>ENA-ORNT01001913-ORNT01001913.1-human-gut-metagenome-genome-assembly--contig:-NODE-1913-length-13326-cov-11.348655_pt1 | contig 13326 bp, 9 predicted proteins | sample MGYA00242120_ERZ509032 | MGnify/ENA primary metagenome ERZ509032 (study PRJEB26280, sample SAMEA2338729) | human gut metagenome | biome: human gut; feature: human-associated habitat; material: faeces...
AAGATAAAGAACAGTTCATTTTGCAGCGTTATTCATATAATAGGATTTAGTTTTTTAAAAAGGTAATTAGACTTATTCAGGTTACAACAGATATTGCATAGATAGAAATTACAAGGTAGACTTTTAGGTTCGATTTTTGAAAGTGAATCCTGCTAGCAGTGATGCCGGCAGGACTCTATGTTATCATCATCCATTGATAAATATCACTTCATTAATCGCTCTATCCATTCATTGAACAAAGGGCATTTCTCACGAATCTTCTCCAAACCAATGTCCATAGCAACACAAATGCCAACAACTACCTTATTATAATCAGGAATAGCAGCAATCAATCGTTTGGATGGAGCTGTCTCAGGACTATTGTTGATAAGCTCTGGCGATTGGAAAGCCTCTGCCGTGGCCTGCAACTCTGCATAATCAAACTCACTCTCCTCAAAACTATTCAAGAATGCACTCACATCACTGAACAGCAACCCCTCAAACTCATGAAGTTGTATGTATGGAATAAAACGAAAACGATATTGCTCAGAAATATCCTTCGCCATTCTATCTATCAAGAAATGAATACGCTCCGTCTTATCCACTATCTCCTTAGATTCTTCCCATCCAGGAAACCCGAACTGGTCTTTGATACCATAGTAATCCACTAACATGCTGACATAGACATCACCTTCTTGAAGATGATTCAAGATTTGCTTTTTGATGGTAGCCCAAGGCACGATACCACCATGCGAATGCTTGATGACAGGAGCTTCCACATAAATATCATGCTTAGCAAACTCCACTCCAAGCACTTCTGTACAAAACTCTTGTTCCGTAGGACCTTCACACACTATGATTAGTCGTTTCATCGTGGCTGACCTCCTTTCATAATATTTTGTTTCCACAAATCACCAAGTGTATAATCCTCAAGCCAATGTCCTAACTCTTCGCTATTCAGCCGATTGATGGTTGTACCATCTTCGTTCTGATTAACAGTCAAGACATCCTCTGGCTCAAAGTTACTAATCAGTTCAGCACTCTGAGTAGCAACGATAACTTGCGTACCCTTTTGTGCCGCCATCTTAATCAAACCCGAAAGTTTTTCGATAGCCACAGGATGCAAACCAAGCTCCGGCTCATCAATGATGATAACTCGTGGTAACCATGGCTGCATAAAGAGCACGGTCAAGGCAATAAAGCGAATGGTTCCATCCGACAAGTCGGTCGGTCCGTAAATCATAGAGCTATACTTATCCTGCCATTGCAAGCGCACCATATCGGCTTCGGTTGGTTGGAAATAGAAATCCGAGAAATAGGGAGCCACACTCTGAATGACACGGATAATGCGACGATAAGCCATCGGCTTCTCTCGCTGAATACGATAGAGGATAGCCGCCAGATTTTCACCATGCTCATACATACGATAAGCATCGTTCACGATATGGCTATCAGCCGTAAATGGAGAACGGCGACCTGTATCGTGGAAGTGAAACTTGCGGATTTGGGAGATATAGTTAGATAAATCTTCCTCTTTATGGTCTTTTAAACTCGACTCGCTTTGATACTCCGTTATAACACTTTTCCTCACTAAATCTAAAGGACAAACATCATCATAACAACGAACAACTTCTCTTTCTACGATAAGTTTACCATCAGATTCCAATAACAACAAGTCATATTCACTCTTAGCTATTAGCAAGTTTACAGCTATACGATCGGTAACTTTTCTGCCTTGATAGAGTAATTTATCTACTCCACCAACTTGAGCGACATACGCCCCTAATCTCTTCTCATAGATGTTTCCTAACATTTCGAAAAGAGACAAGAAGTTACTCTTACCAGCTCCATTGGCACCAATCAAGAGATTGATAGGATGCAGTTGAACTGATAACTTTTTAAAAGACTTATATCCAAATATTCTTATCGAGTCCATATTGTAGTTTCATTCAAATATAAAAGCAAAGGTACACTTTTTAAGTGTATTTACCAAATTATTTATTCAAAACTTTTGTTTTACTCGCAAAATTAAGCAAATTTATCTATTACTAATTGAAAAACAAGGAAAATCTTCCAAAGCGACAATACTCGTTACCCTCTTCTCCATGATTCCCCAAAAGTCTAATGGAAAGGACACAGTATCGAACACACCGATACAATACTCTCATCATCTTATCGGGTCATAGGTGGACTCAATATTATATTCTATATTTTGAGTTCGACTAAACGTTTAAAAGCGCAACCAAGTTTAATTACACAACAAACAACTGACTATCAAAGCATTACCACAAAGCAACTAGCTTAAGTTCGACTAAGTTTAACAAAAAATTCGACTAAGTTTGACTAAACTACGACTAAGATTCACCTCTTTCCATCTATTATTTTTATGATACCTTTTTTCTTAAGCGTAGAGAAGAAGACACCCATGTAGCAACAGAAGAGAACACCCAGGCAGAGCAACCAGCTACCGTTCAGGAAACTCCACAAGAGAATACTCAGGAGGAGACAACTCTGCAGCAGGAGACTACAGAGACAGAGCAGCAGGCAAATGCTGAATAAGAATTCACAAGAAAGTTCTATTAAGTTCAATTGAGTTTATTTTGCAATCGACATATAAGAAAAGCGTAGAATCCTGCTGGCTGTAATACCAGCAGGATTCTGCGTTATTATTACGCATTGATAAATTTTTGTGTTAAATTCGTGAAAAATACTTGGAAGATAACTGAAAAATGATTACCTTTGTATTAATTAATGTAAGAATGAGTTTTATGCATATACTGAATGAACAGACACGAGAAACATTAAGTCGGAAGTTAGGAAAAACTTACGATGAGATATTGCAGATGAGTGCGGAAGAGTTAGATGCACTTGTCGAGGCTCGTATTGGCAAAAAACTAACTCCAGCATTCTCTCTCAAAAACATGGTTAATAGAGGGTCTGTCTATTTGTTTTTCAAACGTTTAGTTTCAAAAAATGATATAGACAAACGTTTAGCACGAATTTAAAATGGATAATAGCAAGCAAATTATAGCACTATATGACGACTACAATACGATTATCAAACCGCTTATTGCAGAAGTAGAAGCGAGGACTGAACAGTTCCCGTTACCATTATTTAATGAAATACGTGCATTGCATGACCATATTGCCCGATGCTACTTTAAAGATATAACTCCAGAGCAAAGAAATATCGAAATTCATAAAGCAGAACGTCATGTACTTAGAATTATACTTGACTGCTATAAGTGTTTGAACTTATCTATTCATGATTCGGTTTTATTATTTGAAAAACAAACAAGACATGTGGATTTGACTGTGCTGCAAAACGGCACTTTTTATCCAAAATATAAATCTCTACGCTCTGATGCAGTAAGAGCTGTACGTAAAGCTAAGATTTTAGAAAGTATCAATACTAGCGAAGCGTTAGATATCTATCAGCAGGCCTACAATAAATATAGTGAATTGGAACTTCTCATGGATACAACAGCTCCCGATGTTCACTGGGCTCGTGTACATTTTACAGTAAGACGTGCTTTACAAGTCTTACTATGGATTTTAAGTGCTGTTGCATCAGGAATCATCTCCATAGTATTGGCTGATTTATTCTAGAGTTATTGATATGATATGAGTACAACTATAGAAACTAAATCAACAAACGAACTTTTTGATGGCGCTGTACCGAACACACCGATACAGCGCTATTATATTTTATGAACAGCAGAGATGAATTTCTCATCGGAGCATTGCGTAGAATTCCTGCACCTTGTTATGGAGCATAGAAGCATAGAGAAGACCATCTTTCCATTCGTCAGGAATATGGCATATTCCAAATTTAGCACCCAGAATAGCACCAGCTACAGCTGCATTTGTATCCGCATCTCCGCCTGATAAAACAATCTTCAGATATGTTTTTTGAGGTAGATAATCTAGTACTCATTATAATTTATAGTTATTTTGCTGATATTGTTCTACCATCATTTTAGCTTTATCTGTAATATCTAAAATATTAGCTTTTAATAATCTTTTATAACCACTTAAGATTAAACTATAACAAGTTTGCTCAGAATCATATAATTCTTCTTTACACTCTTCCCATTCTTCAATAGTTAAGATATTAAGACCGTTAAATCCTCCTATATAAACTTCATTTGCAGTCATAAAGTTTATATCCTTAGCTCTAAACATCCCATATTTATCTGGACCTAAGTTGGTATTTTTAAACCCTTGCCTCCATATATACTTATGGAGTGCCATACACTCAGTTAGAGTGTTAGCATTACCTATTTTAGTAAGCCAATACTCATAACTGTTAACAAGACTTTGTTGAAACTTGTAATCTTCAATATTCTTGTTTACTTCACTGTTATGGAATATTATATTCCAAATGTTGTATCGTTTCATTATTATTATATCATTAAGTTATTTGCAGGTTTAAACATAGTCCTATCAACTTGCATTGACCTATGGGCTAACACAAACTAACCCTAAAAAGCTTTGCGTGAATTAGCTACGTCTTAATCCTTGTTGTAGTGGACGATAGTCTAGTACTAAGCCTCATAAGACCTACTGATTATCGGCAAGTTAAAGAACATCGCCAAACAAATATTCACTTTTCTTAACCGAAAAATAATATCTTAGCGAGAGCAAAGGTACGACTTTTTTTCGAGATATGCAAGCCAATTATTCTTAAATATTTAGCCCCAAAAATCCAGATTACAAAATGTCAAAGAACGAATGTATGTTAAACTTTTAACGAGGACACTTTCCAAGAGGACTCATACAACTTAAATAAAAACACCTGACCTTAAGGCTCTAAGCTAAAAGTCAGGCGATTTTATATTCAGATTAAAGCATATCGATCAATGAGTTGAAATTTACAGGATCGTTATGCCCAGGATCATGCTTTTTTAAAATAGATAAAGAGACCTCTATAATATTATCCAAATAAGGAATACTCAGGAGGAGACAACTCTGCAGCAGGAGACTACAGAGACAGAGCAGCAGACAAATGCTGAACAAGAATTCACAAGAGTTCAATAGAGTTCATTTTGCAGACGACATATTAAAAAAATTAATAGGGAAAGCGTAGAATCCTGCTGGAATCACTGCCAGCAGGATTCTGCGCTTTTTGAGTAATAATAGTTTAGAAACTTACTCTACTCAATCATTATTAACAAACTGTAGAACTCTCTTTCTTTGAATACCATAGTTAAAACTCTGCGTACCTGTCATGCCTGCAAAATTCACAGCTACTAACTTTCCATATTCGTTCACCACAGGACTACCACTGGAACCAGGCAAGCTAGGAATCGTGTACATAATCTTATCATTATCAGGTTTTTGCGAGATGGTACCACTTGTAATCTGAGCCTTGATTCCTTGCGATGTATTAGACAGTGTAAATCCTGCATTAAAACCAATCATATAAAGCTTCTGTTCAGTTTGCAATTCATCCTTATCAGTAGGAGCAAACAAACTCTTAACCTTGTCTACAAAGCCTTGCTCTTCATCTTTATCAGAAACCGCAAATACATATTTGCCATCTGGCGTTTGCTTACTCTTCAATTGCAACATTGCCAAATCCACATTTTCTTTATCAGAAACTGAAGTCATAACACAAGGAATGAAATCAGTAATTTTAGTAACAAAAGTATTATTATAGGCAATACCCAATTCACAAACAGATTCCACTTTCAACTCACTCAAATCAATAGTTTTAAGACTATTTTGGATTTCAGAATCTCCATCATATGCCTCTTTCAACTCAGCCTGTTCCTGCTCAATTTGCTGCATTTTTTCATTATCTACATAAATATTACCATCATATTCATTATATGAATAACATGCTCTTTTGGCATTTTCCAACTCGTCATATTTCTCAGACATTGATTGCATTTCCGCTCTTACCATCTCTGCCATACCATCCAATAAAGCTCTAACTGACTTTTTGGTATCAGATAAATCTATGGTAGGAGCTGCCACATGTCTGTTAGTCAAAATCTTACCATCTTTGGAAATCAAGAAGCCTGTACCCGTAAGCATTTTCTTATTCTTTTGGATTTCTTCCAAATCCATTGTCCAATTTTCAAAGTCTCCGTCTTTGTCAAAGCCCGTAAAATACCAGACTTTCCCTGTTGGTAAAGTCACTTTATAATAAAACTGGTTAGCAACCATCACAACACCAGAACCACATTCTGTAAGAATCTCATCTGATGTCTTAGCACTGTCACATGCCACTAAGCTAACTATAGCACATAGTGACAAAAAGAAAATTTTTAGCTGTTTCATTATTTTAATTTTTAATTAAGATTCTGTTGTTACACATATCACAGACAATTTATTATTACCATGAAAATACCTAAACACTATTTTGCTTGCAAACTTACTACTTTTTTTTCAAATAACCTACTTAATTTGTAAAAAATGGCGTCAGAAGTCATAAAAATATTCATTTTAAAACTGTAGTTTCCTAACAAAGCCCTAGTAGTTACTACAAAACATCAAAGAACTAATGTATGTTAAACGTTTAACGAGGACTCCTTTCCAAATGACCCAATATTATATTCTATATTTTGAGTTCGACTAAACGTTTAAAAGTTCGGCTAAGCTCAAGCACATCGTAAACAGCTATCTATCAGAATATTACTATAAAAAACAAACTAAAACTCGACCAAACTCAACAAAGTCCGACTAAACTTCGACTAAAATCCACCTCTATCCATAAGTTAATTTTATGATATTATTTTCTTAAGCATAGAGAGGAATCATGCAAAAAACCAATTCCTCCTCCTCAGAGTCACAGCCACTATCAGCGAAGCCATCATCGAAACCGGCATCATACCCTCCTTCATCCCCCCAACTCATACTCTTTTCTTTAATCTATCGTACCGCTCTCAACAACGCCCCTATAATCTGTCCCAAAACTAAATCTTGCTCTGTAGAAGTAGAATGCTTAGCCTGTAAAGTAGGTGAAGGAAGCTCCACATTAAAAGGTATAGACAATTCAACAGCATCGCCCACAAATCCAAATGGTAAGCTATTTTTCACAAGATACAGCTGACCAACAAGCCTCTCTTTCAAATTTCCAACATCTTCATTCGGTAATTGGTAAAGGTATTCAGCCTTATTTGTCAACACAAATGGCATATCAATCTGGCTCCATGAAACCATCCGATAATGTCTACCATAAGAACGTGTTGGTCGATACATGTAGTCACTATTCACCTGTCCCCAAGCCACTAATCGAGCCTTAGGTCCAACAACCAAGATTACATCCCCTTTCCTAATTTGGCGAGAGAAAGCATAATATGCAGCAGGTTTCGTCAGGTCAAGGCCTTTTCCTACTTTGTGAATTCCATCCAGTCCCCGACTACCATTCTTTTCAAAATACGCCATCTGCAAAGATGCTACATCTGGATAAGAGAGAAAATACTTGAACCCTTTCGCTGGCATTTGCATTTCATTAGCAGCAAGCATTCTCTTCCATCTGTATTCGTAGATAGCAGAAGCTAATTTCCACACCCAATATTTACCAGATAGCTTAAAGGACGAAGAAAGTTCTTGTCTGAGACTTTCCTCAGACAAGTTGACCGTCTCCTCATAAATATTATCTGAAATTCGATAATTTTGACATATAAGAGACTCGGCATATATCGCTTCTGATATTTTGTACTCTTCCATAAGCATCATTTCTTTATATTCTCAAACTTTGCTTTAGTCACATCAATATTACCTATAATAGGAATGATATTAATCAAGAAGCGTTGGTTCTGCTGCTCCACATCACGCCATGCCAAGAATTCTTGTGGGGTAACCTCGTTGATGGTCTTATACTTTGCCTCATTAGGATTCAATGTGATAGGATTTTCACCACCCTTATAGAAATAACGAGGAACACCACCTTCTCCACTACCAGCTACAATAATCTCACACTTACTATCAGCGTCATTCTCACTAGTATGTTGGAATAATCCACATCCTCCTTCCGAAACAGGATCTGTCCAGAATTTCCTTAAGAACTTTGCACGAAGAAATGAAAGCGTTTCATTATTTTGCCAATCATTATCATTGAAAGGTATCTTAGAAGATTGTCCCTCTATAACTACCAAGAACTTGATGTTTTTACTATCACTATTGGATTTTTCCAAATCGTAGATAATATTTTGAACCAACAAACCAGCCTGGCGGATGCTATCACGTTTCTCATCAGCTTTCCGCTTATCAGTCAAATCATACTTCAACTTACTACTAATATCATATTCTTTGTCTTGATAAGCAATACTCACCGTTAACGTATGCTTCAAATACTGAGTATCATAAGCATAATATCCGCTATTATCTATGGAATCAACGGTAGAATATACATCGATAATATCTTTGTACTCATTTACCAACATTTCCAACTGCCCTTCCTTCAACTTAAAGCGAGCATAAGAAACGGCAAACAATATGAGCATCACGGCAAACAAAGTTGTCATGATATCTACATAGCTTGGCCAAAATGATTCTTTATTTTTTCTACCTATATCCATTATTTTTTCCAAAATATTTTTCTAAACCATCCCTTTTTATTTGACTTTTCTTCCGCATCTATACCTTTATCCATAGAAGTCGGAGCAGCAGTTGGACCATCTTCTGCTACAGTTACTTTAGAATGCTCTTCTAGAGAAGTATCAATCTGAGAACGAGAAATCGATTCGTTATTTACAGATTCATATACAGGAGAGTCCTTTTGCTGGACTCGCTGAATAACTTCCATCGCTTTTTGATCTCTTTCCTGCTCTTCTCTTATCTTTGCCAAAAGAGCTTCTTTTTCTGCTCGATCTTTCTCTGCTTGGATTCTTGCTAACTCTATAATTTTTTGCTTCTCTCGCTCAGCTTCTTCCGCCTTACGATTAGCCTCTTCTTTTTCACGCTGTGCTCTATCCACTGCGGTATTGGAATTATTGCTAAACCAACCACCTTTTTTATTATCTTCCTGGATTGCACTAATAGCATTCAATTCTGTATGGATTTTAGAAAGAGTTCTCATCAATTGGTTGCCATCAACTGGATTACGCATAAGCTGTTCCAACATCTGAGAAATATCATTCAGCTTCTTCAAAGAAGAGAATTCACTTCTTATCTCATCAACAGACAACTTCTTGTCTATAGCCTCAACAAACTCACGTTTACGCTGTTCCAGTTCTTTCTTTCGTTCCTGAAGCATTTTCTCGTAATCATCAAGATAAGAATCAAGGGCTTCATTATACTTCTGCATAACACGTCCCATCTCCTTTTTCTGCTCCTCGAAATATATCTCCAGTTTTTTACTAGCAGTATCAGAGTAATTTTCGGCTACTTTTTGTTTACTTCTAATAGCAGAAATATTCTCTTTAATTTGCTCTACCAAAGCACTACCAACCATCTGAGTATGTGCTATGTTCTCACCAAGTCCATTAATATTTGCCTCAAACTTAGTAATTCTGTCAAGAATAGAGTTGATTTCTGCTGCAACTTGCTTTGGTACTTGCAGAGATTCATTGAAATCTTTTTGAAGATTAATGGTTTCCTGTGCTGCAATCAACATCAGTCTTCTTGCTCTTTCAAACTGATCAAGAGAACCCGTTATTTCCCCAAAACGTTTGGATGCCTCAACAAAAGCTTCCATACCCCTTATCAATTGATGACTCTTAATTGTTGCAAGCAATTCACCCTGAAGTTCAATGTTCTTATTGACTTTATTCATATTTTGTCCCATTGTGTCAACAGCAGAAGCCACAACTTGCACACTCTGACGGAATTCATTACCGAATGCACCTGTCACATTCTTGAAGGCATCTTTAAACTCAACAATCACTTTCGAAAATGTAGGTTCAAACTGATCAATAGTCTCATGAAGCTTACCTATAGCCTCAACCATACTGACATCAACAGATGGCATCAACTCGTTCTGTACCCACTCATAAAATTCATTCTTGTCTCTATCGATTTGATTAGTCGCCTCGCTAGCCGCACGGTGGCTCGATATCAATCTAGAAATTCCACACCAACTAGTAATCATTGATACTAACACTCCGGCTATCAAACTCTGAATATTTGCATCTGTGATTTCTCCAGAATACAACGTTCCTCCAAGAAACATTAACAATCCAACAAAGACACCTGCAAAAGTACCCATCAAACCTATATGTGTAGGAAAAGACAACTTTGATGTTGCGATTTCATACAACATAGAGATTCGACGTTCCGTCTTGTTTTGAATAATCGAGAATGCAACGGTTCCCTTACTTTTTCGTATATACGCATTAATGTCCTGTATCAGACTTTTCAATTCTGCGTCATCATTTGCTACATTTTTAATGACAACACTCTTTGTAGACTTATCTGTATCAGCGTCAACCGTTATACTATCATAAGTTGAATATCCTTCCTTCTTCGAAAAAAAGTTTTTTAAATGCTCTATAGCCTCCATGTTTATATGGTACTCTTTGGTTTGTTGTACAATAAACCATATTGCCATACAAATAGAGATACTTAAAGAAAGAGCCAACTGTACAATATATTCTGTATCCATACTAAACTATTGTTGTAAGTTCGAAAATTTTATCAATAACAGGAATAAAGAATACTGCATCATAGCATACATCATCGTCATTAGTATATTTCTCTTTTACATCTGAACGATAATGGGTACTAAGATTCTCATCATATCCCAATTTTACATTATTCTTGAAGAGATTCAAATCAACCGAATTGTCAACGACTCCATGTCTCTTCAATATATCAAGGACAGAGCAATACAAGTCATTCATCTCTTTATAGTTTTCTAACAATCCAGACTGTAACGACGGATCATTATTCATCTGTCCAACATTCTCATACTCTTTATCAACACCATGGTATATCAAGTTTGGTGCTTCAACAGCACTTTTTGAACGATACAGTCCACCATAACAAGTACTTTCTTTTCGAGTCTTAGGCATCACGACATGAATTGTTTCAACTTGTCCATATACTTTTGAGAAAATAGCTGTCACGATATCCTCTATCAAAGCCACATCTTCCGTAATGAAGTTATCAATGTAACGACTACCATTACCACTGAACACAATAGAACGTGGGTATGCAAATTTTTCAAACTTATACATCTTGGCAACATAATACATAATTGCCGTAAAATGGTAAGCAAACAATGGCAAATAATCATTGTGCAAACGATCCATAATGTCATTACTCTTGCTATTACTCAACCAGAAATTAATAATATCAGTTGTAGAACATTGCTTATTAGCTTTCATCTCTGATTCCAAAAGACGAAGCTTATCATTCTTGCCCCAATTCAAGGTGCCAATGTATTTCTGATAGATACCATTTGCTCTGATATTATCAAATTCCTTATGACCATTACCCCATAATATATCACAACCAAAATGAACAGAAGATGCAGCAACAGGCTTGTTCTCATTAAAATACACATAATCAGTTGAGCCTCCACCTATATCAACAATCATTACAGAATCTGTGTTCTTTACATAATCCATCTTCTTGAAATAATAGTATGGAGCCTCAGATTCTGTATAACAAGTCACATCACCTGTAAACAGAATCTCTTGAGCTAAATTCTTCCAACATCTTTCATAGATACGCTTAGAATTTCCAGAAAAACTTAATGGTCTAAACCATATTAAGCTTGTTTGGTTCAACACACCATTATGCTGTAAAATATCACACTTGATAATCAAAAGTAGTTCTTGAATGAATAGTTTGATACAATCTTCATTCTCTTCCCATTTGACATCGGTCTTACATTCCTGGAATGTAGTCTCCATCATCTTCTCATAGAAGAATGCAATATTATGGTTATCAAATAATTTCGGTTGTTCTACTATATTACGAGCCTTACAGATTGCAGTACGGATTGGGAATTTATAATCCACTCCATCTATAAATGGAGGTACAAATTCTGTCTTCATCATATCACATACAGGTTCTCCCATAGAGTCTTCTATATTTGCAACTTCTGAATACTGCGCATTACAGTCATTATCATGTAGATAAGAAACCATACTCTCTTTCATTGCAAACATTTCAGGAACATCATTAGCATTATTATCCGTTCTGGAAATAAACGTATTAGATGTACCCAAATCAATAGCATAAGTATAACTATTATTGGTACGTTGGGCTTTTCTCCATTGAGGCAACAAGAAGCCACAATCTGTACCAATAGTCAGCTTCATAGCATCAAAAGCTGTATTGAACAACTCATAATACTTCGTACTGCAAGCTAATGCACCAGCACCAGAACCTTGTTTAGAACGTACAACAGGTGCTTCAACACCATTTTGGGCACGCTCTGCATCAGCCTCATTTATCTTAACATAATTACCGACAGCATCCTTTTTGTAGAATCCAAGAGCAGTATCTTCAATCTTCAAAGTATGCCATTCACCTTCACCATTATTATTGTCAGCAACCGCCAATGCCAATTTGAAATAATTATTCTCAGTATCTACAGGTGACAATATATTAGGAAACAAACCTACATTTACAGAATGGTTATCCTTGGAAAGATCACGAATTTCATCCTGTTCACTGTATTCTTTCAAATATTCCTCACCTTTATATCTAAACTTAACAACTACACTATATGGCTTAACTTGACAGACACACTCTGCCAAGCCTTGATCTAAATAAGACAAAGCTTCGCTCTTTAATGGCAGAAGATAATCATACGTACGCTCATTAACTTCGCGCTCATACTTTATACCTACGAAATTCTTTCGGTTCAAGCGATAAGGAAGTTTGATGAGTGTAGGCAAAAAGAAATCATTAACATCAGTCTCATCATTATATCCTACTTTCAATCCATTGATAATCAATTCTGAATTGAACAACGTCAGAACTTCATTCGTTTTTATCGAATAGTTATTCTTTATATCAGGATCATTTTTAAACTCACGGATATAATCTCGCAAATAATCATATCGGCTATCCAAGTTGGAACCACTAAACAGCTGATACATATAATTTTTGAAATCCTTATCTCTATCTTCCAACAAAAGAATATCACGAAAATACTGTCCTTTGGTTTTACGATTGATTTCCAATGTCTCATACAAGCTCCCCTGAAACTTAATTGACGATGTATTATTTTTAGAAACATCCGATTTGTCCATATCCGGTGGAGTCACAAATCCTGTCATAGGAGAACTTGTACCAAGAAGATATTCCTTGCCATCCTTCTCTAGAATAACAAAGAACAATTTATCCTCTTTTATATCTTCATCATAAATAGAATTAAGAGCATTAATCGAGTAGGAGGAAAACGAAGTAGTTTTTCTCCTACTTTCGTTTTCCGACCTC
>ENA-ORNT01001925-ORNT01001925.1-human-gut-metagenome-genome-assembly--contig:-NODE-1925-length-13284-cov-3.415073_pt1 | contig 13284 bp, 6 predicted proteins | sample MGYA00242120_ERZ509032 | MGnify/ENA primary metagenome ERZ509032 (study PRJEB26280, sample SAMEA2338729) | human gut metagenome | biome: human gut; feature: human-associated habitat; material: faeces...
CACATCGCCAGTGGTGCTTGTCACGCCTTCACCGGCGGTGAGGGCCTTGCCATTGTCCATGACGAGCTTGTTGATGAGACCTGAGAGGGTAAGGCGGGTATTGGCGGTGGTAGGCTCATCGGCGTCGGTAGGGAACTGCACATCAACCTTGACCACGGCGGTCTGGTAAGCCAAGGTCACATTGGCGCTCTCGCCCACGGCGGTGGTGGCGCTGATGACCGAGTGCTGGCGCACCCACTCCTCGGTACCTGCCTGGGTGCCAAACTCCTCGACCACTACGGGCTTGCCGTCCCAATTGATTTTGCAGGCGGGGTTGTCCCAGGTGAGCAGCATGTTGGCGGCGTCGTTGGGCACAGCCACGCGCTGGGCGCTGAAGGTGGCGGTAGAGCCGGTAGACTCGGCGCAGCGCAGGGTCTGCGTGCGGCCGGTCTGGGTGCCGTCAGACTTCTGGAAGGTGACGTGGAGCACGTCGCTCAGGCTGAACGCCTTGAGTGCGCCGTAGGTATTGGCGCCAGGCACTTGGGCAGTGACACTGATGTTCTTCATCGACACGTTGGCCTCAGAAGATTCGCTTACGTCCTCGGCATTGTCGCTACAGGCCACGAGACCCAGCAGCGCTACCAGCATGGAGGCGTATGTCAATATTCTTTTTTTCATGATTTGTTCGTTGTTTTGAGTTATCATTAGGTTTATCATCCGCAGAGGAGACGGGGACCGGAGCCCTGCGCTCCTCTGCGGCGATTACGTAAGGGATGATTAGTCGAGTGACTTCCAGTAAGGATTGCCGATGCGCTCCTTCTGAGGAATCTCCCATGTGAAGTGACTGATCTGAGTATTGCTCCAGTGGTTGGCTCCACGCTTGTGCTGGGTGCCCCAACGCTTCTGGTTGTAGAAGGCCCAGTCGCCCTCGCCCCACATCTCGATGCGCCACTGCAGCTTGACCATATCCATGGTACTCATGCCAGCCATAGTGTTGTCGCAGGTCATCGTGGGACGGCCCTCGATGGTGCGAGCCTCAAGCAGCTTGTTGAGGGTCTGCTTGGCCATGGCGTCCTGGCCGCTCTGGGCATAAGCCTCGGCGAGCATGAGCCATACAGCAGAGGTGCGCAGATAGATATTGTCTGACACGGTGTACTTGTTGTCATGCATCTCACCGTTGTGACCGATAGACGACGATGCCGCCCACTTCAGACTGGTGTACTTGGGCATGGTATAGCTGAACCAGGTAGAGTCGTTGTTCTCGAAAGAGTAGATGGGATAGTTCTCAAAGTCATCGGCGAGGATGCAAGCCTTGCGGCAGTCATTGTCTGACAGGGCATTGTAGATATTGGCGTCGACCTGATAGTAACCCGAAGGACCGCTCTTGAGGGCGTTGAAGCCACCGTTGGTCCAGAACATGCTGCTCGAACCGCGGGCATTACCGAAGATACCCTCGGGGTTCTTTTCCCAGTTGTAGAAGGCGTTTTCCTCGGCGTTATACTCCTTGCCACACCATCCGTTGTCGTTGCGGGCAGCTACAGAGGCGAGCTTAGACTGGTCCATACCATAGTCGCTGGCCTTGATGAAGTTGGGATAGTAAGAGAGCAGCTCGGTAGCGCCATCGATGACGGTAGCCCAGTCCTTGCGGTCCATGGCGGCGCGGCAGCGGTAGTACTGAGCCACGGCGCAGTTGATGCTGTAGACCACATCGGAGGTGTGGCCGCTCAGATAGCCCTTGGTACCGATGGAGGACTCATGGAAAGACTTGACAGCCTTGTCGAAATACTCCTTGATGGTAGCCCAGGTCTCAGCCACCGACTTGGGCTCGGTGGCGGGGTTGTAGGCGTAGTCGTTGTAGATGGGCCAACCCTGCTTGGTCTCGGAGGTGACGTCCTGGAGGTCGGTGTAGCGCTCCATGAGCAGCATGTAGCCGATGGCCTTCATGGTGAGGGCCTGGGCCTGGTAACCCTTCATCTTCTTGTCTTCCTTGACGTTGTCGTCGCTGAGATACTGCATGGCCTTGATGGCATTGGTAATCTTGTAGACGGGGCCGAGGTAGTAGCCATAGTTCTGTATATCATCGTTTGTCTGCCAGTAGGTCACGCTGGGGCTGTTCTGGTACCACTGGTTGTAGGTTCCCTTGTTGGCAGATGAGCCTTCGACCACATCGCCCGACTGCATGAATCGGCGCAACTCGAAGTTGGACTCGTTGGCATAGCCGTTGGAGTAGCCGCCGTTGAGCGCGGCATTGTAGATATTGATGTAGCCGGGAAGAACCGATACGAGTCCTGCCACCACCTTGTCTTTCTTCTCTTCGTCATCACCCTGGAGGATGTTGTCGATGTCGTCCTTGGTGAAGTAGTTGGGGTTATTGACATCCAGGCGGCTGCTACATGCCGAGACTCCCGCTACGAGCAGGGCTGCGGCAACTATATTCTTATATATTCGTTTCATATCTTCTGTATATATAATGGTCAGTGATTTAGAATTCGAGGTTAAGACCCAGAGTTATGGTCTGCATCTGAGGATAGATGTATGTATCGACCTCCTTGCCACCGATAGCCGACATAGAGGGGTCTACACCCTTCTGGGCAGAGAAGATGAGCAGGTTGTCGGCAGATACAAAGGCGCGCAGCTTGCTGATACCTATCTTGCGAAGCAGGTTCTTGGGTACGGTGTAGCCCAGAGTGATGTTCTTCAGACGGAAGTAAGAGGCGCTGAAGAGTGCCATATCGGTGTACTTGTGGCTGCCGGGGAGGTAGACACCATCGAGATAGTAGTCGCCGCCAGAGCTGTTGAACCACTGCATAGGATACTTGGCACCGGTGTTGTCGGGAGTCCAGGTAGCGCCTACGACATCCTTGGAAACAGGGATGTTGGAGCCACCGAGGGTAGAACCGCGGAAGAGGTGCTGGGCATACTCCATAGAGAAGAACTTGCCACCGAGCTGGTAAGCTGCTACGATGCCGAGGTCGAAGTCTTTCCAACGCAGATTGGTGGTGATACCGCCCATGACATCGGGGATGGCGCTGCCGCACTCATACTCTGAAGCGTCGGCTGCCACGGTAGTCTTCACGTTATCGCCCTGCTTGTACTCGGCATAGCGGCCGCCGTTGGCGTAAGCGCCGTTGGCATCGGGATGGGTGTCAGCATAGGTCACGCGGTGCCAGTACATAGGAAGACCTGATGCCTGGTCTACGCCGGCATACTTGTACATATAGAGATTGAAGAGGTCCTTGCCCTCGCCACGGAGGTAGAAGTCGCCACGTCCGGCATGGCTGGCTGTTCCGGCCTGGGCCATATCCTCGGTCTGTACGACCCATGTGCCCTTGGGCACGTCCATGGTGTTGTCCCAGTTGGGTATCTGGTCGGCAGGCACCTTGACGAGCTTGGTGGTATAGTGGGTAGCATTGACGCCTACGCTCCAGGTCCAGTCCTTGGTACGGATGATGTCGGCGTCGAGCTCGATTTCGATACCGGTGTTGCGTATCTTGGCGGCATTCTTCTGCAGCGTGGTCGAGCCCATGTTGGCGAGCGGCGAAACCATCTGGTTGTAGAGCGCATTGGAGGTGAGGTTGTTGTAGTAGTCGATGGCACCGGTGAGGCGGCTTCCCAGTACAGAGAAGTCGAGACCGAGGTCAAACTGGTGGATAACCTCCCAGGTGAGGTCGGTACGTACGAGGTTACCGCCGGTGATGGTGGTCACCTTGGGCACGCCGGTACCTGTGGCACCCTCCTGCCAGGCTGATACGCCGTAGCCGTAGGTCTGGTTGAGGTAATAGCTGGTGAGTCCGTTGGAGTTACCGGTGACACCATAGCTCAGACGCAGCTTGGCATTGTCGAGCCAAGACTTGGCGCTCTTCAAGAAGGGCTCCTCAGAGAAGCGCCAGCCGGCGCCCAGAGACCAGAAGGTACCCCAGCGGTTGTCCTTGGTAAACTTGGAAGAGGCATCGCGACGCAGAGAGGCTGATGCATAGTAGCGCTCGGCGTAGTTGTAGTTGGCGCGACCCAGGTAAGACTCGGTGCGGTAGGTATTGAGACCCCAGCTCGGAGTAGCGGTGTTCTCACCACCGTAGTTGGTGTAGTGGCCTACGAAGTTGCCAGGGATGATATAACCGGGCAGAAGCTCGTAGGAAGTACCGAAGTTGACATCCTTGCGGTCGAGGTCTTCATACTCGTGACCTACCAGAGCGTCAACATGGTGCTTGCCGAAGTCCTGGTCGTAAGAGAGCAGCTGCTGGGTGTTGATGATGCGGCGGGTATAGGTCTTGAGACCGAAGCTGCCCTGACCGCTGGCACGTCCGGCGATACTGTTCATATAGGAAGTACGACGCCAGTGCTGCTCGTCCATGTTGAAGTTGATTGTGAAGTTGAAGTGGTCGAGGAAGTCAATCTGGGCAAAGAAGCGGCTGGTCCAGTTGATGATATCCTGACGCTCCATGTTGGTGCGGGTGATGTACATATAGTCGCTGTCGAAGTTGCGGTCGGCTACATGGTTCTCGCCGAGAGGCGACCAAGACTTGTTGTAGACATTGAGGATGTTGCCCTTGTCGTTGGTAGCCACAGTGCCGTCTTCGTTCATCTGATAGACGGGGTAGATGGGCGCCCAACCCTTGACATGGAGCATAGCGTTACCGGAGGCGCCACCAATCTGGCGAGAGCCCCACTTACCTGCCTGTGCGCGGGTCTTGGTGTTGGAGTAACCGATGTTGGCGCCTACTTTCAACCACTTCAGCACCTGAGCATCCATATTGGCACGGCCGCTGTAACGACGGAATTCACTGCTGAGCAGGAATGAGGGGTCGTCCTGATAGCCGAGAGAGAAGTAGTAGTGGGCTTTGTCGCTACCACCGCTGGCAGAGAGGTTGTACTCCTGGCGGAAAGCGTTGCTGAAGAGCAGGTCGGAGGCGTCGCCGCTATAGAGCTGGCGGGCCAGGGGGTTCAGACGGCCGGTCTCGGGGTCGATGAGGTAGGCTCCGGTCATGGTAGAGCTGGAGTTGCTGCCTGAGCCGGTGTTGGTATAGATGGCACCGGGCACGCTGTAAGCCATATTGTTCTTGAGCAGGTTCTTCTGGAAAGCAGTCTCGCTGTTGTTGTAGTCGAAGAGGTGCTGGCTGGCGAAGAGGCGGGCCTCGGCGTCAGAGTGGTTGGGGTTGCCCACGTTGGTGTAGTATCGGCCGCTGGCATCTACGCCGGGAAGACCGGTGCCATTGACTCCGTAGCGGTAGGAGTTGTAGATACTCTTCCATACGTACTCGTAGTACTGGGCGGCGTTGTCTATAGAGTTGACATTGTAGTCTCCGATAGAGTTCCAGCCCCAACGGCTCTCAAAGGAGATTTTGGCCTTGCCGCTCTGACCCTTCTTGGTGGTGATGAGCACCACGCCGTTGGCACCACGCGAACCGTAGAGGGCGGTAGAGGCGGCGTCCTTGAGGATGGAGACAGAAGCGATATCGTTGGGGGCAAGCTGAGAGAGGGGATTCTCATAGGTAGAGTTGGTCTGCTGGGCCACACCGTCGATGACGATGAGGGCAGCGGCAGAGGCGCCGTTGGTGGAGCTTACACCACGGATGCGCACAGCCATATCATAACCAGGCTGTCCGTCGACCGAAGACACGCGGATACCAGGGGCGGCACCCTCGAGCGCACGGCTCACGGTGGTGGTGTTCTGCACGGCGATGTTCTCGGCCTTGACGGCGGTCATCGAACCGGTAAGGTCTTTCTTCTTCTGGGTACCGTATGCCACAACGACAACTTCGTCGAGGATGGCCTGGTCTTCTTCCAGAGTGACATTGACTACATTGCCCTTGGCAGCGAGAGTCTGCTGCTGATAGCCGATGGAGCTCACAGTGATGCGCGAGCCAGGCTTGATCTGGAGGCGGTAGTTACCGTTGGCATCGGTGATGGTGGCGTTGGTGGCATTGCCAACCTCGGCTACAGTGGCGCCGATGACGGGCTCGCCGTGGGCATCCTTCACCAGACCGGTAACGGTTTTCTTGGCCTGTTGTACGGCCTGCACTGTGTTTTCGTTCTCACTGCCGGTAGCTGTAGCCGATGCCGTGATGGGCACAAGCGTAAGCATGGAAGCAGCGAGCAGGTAGGTCCATTGCTTTGAGGTCTTCAAAGCAGCGAACACGCTCTTTTTCTGTTTCTCATCCATAAGGAATTAAATTAGGTGATTAGAATTGTTTTTTATGTTTTCGATTTGGGTTATGACGACTGTTGCTGTAACAGCCGAAAGATTGGGGGGCATCGTTGTCTTGGTTCAGTTCATGGGCACTTTCATTAGGTGGTCAGTTAGCACGATGAGGTTAAGCATCGCACTCATATCGGCAACAAAAATAACAATAATATTTAACAACGTAAGCGTTTTTTTAATCTTTTTTTATGACAATTACGCGTCTTTTCCATGCCAGGATGACAACCGCGATGGTCAAAATGAGAACAAAAGTGGCAGAAACGACTGGCTCACAGGTCGTTATCACAGAAGCAGGCAAGGAGATGACCGTATTGACAATCATTAATAATTTGCGCAAAATTTGCGCATGTCTATTCATTACCGACAACTTGCAAGAAAACTATGTCGCTTGGCGACAGAATGACAGAGAAAAGAGTCGGAACAACATCGATGGTCAGCAAAACCACCGAAACAACGACAGGGATAGCCAAAGCGACATGTGGAGTTGCTCTTTACACCTTATTATAACTATAGGGGATAGCGGGAATGACAATTGCACTTTGCGCAACCATCCACTACACCTTATTATATATATAGGGGATGGCGAGGGGAATATCGAGGATACCGAAGAGGAGCAAAGAAAGACTCGCCGAAGCGGTGACGACCGTTGGGAGATGGCGCAGGGGCGGCGAAGGAGCACTAAGGGATATCGCCAAGAGAGATAGCCGAGACGAAGGAGCGTTGAGGGAGGTTGCCAAGAGAGATAGCCGCGGCGAAGAAGCACTGAGGAATGGAATCAAGATAGAGAGCAGCGACGAAGGAGCACTGAGAAATGTAGCAACAAAAAAGAGTGGCGACCCGAGGGCCGCCACTCCACTATTAAGAGTTGAGATTAATCGCGAAGGATTAATAACCGTAGTTCTGAGGATACTCAGCACCTGAGTTAGACTTGATCACGTCGTCTGGGATAGGCTGCTGGTAGTTGTAAGGCTTGATGTTCGGGATGAAGCGGATACTCTTAGCACCATCGTTCTTGGTGTAGATAATCTTCTCACGGCCGAAGTCAGCATTAACCTGGTCAGTAGCGTTGTTCCAGCTCTGGCCATACTTGCGTACACGCTCATACAGAGTATTGCTGGTCTTCTCGTCCTGTGTAGGATACTTAGAAGTAACGTAGCTACCGCAGTTGGGGTTAACAGACAGACGGTTCAGAGTGATGCAACGATGCTCCTCACCGAAGAGCTCACGGGTGCGCTCGTCGAGGATGTAGTCGATATCTACCTCAGCGGCAGAGCAACGAGGAGCATTGGCACGGTCACGGATTACGTTGATATCGTCGGCAGCCTTCTGCTTTTCGCCCTTGGCGAGGTAAGCCTCGGCACGGAGCAGGTAGGTCTCAGCGATACGAATCATGTAAGGCTCATACTCACATTCCTTAACGTCACCGTTAGGATGCTTGTCCTGAGAGAACTTCCAGAAACGTGGGAAGATATCGAGGGTATCACCAGCGGTCAAAGCATAAGCTGCGTTGCCGGGATGAGCCTTCTCGCGGTCCTTAGCATACTTGAACTGTACGCTCCACTTGGTACCACCGGGAGTATACCAGTCGCTCTGCATCATAGTCTCAGAGCAACGGAAGTCTGCCTTACCTGGCTGTGCAGGGTCGGTAGCCTTAGCCCAGATGTAACCAGGCTCCAGTGGGTCGAAGATGTAACGGCAAGGCCAGTTACGGTTGTTACCGTAAGCATAACCACCACCGATAGAGTCGCGAGTATTGTTAGCCTGATAACGGCCATATTGAATTGCAGTGGCAGAAACACCAAGGCTGCTTGAACCGCCCTGAACACCTGCGGGATAGCACATAGCGTCGTCACCGAAGAGGTAGAACTTCACATTACCGTCTGTACGGTTGGTACCGCAGTTACGAACCTTGTTGCTCATGAAGTCACCTTCCATGGTGTTGTTGCGCATACGATACCAAGCATCACCACTACCACCATTAGAGTAGTTGCCTACAGAGAACTGGCTGGTCCAGAGAGCCTCCTTGTTACCGGTTACACCGTAGTCCTGGTTGGTATTGCCCGAACCGTTGCCGGGTGTAGCGAAGAGGTCCCAATAAGCACCACCCTTGTCGGCAGCGAGAGAGTGACCGTAGCGGTCGGTAGCACGGCTGGCATCAGTACCGAAACGGGTAGTCATCAGGTGATAGTCACCGTCCTGACCGCCGATTACGCGGCTGGTAGCCTGGATAGCCTCGTCAAACTTACCGAGAGCCAAGCAGATTTCTGCGAGCATGTGGTCGGCAGCAGCACGGGTTACACATCCCTGCTTACGCTCTGTCTTAGACATATTCTGAGCAGCAAACTTGAAGTCATCGTAGCACTTCTCCCATACTTCCTGACGGGTGTTGGGCTGGTAACCCATCTCAATCTTCTTGGTAGGCTTGTCGAGATAAGGCACATTACCAAACATACCGGCGAGCATGCGGAATGCCCAACCACGCATGAAGCGTGCCTCGCCCAGGAGCTCATTCTTCTTCTCTGGAGTAGAATATTTGATATCCTTGGTCTCGATGGCGTAGATGGCTGTGTTGGCGTAGTTTACGAGGTAGTACAACTCATTGTACCAGTGACGGCTGTAACCATTGGCAGAGTTGAGCTTGGTCCAGTTAGAGAAGCAGTCGTTGTTATTGTTCTCTGTGTATGTATCCAGACCTACACCCGTAAGCATATAAGAGTGATAACCGTGGGTCTGACCGAGAACCAGGTAGTTGACCTCCTTATAGCAGGAGTTGATAGCCATAGCCACCTCGTTTTCAGAATTGAACATACCCGAGTCGTCTTGCTTGTAAGAGTGCTCCTTCAAGAAGTCAGAGTCGCTCTGGCAGGCTGTCTGGGTAAGGGCCATCGCACCAAGTGCGACGATGCCTAATATCTGTTTTGTTAATTTCATAGCTGTTGTCTTTTAGATGTGTTAGAATGTCACGTTAAGACCGAAGGTGATGGTGCGGTAAGCGCCATTGCTTGCATACTTGGTAGAAGCAGCGCCGGCAGCGATAGTACCACCAGTTTCAGGATCGAGACCAGACCAGTTGGTGATGGTGAAGAGGTCGGTACCTGATACGTATGCACGGAGACCGGTGAGGCCGAGAGGTGCAATGAGGTTGCGGTCGAAGTTGTAAGAGAACACGAGGTCCTTGAGCTTGAGGAAGCCGCGGCTGTTCCACCAGAGGTAGTCAAACTGGTTGCTCCATCCGTAGCGAGGATAGTCGTTGTTCTTGTTGTCGGCACGCCATGGGTTTACGCGGTCAAGCTGGTTGCCGCTGCCACCGGTGGGACCCCAAGCGTATGGGTCGTAACCGAGGAAGTGGGTATCGCTACCTGGCATCCAACGGAAGTTGAAGTACAGAGAGAAGTTCTTGTAGCTGATGGTGTTGCCAAAGTTCAGAGTGAACAGAGGATCCTGGTCACCAACACAGTGGCGGTCTTCAGCAGAAATCTTACCGTCGTTGTTCCAGTCCATGAACTTCACGTCACCGGGCTTGGCATCGGGCTGAATCTTGCTAACGGCACCTGTCTCGGGGTTCTTCCATGTATAGTTGTCAATCTCTTCCTGGCTCTGGAAGATACCGAGCTTCTTCAGGTCGTAAGCAGCGGTGATAGAGCTACCTACCATCAGAGCATAGTAAGACTGAGGACCATAGGTGTGGAAGTTGGCCACGTCGTCGGCCTCAACGCCCTTATAGTTCTTGCCGTAGAGCTCCATAACCTTGTTGCGGTTCAGGTCGAATACGAGGTTAGACTCCCAACGTACATTGTCCTTACCGTCGCCATTGATGTTGACAGAGTGCAGAGTTACCTCAATACCCTTGTTGCTCACCTTACCTACGTTAGCGTAAGCAGTGTTGAAGCCTGAAGGATAAGGTACAGAGCGCTGCATCAGCATGTTGGTGGTGCGGCCACTATAGATATCGATAGTACCATCGAGTCGGCTGTTGAGCACGCTGAAGTCCAAACCGAGGTTGTACTTGGTAATGGTAGCCCATGTCAGGTCCTTGTTACCCAGAGTGCTGGCGAGGTAACCGAGAGTAGACTGGTTGTCAAGCCATGTCTTGGTGGTAGAGATAGTAGAGTTGGTGGCGTAAGCGCTAACCGAACGGCTACCGTTCTGACCCCAAGAGAGACGCAGCTTAGCATAGTCGAGCCAAGTGAGGTTGTCCTTGATGAAGTTTTCCTTGCTGAATACCCATGCACCAGACACACCGTAGAAGTTACCCCACTTCTTGCCTTCTGCGAAAGCAGAGAAACCGTCACGACGGTAGTTGAAGGTTACATAGTACTTGCTGTCGAAGTTGTAGTTGAAACGAGCCAGGTAAGCAGCTGACTGGGTACGAGTGCGCTCGCGTCTTACATTCTGAGTATTGGCAGCAGAAGCACCATAGTAACCCAGAGAGGTAGAACCGGTGAAGTCCTTGAAGCTGAGGTAACGGTAGTTGTTGTCGTAAGACTCACGAGTGTAACCTACCATGGCGTCAACGTGGTGCTTGTCGATATCAGTACCATAGGTCAGGATGTTATCGGTGTTCCAGTATGAAGAAACAGAAGCTGTAGAGATACCCTCAACCTTGTTGTTGAACTGGGTTGGGTCGTCCATCTGACCGGTATTACGGGTGTCAACCCACATCTCGGGACGGTTGAATGTATCCTGGTAGCTTGAGTTGCGCTGTGCGTTCAAGGTGAAGCGATAAGACAGACCCTTGAGGAAGGGGAAGTCAACCTGTGCGGTCAACACGCCATTGACGTTGTTACCGTTTCTGTCGTTGACACCATAGAGATAAGAGTCGGCTACACCACCGCTGATACCTGAACCCCACAGAGGGCTGAGGGTATTGCCATCGGGGTGAGAGTTGTACCAAGAGGTGTACTTGAGAGAACCAGGAACAACTTGGTTATGCTCGTCCAGGACAGGCTGAACGGTCTTGAATGAGAAGGGAGAATACCACTCGGCGTTACCGAGAGTAGCGGTTACACCCCACTGACGCCATCCGAGGTAGTTGGCCTTCAAACCAACCTTCAACCAGTCGGTAACGTCGATGTCAATCTTAGACATTACGTTGTACTTCTCGTAGTCATCACCACGCTGTACACCCTGACGGCGAGTGTAGTCGCCAGAGAGGTAGTACTTGACACCCTTGCTGCCACCGGCAACACTCAGGTCGTACTGCTGGCCTACACCAGTGCGGGTAACTTCGTCGAGCCAGTTGGTCCACATGCCGGCATCGTAAGCCTGCTCTTCAGTTGTTTTAACGAAGAAGGCTGACTTGTTTTGCTTGAAGAAATCCATAGACCATGTAGCATCGGCGGGGAAGTGCTCGTCACCGGCTGCCTGCTTGGCATAGAAACGGTTCATCAAGAAACGCTCTGTGTTGTTAACAAACTCTGGCTTGCGGCTCCAGTCAGAGAAGCTCCAAGAAGAGTTGAAACGTACTGTAGGCTTGGCGCTTTCGCCACGCTTGGTAGTGATGATGATCACACCGTTGGCTGCACGCGAACCGTAGATAGCGGCTGCAGAAGCGTCCTTCAATACGTCGATGGTTGCGATGTCATTGGTATTGATTTCGCTGATACCACCATAAGAGATAACGCCATCGACGATGAGCAGAGGAGCATTGTTGCTCTGTGCCGATGCAGATGGGCTGGCGGGGATAACGTTCTTACCACGCAGAGTCATGGTAGAAGAGTTGTCACCAGAAGCGCTGCTCGTAGGAGAGTAGTGCAGACCGGCTACCTGGCTTGACAGGGCAGACAGGGCGTTAGGGTTAGGCAGGTTGGTCAGCTTGCCGTCATCAAACTTCACACTGGTGATGGCGCCAGACACGTCCTTACGCTTGGCTGTACCGTAACCTACGACTACTACCTGCTCGAGTACTTCTGCGTCCTCTTTCAGGGTTACATCTACTTTGTCACTGGCCTTTACGGTCTGCTCCTTGAAACCTACGCTTGACACCGTAAGCATTGCGCCCGGCTTCACGTTGAGTTTGAAGGTACCGTTGACGTCGGTAATGGTAGCGTTCTGCGTACCAACCTCCTTAACGGTAGCACCGATGATGGGTTCGCCGTTGGCATCAACCACGGTACCACTGACTGTTTTCTTGTCTTGCTGTACGGCAAGAGACTTGCTTGCATTCAGGTTGTTGCTTTCGCTTGCTAACGCTGACAGCGGAGCAAGGGTCAACATAGAGGCAGCGAACAAATATGCCCACTGCTTCGAGATGTTCAAAGCACTGAATGAAGTCTTTTTCAGTTTCTCATCCATAAACTATGATTTAAAAGGTAATAAATAATATAAGTTTCGTAACTAACCAAGTTTTACAAGATACGGTTGACGCTATGCAAGCACCAGATGTATTTGGCCACTGGCTTTCACTCACTTTTTTCTGTGTTTTGGTGTGTCTCGGGGGCTGTTCGGGCCCGTCAACACCATTTCACTCGCAAATGTAAGCATTAAAATTTGATAACAACTTATAAATATGACATTTCTTCTATTAATATTTAATATTTTTTTGAATTGTAACAGGAAATGGGGAATAATCGTTAAAATCGGGGTGGTAATCGGCGGAAAAAAGACGATAATTGGTGGAAGAAGGGGAATAATTGGGACAAGCAGCGCAGACAGGGCGCCGACCGACAAATGTAGTGTGGATGCGGTGGGGATGCACATTATTATATATATGGCCACGGAGGATGGCGGGGGCATCACGGAGATGTAGCCCGAGATGGCATTAATCATCATTTCAAGGTGCGATTTCACTATTTCGGGCTTGGATTTATGCGTTGCAGGGTGCGAAATAGTCGTTTCATACCCTAAAATTTGTTTAATTTCAAACATAATGAGCCCCTTCTCCAGCAGCGGCAACTCTGAAGGAGTTGCGTTTTCATAGCCCAGGGTTGAGGCGTGCAGCGCCTCTACCCTGGGTATATATATAATAAGGTGTAGCAACGCTGTAAGTGTTGCGGTTAGCCGAAGGCGTTACCCGCAGCAGGATAATGGGCAGGAATAGGTTGGTGGAAATCATAAGATTGAGTATAACGCCTACGGCTAATCGCAACTCCTGTAGAGTTGCCAGA
>ENA-ORNT01001926-ORNT01001926.1-human-gut-metagenome-genome-assembly--contig:-NODE-1926-length-13273-cov-4.905281_pt1 | contig 13273 bp, 12 predicted proteins | sample MGYA00242120_ERZ509032 | MGnify/ENA primary metagenome ERZ509032 (study PRJEB26280, sample SAMEA2338729) | human gut metagenome | biome: human gut; feature: human-associated habitat; material: faeces...
TATGGGTACGGAGGTTGTCGTCTTCTTCCTCTCCGCCTTCGACCGTCCGTTCGACAAGCCCGCCGATGGTAAGGAACTTCCTACCCACGTCAATGCCGAAGAAGTGGAAGAAGAGTATGAGGAAGACATGGCAGAGCGTGAGGCGGAAGAAAGTGGACATACTGTTGCTCAGCCGGGTGTTGTCGGTGTGCAGGGTGGTGGCACTATAATAATAGGTGGCGGAATAGGTGCTGGAGTGCCGACTGGCAATGCCACAGATGCCGCAGGAACATTTGCTGCAGCGACCGAAGGTGCAGCCTCTGACGAAGCGACTGCTGCCGGAAACGCAGCAGCCATGGCAGAAAATGCTGCCGCAGCGGCAGCCGGTGCAGCATTCGCCGTGCCACAGTGGGTGGCAGAGCAGCAGCAGGTGTCGCCAGAGATGGCAGAGGCGACAAACCGCTATGTGGAGGAACTCGACAAACTCACCGAAGTGCTTGCAAGAGTTGCGGAGCAGAGCGAACGCCTGACACGCGACTCAGAGGAGATGGAAAACCTGAACCGCACGCTCACCGGCATCTGCAAGGTTTACGAGATGCAGCTTAAGGGTGCCAGCGCACAGATTGGAACCATCGATCAGATAAACGAACAGTCGCGAAGAATGGCGGCACAGATAGAGCAGCTCAATGCTATCTACACTCGCATGATAGAGGCAATGACCGTGAACATGCGTGCTGCTGCACCAGGAGCAGCACCGCAGGTCTAAAGAAATAAGGAGGAGTAGGACGGCGGTTTCCACTGGCAGGTAGTTCTCCTTGAACTCCAACCTTCCAAGTCCTCCCCCAAAAGAAACAAAGAACAATGGCAATAAGAAAAAGACAGATTTCTCCTCGTCAGAAGATGATTAACCTGATGTACGTCGTTCTGATGGCAATGCTTGCGATGAACGTATCGACGCAGGTGCTCGACGGCTTCTCGATAGTCGACGAGAGCCTTCAGCGCACAACGGCAAATGCTGTGCAGGAGAATCAGAATATGTATGACGACTTCGAGGCTCAGATGAAGAGCAACCCCGAGAAGGTGCGTCAGTGGTTTGAAAAAGCCACTATGGTAAAGCGCATGAGCGACTCCCTGTACAACTTCGCACAGGAGCTGAAGGTGGAAATCGTGCGCGAAGCTGACGGAGCCAAAGGAGACGTGAAGAACATCGACCGCAAGGAAGACCTTGAGGCGGCAAGCCACGTGATGCTCGCTCCCGGAACAGGAAAGGGCAAGAAGCTCTTTGATGCCATCAACTCTTTCCGTGAGAGAATTCTCACGATGGTAGCAGATGAGGCTCAGCGTAAGATCATAGAAAGCAATCTCACCACAAAGCTTCCTAAAAACGCCAAGTCAATGGGTAAGAACTGGCAGGAGTATATGTTTGAAGACATGCCTGCTGCGGCTGGCGTCACTCTGCTCACAAAGCTGCAGAGCGATGTGCGCTATGCCGAGGGTGAGGTGCTGCACACATTGGTAGCCAACATAGACATGAAGGATATCCGTGTGAACAAGCTCAGCGCCTTTGTTATTCCGAATGCACAGACTATAGTAAGAGGTGACAAGTTCTCCGCACAGATCGTGATGGCAGCAGTAGACACTACACAGCAGCCGCAGATATATATCGGCGGAAGACACATGAACTTGCGCAACAATACATACGAGATTACAACAGGAAGTACAGGAGAGTTCAATCTCACCGGATATATAACGATGCAGAATGGTAAAGGCGACGTCATCCGTCGTGACTTCTCACAGAAATATACTGTTGTAGATCCGAGTGCAACTGTTTCTGCAGACCTCATGAACGTGCTCTATGCCGGCTACACCAACCCGATGAGCATCAGCATTCCGGGAGTGCCGCTGAACAAAGTGTCTGCAACCATGAGCGGAGGAACGTTGCAGCCTGTCGGACCGGGCAAGTACATAGCACGTCCGGCATCGGTGGGCAAGGACGTTACGATAAACGTGATGTCGCTCTCCACAGGACAGGCACGACAGGTGGGACAGTTTACTTTCCACGTTCGTAAGCTGCCAGACCCGACGGCATACATAGCCATTGGAACAAACCGCTACCGCGGAGGCGGACTTGCCAAAGCATCGCTTATGGGAGTGGACGGTCTGAAGGCTGCCATCGACGATGGCTTGCTCGACATACAGTTTAGGGTGCTCAGCTTCGAGACCGTGTTCTTCGACAATATGGGTAATGCCGTGCCGATGGCTTCGGCTGGTGCCTCATTCTCGCAGCGACAGAAAGCCGCCTTCAGAGGACTCTCGCGCAACAGACGATTCTACATCAGTCGTGTGACGGCAGTAGGTCCGGATGGAATAACAAGAACGTTGCCTTCTTCGATGGAGGTAATAGTAAAGTAGAAAAATATACATATTTATATATATGAAGAAGATATTTCTAATAATATTGACTGCATGCTTTGCCGGAACGGTAAGCGCACAGCCTGCGGCACGCAGACAACAGCAGCAGGCAAAGCAGAATGCTTCGAATGCACAGAACATCACGACGAGGGCGTTGATATCATATCCTACAACGGCACCGATGCAGGAGGATGTGGTGTGGAGACGTGACATCTACCGCACCATTAACCTTACCGACGATGCCAATGCCGGACTCTATTATCCGGTGGAGGCGGTGGGAACGCAGATGAACCTCTTTACCTATCTCTTCAAGCTGATGATGCGCGGAAAGATAAATGCCTACGAATACCGTCTCGACGGCAATGAGGTCTTCAACGAAGCTTCCAAGATTAAGCCTCTCGCATTCCTTGATAATTACCACATCTACTATGAGAAGAAGGGAAACGGAATAAATATCGACAACAGCGACATACCGTCGAAGGAAGTGAAGTCGTACTACATTAAGGAATGTGCCTATTACGACCAGCGTACAGCCACCTTCCATACGAAGGTTATAGCTCTGTGCCCTATAATGTCGAGAGAGGACGACTTCGGCGACGCTCCGCAGACCTATCCTCTCTTTTGGGTGAAATACGATGATGTGGCACCTTATCTGAGCAAGCAGATAATAATGACCAGCGACCTGAACAATGCCGCCACGATGACTCTCGACGATTATTTCGCCAAGACAATGTATCGCGGAAAGATATATAAGACAACGAATATGCTCGGCAAGACGCTCTCGCAGTATTGCAAGACGGATTCGGCAATGTCGAAAGAGCAGAAGCGCATCGAGGGTGAGCTTCTGGCGTTCGAGAAGAACCTGTGGGGAAACCAGCAGCTGAAGGACTCGCTCGACAGCGTTGCCAAGGCACAGCAGCAGGTGAAGGGTAAGAAGAAAGTGCGCCGCAACCGCCGTGCGGGAGGTGCAAAAGATTCTGCAACGAGTGTAAGCAAGAAGCCGAAACGTAGTTCATCATCGTCTTCGGGCGGTGGCGGCTCCGCAAGGGTATCTGTACGCAGACAGCGTCATTAACTCTTTAGATAAAACCAAGAGGATGTGTATGGAGCCGGAACAAGCTTCTGCATATCCTCATTCTTTTTATTCCTGTAATAGAATAATTTATATAGAAAAACATATTAATAGCGAATACTATTTATTTTTAGAAACACTATTTAATTTTTTAAGGTATGAAAAAAGTATTTACTCTTGCCCTCGTGGCTTTTGGTCTGATGATGGCTATGCCGTCGCAGGCACAGTTCAAGTTCGGTTTGAAGGGTGGTCTCAACATCACCGACATGTCGATGAGCAAGGATGTGCTCGACGCTTCCAACCGTACAGGTTTCTTTATCGGTCCGTCTGTGAAGTTCACACTTCCTGTTGTCGGTCTTGGCATCGATGCTGCTGCACTCTACGACCAGCGTGAGGCAAAGCTGAAGGCAGACGTGGAGAACACTACAGGCACACAGATCACATCTAACACCGTTAAGCAGCAGGCTATCAATATTCCAATCAATCTTCGCTATTCTATAGGATTGGGCGACCTTGCTGGTATCTATTTCGCTGCCGGTCCTCAGTTCGGATTCAATGTGGGCGACAAGAATTTCGACTGGACAAAGGAGGCAAGCTATAGACTGAAGTCTACTAACTTCAGCGTGAACCTTGGTGCCGGTGTGACAGTCATCAACCATCTTGAAGTAGGTTTCAACTATAATATCGCTTGCGGAAAGACCGGTGAGGCTTCTGTAAAGAATGTTTTGGACAACACTTGGGAGCAGGTTTCAAAAGGCCGTTCAAATGCTTGGCAGATTTCTTTGGCTTACTATTTCTAAGCTGACAGACATAAACAGATAACGGAAAAATCCGGAGCGTTTCCTACATCAGAAATGCTCCGGATTTTTCTGTTTTACTGGCTATGTATAAACGTGGTGCCGCTTACGATTTTTAGAACCACCTCTTCTTCATTTTCTTTAGGAATTCCTTGGTGATTGGGAAGCCGGAGGCATCGCCTATTACTGAGTCGATATGGCAGTAAGGACATTCGGCAGTAGGCGGTTCGTCGGGGATGTAGTCCGTTATTTCTGACGGCGGAAAAATCCTGCAGCAGCTGAAGCAACCGCAAATCTTTGATTGCTCCACTTGCTCCTTGTTCCTGATGCTGCGAGCGTGGGCTTGGCGTAATATCCTGTCGCTGTCGGGACCGTCCATCTTGTGTATCTTCTTGTGACTGGTGCCGTCACAGTTGGTTATATGGATTTCTACAACCAATCCTTCCAGTTGATAGTCACGCGGGATATTGACGGCACGTCTTTCGATATCCGTTTTGCAGAAGTTGCTACCGTCTTTTTTAAAGAGCAGGATATCCAGATAATCCGGCGTATCTGTTCCGTAGCCCGGTTCCGACATTTGTGGCTGCAACTCCCTGAACGCTTCCTTCGCATATTCGAAGATTCCCCGAGTGTATTTCTCAATATCCACTCCAGCATATCGGGTGTATGTGTATTTGATGCTGCATACAGACATTTTATTCGTCATCTTATATTTGCTTTTTTGTTATATCTTAATGCAAATATGGTAATATTATGGGGAAATTTCAAAAAAATCTGGTAAAAAAGCAATTTGAATGTTTTTCCGCGCAGTACTTTGGCAGGCTTGCAGTCCTGTATTTTGATACAGGAAGAGCGATATGGCTTTTGAGCCGCCAAGATACGACTTTTAGGTTGTAAGAATACGACTTTTATGACCAAAGTCATAGGTTTTTGGTTTCTATTTCCCTGATTTTTGGTTTCTATCTCCCTGGTTTTTGGTTTCTATCTCCCTGGTTTTTGATTCCTATCTCATGTGTTGATTCCAATTAACGTGATTATGACTTCATTTAACGTGTTTCAGATGCCAATTCTCATGCTTTTGAACCTACATCTATGACTTATATCATGAAGTGAAGAACATACGATAGTGTGCTGTTATTCTACCTATTGTATTGAATATCTGATAGTTAATGCGTTTTGAGGTGCCCATGCTGGTGTGACAGATAATGATAGATTTTTCTTGAATTAAAACTTTTGTCAAGTATCGTATATTCTTAATTCATAGCGCTTTATTTAATGGGTCTGACAGAATGACAGATTTTTTACGAAAAAATAAAATCAGAGCTGCGCCAGAACAGAGGGAAACAGTAAGAACAAATCAATTCCTGTCGATGGCTTGATGTTCTCTCCATATTTCTTCTGCCAAATATTTGTCGCTTCGGCAATGAAGATCGGCAACGCCTTCTTCAAGAAGAGGTAATATGGGTGAGTTGTAGAATATGTCCATTGCTTTTTCAATGCTTACAGAATGCATATTACTTATTTCATTGATAATGCGAGCGTATTTAGCTTCCAGTATAGTATGGAATGCTTCGTCATGTTTGTTGTTCATAAGCGTTGGTAACTTTTGAAAGTGAGACATTCATCAAGTACTTTTTGTGTACGAATGCAAATCTGATTATTTGGCTTCTCATAGATTAAGCGGCGAAGGCATTCTTCTTTGTTTATATCTCCAGCATAGTATAAATCAATGGTGCGGAATATTTTGTCGTTGGCAATTCCACCGATTACAATGTCATAGTTGTCAACGATTTTTCCGGACCGGCATTCTGTTACAAAGTCAAGCCATACTTCATTATACTGCTTGAACTCTACAACTTTCCATTGGCTGAGGTCATCTGCCAGTTCGTATGTATTGAGGAATGCGTCTTTACCACGGCGAGTGAATCTTGCACCGTATTTTTGAGCCTGCTCGTATATGGTGGTTGTATAAAAGCCAGATCCAAAATCAAGATAGGCACGGCTATGTGCTGTGTCGGGATGCTCCACGATTACAGGTGATGCGTGATATACTTCCATTATGCTAAGACTCCTTTCTCTTTCATATATTCGGTAAGGTCTTCCATTAGATAATCTTTGCCGAAAGTGTGAAGAACGTCATAACTTGGCACGATGTATCCAGTGAGGATTCCTGACTGCTTGAGACGGCTATAAACCTCGCCTGCCGTCATTCCGAGGCGACGCGAGAGGTTACCGATACAGTATGTTACGAATTCAATTTTATTAAAGTTCATATACTTATTATTCAACGGTGACACTCTATTTCTCTTTACCATGAGAATATTCATTACTTTGCTTTGCAAATATACAAAATCCAGCAGAAATAAAGGTATGGCTACTCAAATATTATCTCAACGGGGTGGATATTTGGCGTTTTTATATAAAAAATTCCCACTGCCTTACGACAGCGGGAATGATTGAAAGAAAGAGTTGATGCTTATGTTCATTTAATATTTTGTGTTCTGCGGGTCGAAGTCCGTCCAGTTGGCAGTCCAGTCGGCACCGTTGCCGAAGGCTCCTACGTATGCCACCTTCTCGAAGCCTGCGAGCAGGGCATCGGCGAAGGATGCTGCAGAGAGCAGAGGGCTGGCAGCTGTAGGACGGTAGCCGGTAACGTCGAACCATCCGTCAGCAGAGGCAGAGTATTTGTTGCCCGGCTGTGCGAGGAAGAATTTTGCGGAGAACGACTCGTTGTTCGGGTCGGTCAGCACCTTGTTCTCGTCTGTGCCGATGGCGTCGAGGTTGGCGAACCAGAGGTTCTGGAGCTTCAGCAGTCCGTTTGTAGCAACACCCTGGCAGTCGCCGAGCTGCTTGTCAACAATCAGACCAACAGGCCAGCCAACAACAACGGAGTTGAAGCAGCTCAGATGAGAGTCGCGACGGATCTGCATACCGCTCTGGAAACGACCGAGACCAGAACCGTTGTTCGGGTTGTATGCTCCGGCGGTGATGTATGAGGCATCGTTGAGGAAGTTCTTGTCGCCCATCTTAGGACCAACGAAGGTGATGTTTGAGAATACGGCAGAGGTATGAGGGTCAGCGTTTGTTCCCTTGGCGTTGTTGTCGCTCTCGAAGCCGTTGCTCATAGATTTGTCGGCAATCTTCGGGTCGCGGATGGAGAGACCATACTGCACGTGTCCGCTGAATCCGTTGTCGGTGTCGAAGTCGTCGTCCCATCCCTTGTATGCGATAAGATATTTGCAGTCTACCGTGCCGCCGAACCACTCAAAGGAGTCATCGTTTGAGTAAGATACCTGCACGTGGTCAATCTTCGTCTGTTTGCCTATGGAACCGAGCGTCAGACCGTTGATTTCCTGGTCTGTAGCGAATGGATAGCCGGCGAACTCAATACGTACGTAGCTCAATACTCCGGAGTTGTCGTTGTCGTCGTTGCCGCCGTGTCTTGTGCGCGGCCCACCTTCAATCTGCTGCTCCGTAGCGTTTGTGCGAGCCTTGCCGCAGATGATGATGCCACCCCAGTCGCCAGGACGGCGGCTGCCGGGAGCCTGCTCAGAAGTGAATACGATAGGCTGTGTCTCAGAACCCTGGGCTATGAGCTTTCCGCCACGCTCAGCTATGAGGGCAGCCTTGGTGTCCTTGTCGCCCTTGATTACGGTTCCCGGTTCGATGGTCAGTTCAGCGCCGTCGGCGATGTATACCCAACCTTTTAGAATATATGTACCTTTCTTCAGAGTCTGCTTTCCTGTAAAGACGAACTCCTGGTCGCCGTTTCCGATCTGGGTTCCTTTGTCGTTAACGTCTTTGCTGCCTGCCTTGTCGCTCTCCGTGAAGAGTACGTGGTCGCAGGCGTTGATGCCGCCGTTCACTGTCCATACGGCAGCGCTTGAGTTTTCGTTTCCTCCATTGTTGTCATCATCACTGCACGCAGTAAACATCGTTCCTGCAAGTGCGAGGACGCCGAGGCATCCATAGAATTTTGTTTTGTTCATAATGTATTATTTTGTAATAATAGGGTTTCTTGTTGTTTTAGGGGTAATAGGGGGGACTGTAGGGAGAGCTATAGATTATAGGTCACGGTCAGTCCGATATTCCTTCCCGGCTTGAAGCAGCGGGTTATCTGTTCCACTTCTTTAGTGCTGCCGCTGTTGAGGTTGGCGGTGACGAACTCCTTGTAGTACACCTTCTGTGCAAGCAGGTCGCGGATGTTTGCCTTTATCTCCCAGTGGGTGCCGAACTTCTTCGATATAGATAGGTCGAGCACGTCGCGTGGCATCTCGTAGCTGTCAGGCACACGTAGCGTCTCGTTGCCGCTCGTTGTTCCTTCGCTTCGTCCCACGCCGATGATGCGCTTGCCGATGCGGTTGTAGAGCAGGGCGATGTCGAGCTGCTGCTTGTCGTTCTTGTAGAAAATGCCGGTGTTTACGAGGTATGGCGACTGTCCCTGCATAGGGCGGTTCTCCATGTTGGCGCTGCCGTTGAAGTTCACGCGGCTCTTGATTATGGCACCGTTGAACGACCAGCTGAAATCGGGCAGTCCGATGAACGAGAGGTCTTTCTTTATGTCCAGCTCCACTCCGTAGCTGTTGGCATGGTCGGCATTCATATATGAATAGATCATGCGGTTGCCGCCTGAGAGAGTGTAGGTCCACTCGATGGGCGCATCGAAATATTTATAGAAGAGTGCCACGGAAACCATCTCGCCTCGGGATGGGTAGAACTCATAGCGCAGGTCGAGGTTCTGCACATAGCAGGAGGTAAGCTCCGTGTTTCCCTTCACGTCGGCAGCAAGGTCGAAGTCGTAGAACACCGACGGCGACACCTCGCGGAACTCCGGACGGTTCATGGTCTTGCCGTAGGATAGGCGCAGCTGGTGCTTGTCGGAGAACTTATATGTGGCATTAAGCGAGGGGAAGAGGTCGTTGTACTTATAGAAGTGGCTCAGTGGACTCGGACGGTCATCACGAGTGTTCGTGATAAGTTCCATCTTGCTGTATTCATAGCGCAAGCCGGCAAAGACGCTCAGACTGCCGAACGGCAGAGTGGCAGCCAAGTATCCGGCACCGAGGGTGTTGTGCCCCTTATAGTCGTCGCGGCGGTTCGGTTCCTCAAGCAGATATAGCTTGTCGGCGCCGAAGTTCCCGCTGTTGCTGAGCAGGGTGGGGAGGTCGCTCTTGCGGAAGTCGGCAGGCAGGGAGTTGTTCTCCGGCTCCCAGTTGTAGATGAACTCGCGGGTTTTGTATTCACGGGTGCGGTATTCGCCGTAGGCTCCGAGCTTCATTGTCGGTTTCCATCCATTGAAGTCAAAGTCGTGCTTGTCGTTCACGGCAGCCGAGAGGATATGTTCGTCAAGACGGGTCCACTCCCTTGATATGTCGTTGCCCGTGGTGAGCTGTATCGTTCCTGTCTCCAGGGCATCGTTCTGTAGGTAGCGTCGGCGGTCAGGCACGTTGCGGTTTGCATAAGAGTAGCTCAGACTCCAGTCCAGTTCATCGCTCTTCAGCGTGTGTTTTCCTGTGAATTGTCCGTTGTATGTCGTGCGGCTGCGGTAGTAGTATTCAGCCGAGCGCGTCTGGTTGTTCTGTTCGTCCACGCCCTGTCTGCTGGTATAGCGGTTGTTGCCAATCTGGTTGAAGATGTTCTTGAACTGGAACTTGCTGTTGCCGTCGGCAGTGAGCAGCGTCAGGTTGAGCATGGCGCCGAGGCGGGCATTGTGGTTATACTGGTTGTCGAGCGAGTTGCTCAGATAGATGGAGCGGTCGTTGCGCTCGTCGTACACTCCGAACTGGTTGTTCTGCATGTCGCTGAACGTGCGGTATTCATTGGTGTAGTTCAGTGCGGCAATCATTCCCATCTGGTTCTCGCCAAGCTTCCATCTCCTGCCTAAGTTGGCGGAGAGCTTCAGGTCGCCCCATGGCTTCATGCTCTTGATGAGCCAGTCGTTGTTCAGACCGTTGCCTACGAGGTCGGTTCCGCCGTTGCCTATAGGTCGGAGCGAGGTGCGGAAACCGCCGTCGAGGTTGCGCAGACCGCCGTCAAAGCCGAGGAAGTCGGTAGAGGAGCCTTTGGCATACTGGAAGTCCTTGAATACAGAAGCCGTGTTCCAGTTTCCTCCCACCGACACCTGGAACATGTTCCTCACAGGGATGTCCTTCGTGTTGACGAGCACGAAGCCGCCCGTGTAGTCGGCAGGATATTCCGGCGACGGGGTCTTCACGATCTGCATATTGTCAATCTGTGCGCTTGGTATGAGGTCAAAGGAGAAAGCCCTTGAGTCGGCTTCGGAGCTTGGAGCCGCTCCGCCGTTGATCCATACATTATTATATCGTTGCGACAAGCCGCGCACCATCACAAACTTGTCGTCGATGAGGCTTACGCCCGGCACACGTTGGATCACCTCTCCTGCGTTGGAGTCCTGTGTCTTTCTTATTTCCTGTGCCGAAACGTTGTTCACTATGACGGGACTGTTTTTGGCAATCTGCACCATAGCCGCTTCCGTATTCTTTCTTGCTATGCCGGTTACGGTGACTTCGCCCAGTGTCTGTTCGTCGGGTGTCAGCGCTACGCTAATCTTCTGAGGCTGATCGCTCGCTTGAACCCCGTCAATTTCTTTATTCTTGTATGCTACGTAAGTAATGGTCAGTCTGTACTTCTCGCCTTCCTTCAGTCCGGAGAGTCGGAAGTTGCCGTCGATGTCGGTGGCGGCGATGATGTTCGTTCCTTCCACCTGCACGGTGGCACCGATAAGAGCATCCTTCGATTTCCCGTCGGTCACCTTGCCGATGATGTCGGCGGCGAAACCGTTTGTCGCCGGAACTGCAAGTAACATGGCAGTTGCCACAATCTTGTTTACCTTCTTTACAATCATGTACTTTCTCTTTAGAATCATTTATTCATCATTAATTCTGAATCCGGTGCAAAGGTACGGGGCTTGTGTTACAGCGTTATTTCAAAGACTTTATCATACATTTACATATACATTACAAAATCTTTTCTATCTAAGAAAAGTGCGGATATCCGCAAAAATCTTTCGCAGAATTGATAAAATGACTATATTTGCAGAAGAAAAATGCGGATATCCGCAAAAATCTTTTGTAAACTATGGTTATAGAGAGAAATAAATATCTGCAGGAGTTGGTCAGTTGTCGGCATAATGGACTGGTGAAGATTATCACAGGAATGAGGCGTTGCGGCAAGTCGTTCCTGCTGTTCAGACTGTTCCGAAGGTTTCTTGAGGATAATGGAGTGGCAAACGACCATATCGTGAAAATGGCTTTCGATGATTACGCTTTCAAGGAATTCCGCAATCCCGACAAGTTCTATGCCTACGTGAAGGGCAGGATTATCGACGACCAACCTTATTATATATTGCTTGATGAGGTGCAGATGCTCGATGAGTTTGAGGATGTGCTCAACGGACTGTTGCATATCCCCAATGCCGACGTGTATGTGACGGGCAGCAATGCCAAGTTCCTTTCGAAGGACATTATAACCGAATTTCGCGGCAGGGGCTATCAGATACATGTGTCGCCATTGAGCTTTGCAGAGTTCATGAGCGTTTATGAGGGCGATCGCGAGGATGGCTGGAACGAATATCTGCTTTATGGCGGACTGCCACCTGTAGTGCTTCTGAAAACGGAAGAGGAGAAAGTGAAGCTCCTTGACAGTCTGCTGGCTGAGACATATATAATAGATGTAGTGAACAGAAACAAGATAAAGAACGATTCAGAGCTGAATGACCTCTTCAAGATTCTTGCCTCGGGGATAGGCGGATTGACAAATCCGCAGCGTCTTTCAAATACCTTCCAGTCTGTGAAGAATGTATCCATAAGTCCGGCAACGATAAAGAAATACATCGAATGCCTTTCTGATGCATTCCTTCTGGAGTCTTGCAACCGCTATGATGTGAAGGGAAGGAAATACATCGGTACTCCGTTGAAATATTATTTCTCCGATTTGGGTATCCGCAATGCCCTGCTCGGTTTCCGTCAGCAGGAGAAGACCCATCTTATGGAGAATGCCGTATACAATGAACTTTGTGCCAGGGGCTATAGTGTTGATGTCGGCAATGTGGAAGTGAATACCGTAGACGAGAAAGGAACCAAGGTAAGGCGAATGCTTGAGGTGGATTTCGTGTGCAACCGTGGTTACAAGCGTTGCTACATACAGTCGGCACTCAGTCTGCCAGACAGAGAGAATATGCAGCAGAAGTCAGCCTCCTTGCTCCGCATCGACGACAGTTTCATGAAATACGTCATAACCGGCGACCGCATAAAGAAATACCAGAACGACGACGGTATCGTAATAATGAATGTGCTTGATTTCCTATTGGACGAGCAGTCGGTATAACCCTTCGGAGAAAGATAAAAATCAATATTATGTATGCATAAAATATATGTTTCCACTTGCAAGGCATCCATAAAAACATTATTTTTGCAAAAACATATTTTGAAAAATCATTTTCAGAAAAATCATTTTCTATGGAATTGTAGGGAATGTATGGGAGCGGCTGTGTCAGACGGCTGTTTCGGGGAACGAGCTTTTCGGACATACATGGGGGATGGCTCGCCGCTGGTGGGGAAAGGCTCCTGTTTATGAAGACGGTCGCAAGACACCTGTGGGCTATGAAGACCTGGAGTTTGATGTCGTGGCAGAAGCCATCGACGACAAGAACACAATCCTTGTAGGAGAATGCAAATGGAAATCAGCAGACTATGCAGACCGTCTGCTTGCCAAACTAAAGGCAAAGACTGAAAAGGCTCCGTTCTCGCAAGGCAAGAATATTGTGTATGTGCTCTTCCTTAAAGAGCACCCGATGTCAGATGCAGACTGCTGCATACTTTATCCGGATGACGTGCTGAAGTATCAGGCGGAATAGTGGTTCTGCATTCGATTTGCATTACCTTTGCATAAGTTAAGCTGCATCTCAGCATAACAATCAAGCAAGCTTGTTGTTCTGCATTCGATTTGCATTATCTTTGCATAAGATAAGCTGCATCTCAGCATAACAATCAAG
>ENA-ORNT01001929-ORNT01001929.1-human-gut-metagenome-genome-assembly--contig:-NODE-1929-length-13265-cov-4.309160_pt1 | contig 13265 bp, 6 predicted proteins | sample MGYA00242120_ERZ509032 | MGnify/ENA primary metagenome ERZ509032 (study PRJEB26280, sample SAMEA2338729) | human gut metagenome | biome: human gut; feature: human-associated habitat; material: faeces...
CATTCTCTTGTGCCATTGCCGACATTGTAGCCGTCAGCAAGGCTATCGTAAATATTGACTTTCTCATCTGTTTTGTTTCTATTGTTATGGTTCTTTAGGGTCTGTCGGCAGGTCGTGTTCCCCAGCGAGAAGGTTGACTGCCCATTTGGAGTTCCAAGACACCGCCCTTGATCATATCCTCATACCTGATATAAGATTTGGAGTATGGCTTGCCATTCAGCAGAGCCGACTGCACATAGATATTCTCCTTGCTGTTGTCCTTGCAAACAATCCTGAAACTCTTACCTTTTCCTACATTCATCTCTGCACTGTCGAAGAGAGGACTGCCGATGATGTACTTGCCACCAGCTGGTTCCACCTGATAAAGTCCCATGGCAGAAAGCACATACCAAGCCGACATCTGTCCGACATCCTCATTGCCGCTCAGTCCGTCGTAATCATCCTTATACATCTCCTTCATCGTCTGTCGCAACAAGCGAGCCGCCTTCCAAGGTTGCCCCACGTAATTGTACATATACAAGACGTGATGGCTTGGCTCGTTGCCATGCGCATACTGTCCGATGAGACCCGAAATGTCGGGTGAGGCATTGTCGCCCAAGTCGCCACTGACCACAAAGAGGGAGTCGAACTTCGTCACAAAGTTTTTCTCGCTTCCGAAGAGTCTCACCAATCCATGCACGTCGTGTGGCACGAGCCAAGTGTATTGCCAAGCGTTGCCCTCTGTATAATCATCCTGACGATGCACGGTGGAGAAAGGATTGAAAGGTTTACGGAACTTGCCGTCGGAACCGATGCCACGCATGAATCCGGTCTGCTTGTCGAAGTACTTTCGATAGCTCTTCGAACGCCGTTCGAAATACGTTGCATCCGCCTTCTTGCCCAACAAGCGTGCCACCTTAGCGATGCAGGCATCAGCCAGGGCATATTCCAATCCCTTTGCCACCGTCTCCATCTCCGGGTCCTTGTCGTATGGCAGATACCCATACTTCTTGAGCAAGCCCAGACCTCTCTCTTCCTTGAGGGCAGTCTGTTTCAGTGCCTCGTAAGCCGCCTCCTTGTCCTTCACATATCCCTTGAGCACCAAGTCGGCAAGCACAGGAATGCCCGGATTGCCCACCATGCAGTCGGTCTCATTGCCCATCAAGTGCCAGACAGGCAACCTACCTTGCTGGCGATAGATGTTGATGAAAGTTTGCGCCATATCGGAAAGCATATCCGTATGAATCAATGTCATCAGTGGATGCGCCGCACGATAGGTGGCCCAAAGGGAGAGCGTCGTATAATTGGTGAAATCGCCTTGATGTATCTTTCCATCGGCACCACGATACTCGCCGTTGACATCCGAAAAGACGGATGGAGCTGTCATCGTATGATACATCGCCGTATAGAAGATGCGACGAGCCACGGAATCTTGTGTCTCTATCTTCGCCTTTGACAGTTCACGGTTCCAAGCCGCATCAGCCTCAGCCACCACCTGTCGGAAGTCCCAACCAGGAATCTCCGCCTGCAAGTTGAGTTTGGCATTGTCGATGCTCACAGCCGACAAGCCCACCTTGACCATCAATGGCTTCGACATGTCGGATGCCGTCACCAACCATCGTCCGCAGTCTTGCGCCGCCACTTGCACGGGTTGTGAGAACTCTGCCACGAAATAATCTCTTTGGTCCTTCGCCCAACCAGTAGAATAACGATGTCCCACGAGGGTAGAAGGTGAAGTCTGCTTCAAGGAATAGTCGGTAGGCTTGTCCCATCCGATGCCTTGGAAGAGGTCGAGTATCAACTGCGCCTTCTGTGCATCCGCTCCGAAGGTATAGCGATGGAAGCCAGCACGCTGCGTGGCAGTAAGTTCCACCCACACATTCGGTTGCTGCAACTTGACGGCATAATAGCCTGGTCGCACATTCTCACTGGCATGATGGAAGATGATCTCCTTCTGTCGGGCATCAGCTACCGGCAAGAATGCCACATCACCCAGTTCGCCGATTCCCGTACCACTGAGATGCTGATGACCGAAGCCTATCAGCACCGAGTCGGAATCATGGTAGCCCGAACACCAGTCCCAGCCACGAGTATGCTCCGTAGGACCTAGTTGCACATAGCCAAAGGGCACATTGGCACCCAGGAAGACGTGTCCATGCCCACCTGTGCCCACTCTCGGATTGACGTATTGGGTAAAAGAGGCTTGTGCGTAGCCACCGACTACCACACAAGCCATCAATAATATGTTTACGATTCTTTTCTTCATAAGTTTACATAAAAGAGTACTTTATGCAAAAGTAATAAAACATTTGGATTTAGCAAGGATTATTGGGCAGAAAAAGAATAAGGTGCATCCTCTTTCTGTGTTCCCCTTACCTGATTAGGCGATTCAGAGAGGCAATAAACGATGTTGGCGCCCTTTCGCAACTGTTCTATTTCGAGATAGTTGTGCCCATATTCCTTGCCATCGATGCTCATGGCATCCACATAGCATCCCTTGCCTTCCGACAAGATGTTGACTTGCTTACCATTCTCCAAGTGAAGCTTCATCGACTTGAAGTAAGGTGTACCCAGAACATACTGTCCGGTACCTGGACAAACAGGGTAGAATCCCATCGCCGAGAAGACATACCAAGCAGAAGTCTGTCCATTGTCCTCATCGCCACAATATCCATCCGGAGTCGGTGTATAGAGGCGATCCATCACCTGGCGAATCCAATACTGGCTCTTCCAAGGCTGACCACTATAGCCATAAAGATAGATGGCATGCTGGATAGGTTGGTTGCCATGTGCATAGTTGCCCATGTTCATCACCTGCATCTCTCGTATCTCGTGGATGGTGAAACCATAATAGCTGTTGTCAAACACCGGTGGAAGGAGGAAGACGGAATCCAACATCTCGTTGAAACGCTCCTTGCCGCCCATGAGGTTGATGAGTCCCTGAGGGTCGTGGAACACCGACCAGGTGTAATGCCAAGCATTTCCCTCGGTGAAGGCATCTCCCCATTTCAGCGGATTGAAAGGTGACTGGAACTGACCGTTCTGAAGACGACCTCGCATCAAACCGCTCTCCTTGTCAAACACGTTGCGATAGTTCATCGCACGCTTGCGGAATGGCTTCAACTCCTTTTCCGATTTCCCCAACGACTTACCCAACTGATAGATGCACCAGTCGTCGTAAGCATATTCCAAGGTGCGAGCCACGCTCTCATTGATTTTGATATCATATGGCACATAGCCCAGTTTGTTGTAGTACTCATAGCCCAAGCGACCAGAAGAGTTGACCTCAGGATGCACCGCCTTGCTGCCATGCACCACCGCCTGCCACAAGGTCTCGACATCATATCCTCGCAAACCCGACAGATAGGCATCAGCCACGACAGAAGCGGAGTTGTTGCCCACCATGCAACCACGATGCCCCGGACTCGCCCACTCTGGCAAGAAACCACTCTCCTTGTAGGCATTGGCAAGACCTGCCTGCATCTTCTCGTTGACGGAAGGATACATCAGGTTGAGCATCGGGAAGAGACAACGGAAGGTGTCCCAGAAGCCTGTGTCGGTAAACATATATCCCTTCTGCACGGTACCATTGTAAGGACTATAGTGAACCACCTCGCCACTGGCATTGTACTCATAGAAACCACGAGGGAACAACACCAGGCGATACAGACAACTATAGAAGGTGCGCAAGTGGTCGATATTGTCATCTTCCACCTCGATTTTTCCCAAGACCTCGTTCCAGCGGTTGCGACCTTTCTGTTGGAGCTGCGCCATATCCATGCCTCCCAATTCCTTGAGGTTCAAGACAGCCTGCTCCTCACTGATGAAGGAAGAAGCCACACGAGCATTCACCTGTTCGCCACGCTGACGGGTCTTGAAGGTGAGGATGGCACCCACATGGTCGCCACTTTGCTCTTGTGCCGATGAGAAATTGCCATCCTTGACAGAAGTCATCTCGAAGTCGTGATCGAAGACGATGACAAAATAGTTGCAGAAGTTGTCAGGCACGCCTCCACTGTTGCGAGTGGAATAGCCCACCACCTTGCGCTCAGCAGGAATCACCCGGATATAGCTGCCCTTGTCGAAAGCATCTATCACCACATGGGCGCTGTCGGTCTTCGGGAAGGTGAAGCGCATCAATGCCGCACGCTCCGTAGGACAAACCTCTGCCGTGACATCATAGTCGGCGAGATAGACACTATAATAATAAGGTGTAGCCTTCTCAGCCTTATGAGAGAACCAACTAGCACGTTTCTCCTCGTCGAAGATTGGCTTGCCCACGGTAGGCATCAAGGAGAACTGACCGTAATCATTAATCCAAGGACTCGGTTGGTGCGTCTGCTTCAAACCTCTTATCTTGCGAGCAGAATAAGTATATATCCACCCATCTCCCATCTTGCCCGTCTGTGGCACCCAGAAGTTCATACCCCAAGGCATGGCAATGGCAGGATAAGTATTGCCCGTAGAAAGACCATGGTCGGAGTCGGAACCCATGAGGGGATTGACAAAATCGACGGCATTTTGTAAGTTCACCCTGATGGCATGAGCCATCAAGGTGAAACATATCATGAGAAATAAAACTGATTTTCTTTTCATAGATAAATAGTGACGATTTATCTGAAGTTATTAGGTTGCTGACGGTTGCCATTGGCATCGTTGGTGTCAGCGACATCCCACCACAGACGAGTACCCTGTGTATTCATCTGCTGAAGCTCAGGATGGGAAGTGAAATATTTGTTGCTGTTCTCACTGTTAGGATAAAGGATGCGCTTGATCATCTTGCCCTCTGGCACATCGCCACCACTAAAGTTGGAGAGTTGGTTTGCCAAGGCTGGATAGTCAGTACGACGGAAGTCTGCCCATCCCTCGTTACCATTAGGGAAGATAGCCATCCACTTCTGGGTGATGATGGCTTCGAGCTGCTTCTCCTTGTCACCGCCCTGGAATACCTTGCCTGTGATGGCCTTGTCGCCAGCAATATAGTTGGCAGCCTTGGTCTTATCTATCTGATAGTAGTCCATGGAAGCCTGGATGCCTTGCTTGTAATACTCCTCGGCAGATGCGGTCAAACCGAGTGTCGTCCAACTACGGAGCGCAGCCTCAGCTCTCAAGAACAAAGACTCAGCGTAACCCAACAAGAGGTAAGCACGCTCACGGCTGAAGAAGTAGTTAGGGTCGAAGTTCTTGCCGAATGTCTTCGGAGCGGTACGGGTCAGGGAGTACTTCAAGGTACCCATGTCGATGAGAGGAGCCTGTGCACCACGCTCGCAACCCACGAAGTCTTCCTTCTGACTATCCTCACCGGCGCTCAAGGTATTGTCTGTCATGTTGCCACGATACCAGCTCACCAAGCATCGAGGGTCTATCTTCTTGGTAACATAACTGTTGCGACCAGTCTTAATCTTATATTCCTCGCCACCCTCGCTCTCGTTGCGATAGAAGTTCTCCAAGTCTTTCGACATCACGCTCTCACCATTGTAGCATACACTACACATCACGAGAGGGTTCTCATTGCCACCGTCATCGGTACCACCCTTCTCCACAGGAGCGTACTTTGGCACAATCTCCATGTTGTCGGCGTTGCTCTCCATCAAACCATACTGGTTGTTGAGTGCATTCTGAGCCTCCTCCTTGGCACGCTCAGGATCGACATTAGAGATACGCAAAGCCAGACGCAAGCGCAAGGTATTGGCAAAGCGAAGCCACTTCTTCCAGTCGCCCTTGTAGCAGATGTCGTCGGTAGAATAACCAACCTGGGAAGCATCGTTTGGCTGGATGCTATCCACTGCCTGCTCCAACATACGGAACATGGCATCATACACTTCCTTCTGGGTATTGTAAGCCACATTGTTGGTCTCAGGCACCTTCGCCTGCACATACTCCTTGAAAGGCATATCACCGTAGGTATCGGTATTCGCCAATGCCAAGAAAGCGTAATAGATACGAGTGGCATAGAACAAGTTCTTATACTTGTCGGCATTCTCATTAAACTTGTAGGCGCGCAAGAGCGTACGATACTCGCTGCTGCGGTCGGTATAGAAATGCTTCCATCGCTGTCCGCTCCAACCATCGCCATAGAAATAGTCAGGAGTCTTGCCTGAGTGCTTAGGCTGATTGTTTGCCACATAGCCTGCATAGATGTCATGGCTCAGGTTGGTCGTAATCTGATAGTCGTTCATATATCCCTCGTAGAGGAAGTTGCGGAACACGGTATTGGCAGAACGAAGTTCACTGGTCAGTGCGATGGTATCCTCCTTGCTCACCTTATAGTCGATGTTGATGTCGGCGTACTTGGTGTCGTCCTTCTCGCCTGGCTGAATCTCGCCGCCCGTTGTATTGTCGGGCAGCTCGAAAGGATTCTTGCTCATGCCGTCCATGTCATAGCATGAGGAGAGGCTTGCCATGGCAGCCAACACCAACATGGACTTGAATAATATCTTCTTTTTCATCGTCTTCTGTTATTTAAGTTTGTATATATAGATTGTTAGAAACCGACATTGACAGAGAAACCGAAGGTGCGAGTATATGGCACTGCGGCGAAGTCTAATGCCTGAGAGAACATGGAGGTGTCATAACCACCATCTGGGTTGCCCGGTGTATGCTTGAGCAAGAAGCACAGGTTGCGTGCCACGAAGGAGAACTTCACATTAGTGAGCGGAGTCTTCTTCAAGCAAGACTTTGGCAAGCTATAGCCCAGGGCGAGTTCCTTCAACTTGATATAGGACGCACTGTGTACAAACATCTCGGCATATCCCTTCTGTGACTTATACAAACCGATGTTGGAATAGTAGGTCTGCGCACTAACCTCCTTGCTGTTTGGCTGTCCATCAGCTGTCACGCCTGGCACTACCATATAGTAATCGCTCACGCCATTGACCGTCTTGTACTCACCACGATAAGCCGTACGCTCGGATGTACCTACTGCGGTAGCCATACCCTCCGACACGCTGACGACATCGCCACCGAAGCGCATGTCAAACATGGCGGTCAAGCTCACGCCCTTGTAGTTCAAGCTTGGTGTGATTGACATCAAGAGCTTTGGCTCGATATTGCCGATAGGATGATCCAAGAGATATTGCTCCAAGTTACCACCGGCATCAGCACTGGTTACAGGCAATGGCAAACCATTCTCGCCAATGATCACCTGTCCGTTGGCATCACGCTTCAGCAAGTTGTTGGCGAAGATGTCGCCCAACTTTCCACCTGCCTTGGCACCCACCTTGACTGGCATATTGACATCACCGCTGAAGTAGATGTGATCCACGCCATTTGCCAACTCATCGATACGAGAGATGTTCTTGGAGAGGTTCATCGTCAAGTCGAAGGTCAAATCCTTGGTCTTCACTGGCGTACCATAGAGCATCAACTCGACACCCTTGTTGGTAATCTTACCGGCATTGACCCACTGCTGGGTCCAAGGTGCAGAAGCATCCACGAGCATCGCCTGGTTCTTGGTCTTCGTATAATAATAGGTGAAGTCGAAGCCCAAACGGTTCTCCAAGAACTTCATCTCCAAGCCCCACTCGAAGGAAGACTTGATCTCTGGCTTCAAGTTGCTGTTCTTCTTGATGGTCTGAGGCACAGGCACACGAATGCCATTCTCGTAGGTATAGGTACGAGTGTTGTAGAGGTTGTAAGGCTCAGGGTCCTTACCTACCTGGGCGAACGACAAGCGAGTCTTGGCAAAGGTAACCCACTGTGGGAGAGGATGCTTGATGCTACGCATGAAGTCACTGAAGATATAGCTGACGCTGGCACTTGGATAGAAGAACGAGCGGTTGTCCTTAGGCAAGGTGGATGACCAGTCGTTACGAGCGGTCAAGTCGAGAGACAGATACTCACGGAAAGCCAACTGCAAGGAGCCAAATACGGAATACATCGAACGCTCATGACCATTCTCCTGGGCGTTGGTCAACTGATAACCAGTATTGAAAATCCAGTTGTCCTTCTCCAACAAGTTTCGGGTGGATGCACCCAAGATCTCATACTTCTGGTACATGATGTTGGCACCGAGGTTGTAACCGAGACGCAAGTCCTTGGTCACCTGGTTGTCGCCGAGGAAGAGGAAGGAGATGTTGTGCTCGAAGTTGTTCTCCTCCGAACGGCTCATGTTATCATCCGTCACCATCTCGCTCCACTTCTTGTCTGGCGTGCTGACAGCATTATTGCCCAAGCTGAGGTCACTAGCCTGAATGCGAGTGCGATAATAGTCGAAGGCATACTTGGCATTGAACTGCAACCAGTCGGTAACATTGATGTTGGCACCATAGTAACCGAAAGCACGCCAACGCTCATCACTGTTTTGGAAACGATGACGCACATAGTATGGGTTGGCATACTGCATGTCTGGACCAAACCAGTTGCGATGCAATTGGTCGTCTGTGGTATAGGTCTGCAAATCCTGCAAGCGCACGTTGCCTGGAATCAACAGCAACTGTGCTACCTCGCCATTCAAACCTGTCATTGGGCGATTTTCTGCCTTCATTCGAGAAACAGAGATCTTGCCTTCGGTAGAGAGATATTTATTAATAGTAGAACCAGCATTCAAGTCAACAATCAACTTGTCCAACTTCTCGCCATCAAACAAGCCTCTATTATCGTTATAGCCCAATGACAAGCGGAAATGTCCCTTCTCGCTGGAGTTACCCACCGCTACGGTATGGAACTGGGAGAAACCTGTGTTGAAATAATCCTTCAACTTGTCGCCATAGTAACGATAGGCGATATTCTCACCCAAGAAAGAAGGCTCCATTCTTCCATCCAAAGGAGCGCCGAAAGCCAACTCGCTGCTCAAGGTCTTGTTGCCATCCTCATCGGTCTTATAGACGGAAGAACCTTGCGAACCCTGTCCATATTGCTTCTGCATAGGAATGGTCTCAGCCACCTTGCTCCAAGTGAAGTTGCCATTATAGGTAACGCCGAAGCCCTGCTTGTGACTTCCCTTCTTGGTCGTGACGTAGATGACACCATTACCTGCACGAGAACCATAGAGGGCGGCGGCATTGGCACCTTTCAAGACAGAGATAGACTCAATGTCCTCTGGGTTGAGGTCGAGAGAGGTTCCTCCACGGTCGTAGCCTCCGTAGGCAGAAGCATCCGAGCTGTTGTTGTCGGTGAATGGCACACCATCCACCACCCAAAGTGGTTGGTTATTATCTGTCAAAGAGGAGTTACCACGAATCGTAATCTTGGTGGAACCACCCAAACCGGTGCTGGAAGTATTCATTTGTAAACCAGCCACCTTGCCATCCAAGGCTCCTGTAACGGAAGGATCGCCTGTGGTGTTGAGAGCATCCGACTTGACATCTTGCACGGAATAGCCCAACATCTTCTTCTCTCGCTTGATACCCAAGGCGGTAACTACCACCTCGTTCAACGCCTTCGAATCAGGGAGCAACTGGGCATTGACCGCGCCATCACCCTTAGGACTGACATCCAAGGTCTTATAGCCCAAGTAGGTGAACTGCAATACCGGGTTAGGCTCGTCAGTCTCAATGGTAAAGTTACCATCCATATCGGTAACGGCACGATGTGTAGTACCTTTCACCAAGATGCCAGCACCAATGAGCGGCTCCTTGTTCTCATCGAGCAATGTTCCCTTGTAGGTATGCTTCTCACGCGACTTTGCAGGAGCAGGCTGTGCCGAATGCGTCTTCTCCACTTTCTTCAAGTAGATGATGCCATCCTGGATAACGTAAGTGATGCCCTTGTTTTTAAGAACTTGATTCAAGACTTGCTCTATTTTGCCATTTTTTACGTTGACGGCGTTGACAGAGGTCTTAGCCAGTTCATCATCATAGGTGAACTGATACTTAGATTGCTTCTGTATTTTCTTGATTACCGTACCCAAGGTTGTCTGAGGTACATTCATTGTAATCTGTGCCTTAACGGTTGACCACGAACTAGCCATCAACATCAAGGCGATGGCAGTTGAAGTCGTCTTTGTTTTTTGTAAATGATACCAATGTGTCATAATGCTTGCTTTTAGTCTTTAGGTTGTTAACGACCTGTTTAGTTATTGTTATTTTCAGTACTAGAACAATACTAAACGAAAAAACACTTACTCAAAAATCAACTTTTTTGAGTAAGTGTTCTCACGAAGTTCACTTTCTTATTTCATAAGGCAGATAACACCTTATTATATATATAGGCAAATTACTTTTCATTCATCTTAGCCTCCTAGGCTATCATTTCGAGATATAAACCTTATTACCTTTCAGCTTGTATCGAATAGGCAAGGTGTTCTGCAAAAGGTCGAGCACGGAATCAATCGTTTCCTTCTCCTTGATCACGCCCGAATAAGTAGAAGACCGGTCAATGGCAGGATCGACCACCACTTGTACTTGGTAGATACGCTCCAGCATACGTGCTATGCCCCTAATCGTCTCGTTGTTAAACATCGTCTTATACTCATGCCACAAGGCATCTTGATAGACATCCGCTTCCGACAAGGTCATCTTGCCAGTCTTGGCATCCACACAAGCCTTCTGTCCTGGCGACAACACCATCATGCCCTCGTTGTGGTTGCCAGCTACTCGCACCTCACCTTGCAACAAACTGACCACAGCTCTCTGCTTGGCTTTCTCCACCTTGAAGTTGAAGATGGTACCCAAGACCCTCACACTCATCACATCGCTCTCCACTATGAAAGGCTTGTGCGGATTCTTGGTCACCTCGAAATATCCCTCGCCATCAAGAAGCACCTTACGCTCCTCACCCTCGAAATCCTTAGGATATTGAATAGATGCCAACTTGTTGAGCCAAACCTTCGTACCATCCGGCAAGGTGACGGTGGTGTCGTTCTCGGCACTCGCCATTGCCACCACCATCTCAGGCTTGAAGAAAGCACGATGCTGCAAGTACATCCAAGCCATGCCCGTTAAGACACAGACCACCACGATGGCTGCTGCACGTCGCCACATCCTCACGATATGCGCATGATGTAACTCCGCTTGCATTGCCTCTATTCTTTCAGTCATCTTGTGTTCAGCCAGCAGGATTTTCTCCTTTGGCATCGACTGGGCTTTCATCTCGTCATACAATCGCTCCATCCCAAAAAGTTCACGAGCCTCCTCAGGATTAGCTTTCATCCAATCCCTCAACATAACAAGCTCCTCATCGGTACATTCGCCCGACAAGAACCTGTTCTTGATGTCATCATTTATCTGAATATACATGTTGGTACTCTTTATCATTTAAATCCCTTATACACGACCTATAACAATAATTGTCGAGAAAACACTTACTCTAATGACTAAAAAAGTGCAAAAAAAAGTAAGAAAAGGACACCCAAGCGTGTACGAAGATTCTTCAAAGCCTTGTAGATATGGGCTTCGACCGTGCGCACCGACACATTCAGCATCTGTGCTATCTCGCTATTTTTCATATCCTTCAAGTAGCTCAACACAAATATCTCCCGGCACTTATCCGGCAATTCACCTATTGCATAATTGATTCTCTTCCTGAGATCTTCATTTTCCATGTCTTTCTCGCCATTGCCCATTGGCGAAAGAAAACAAGCCATTCGCAACTCATTGATATCTTCTATCACTGAGGTGTCCACCTTTCGATAGCGCTTGAGGAAGTTCAAAGCTCGTGAATAAGTCGTTTTATATAGATAAGACTCTATAGTTGGTTCATTGATATCCAAAGAATCCATACGATTCCACAATTCAAGAAAAACTTCTTGAACCACATCGTCAGCATCATCTTGCCCCCCCCACAATGCGCTTGGCATAGTAGAACATACGAGGATAGTACCTTCGAAATAATGCTTGATAAGATTCCTCTTTTATTGTATTCATCTTTACTGTATTTAGATTTATACCGATTGATAAAACCAGTCGTTCTTAGTTAATTGATAATTGGGATACGACATTCCCATACGTGTCGTGCGTGCAAAGGTACATTTTCATTTCGACACCGCCAAATTTATGACGGGTTATTTTCATCAAATAGGCTTTTTCCAACAATAATCACAACAAGAGGAACGCCAAAAAGGGAGGCAAACCTCATCACAAGGTCTGCCTCCCAGCACTTATAGTTAAAAATAACCGATAATTTATTGATTCTGATTCATACGCATTAGATAGGACAAATGCCTTACTTGCTCAAGAACTTATCTACCTGAGCCGCAATCTTGCGACCGCTTGCCATGGCACGTACCACAAGGGATGCGCCATTGGCGGCATCACCTGCCACAAATACGTTCTCGGCAAACTCTGGCTGCTGCGGCTTCAAGAAGCCCATCGCCAAGAACACAGCCTCAGCCTTGATCATCTCTGGCTCACCTGCTGGCACCATCAATGGACGACCGCCCTCTGGATTTGGCTTCCAGTCTATCTGCTGTACCTTGACACCGGTCAACTTGCCATTCTTGCCCAAGAACTCCAAGGAGTTGATGTTCCAACGGCGAGTACATCCCTCCTCATGACTAGAGGTGGTCTTGAGGGTGCGAGGCCAGTTAGGCCATGGATTCTTAGGATCCTCTGGTCCCTCCACAGGCTTAGGCATAATCTCTATCTGGGTTACGCTCTTGCAACCCTGGCGATGTGCCGTACCGATACAGTCGGAACCGGTATCACCACCACCGATGACCAAGACATCCTTGCCCTTACAGGTGACACGCTCATCCTTGGAGAACTCCATGCCTGCCAACACTCTGTTCTGCTGAGAGAGGAGTTCGAGGGCGAAATAGACTCCCTTCAATTCACGTCCTGGAATCTTCAAGTCACGTGCGGTTGGAGTACCCGTAGATACCACGTAGGCATCGAAGCCCTCTGGCAACTGGGTGACATCTATCTGCTGATTGTACTTGAACTCGATGCCCTCTTCCTCCAAGAGACGGAGACGGCGATCGATGATAATCTTGTTGAGCTTGAAGTTTGGTATTCCATATCTCAACAAACCACCTGCGTTCTCACGAGCCTCGAAGACAGTCACCTTATATCCCTTGTGGTTCAACTGGTTGGCAGCTACCAATCCTGCAGGACCGGCACCGATGACAGCCACCGTCTTGCCATTACGTTCCGGAATCTCAACATGAACATAGTCCTCAGAGAAGGCGTGCTCCACGATGGCGCACTCATCCTCACGGTTGGTGGTTGGTTCATGATCCATGAGATTCAATACACATGCCTTCTCGCAGAGTGCAGGACAGATGCGTCCTGTGAACTCCGGGAAGTCGTTGGTGGAATTGAGGAGACGGTAAGCCAACTCCCAGTCGCCCTTATAGAGGGCATCGTTCCACTCCGGTGCCTTGTTGCCCAGCGGACAAGCCCAGTGGC
>ENA-ORNT01001934-ORNT01001934.1-human-gut-metagenome-genome-assembly--contig:-NODE-1934-length-13232-cov-4.887835_pt1 | contig 13232 bp, 10 predicted proteins | sample MGYA00242120_ERZ509032 | MGnify/ENA primary metagenome ERZ509032 (study PRJEB26280, sample SAMEA2338729) | human gut metagenome | biome: human gut; feature: human-associated habitat; material: faeces...
TGATGCAGATTTACACGTCGCTGTAACCCCGGCTTTCAAACCGCAGGCCGCCGGAGGCTCCGCCGGAACGAATCGCCTTTCCGGACATTTCCTGCGAATTTCGAACCCGAAGTTATTGCCAAAAAAAGTACTCCGAATTTTGGCGGTTCTGAAAGATTCGTCTATCTTTGTGTTCGCAAAATAACAACGAACGAAACAACATACGAATATCCACTAACTTAAATTTAAATTTTGCTATGAAAGTTTCTCATATCGAGCATCTTGGCGTTGCCGTGAAGAGTCTCGACGAGGCGATTCCCTACTGGGAGAACGTATTGGGTCTGAAGTGCTATGCCATCGAGGAGGTCGCCGACCAGAAGGTCCGCACGGCGTTCTTCATGCTGGGGCAGACCAAGATCGAATTGCTGGAGCCGACTTCGGAGGATTCGACGATCGCAAAGTACATCGAGAACCGCGGCGTCGGCATTCACCACATGGCGCTGGCCTGCGAAAACATCGAGGAGCAGCTCGCCGACGCGGAGGCCAAGGGCATCCGTCTGATCGACAAGACCCCCCGCAAGGGCGCCGAGGGCATGACCATCGCCTTCCTGCACCCGAAATCGACCCAGGGCATTCTGACGGAGCTTTGCGAAAACAAAAACAAATAGGATTATGAGCCAGATACAGGAAAAGATCAACAAACTGATCGAGAACCGCGAAACCGCGCGTCTCGGCGGCGGCCAGAAGGCGATCGACAAACAGCACGATAAGGGCAAGTACACGGCCCGCGAGCGTATCCAGATGTTGCTCGACGAGGGATCGTTCGAAGAGTTCGACATGTTCGTCACGCACCGCTGCTACGACTTCGGCATGGACAAGAGCCATACCTTCGGCGACGGCGTGGTGACGGGTTACGGCACGATCGACGGACGTCTGGTCTATGTCTTCGCACAGGATTTCACCGTGACGGCCGGTTCGCTGTCGCTGTCGATGTCCGACAAGATCTGCAAGGTGATGGACATGGCGATGACCAACGGCGCGCCGATGATCTGTATGAACGATTCGGGTGGCGCACGCATCCAGGAGGGCATCTCCGCCCTGGCGGGCTATGGCGAGATCTTCGAGCGCAACATCCTTGCCTCGGGCGTCATTCCCCAGATCTCCGCCATCCTCGGCCCCTGCGCCGGTGGCGCGGTCTATTCGCCGGCCCTCACCGACTTCATCTTCATGAAGGAGCAGACCAGCTATATGTTTCTCACCGGCCCGAAGGTCGTCAAGACCGTCACGGGCGAGGATATCGACGCCGAGCACCTCGGTGGCGCCAGCGTCCATGCCAGCAAGAGCGGCGTGACGAGCTTCACGGCCAAGACCGAGGAGGATCTCATGGCCGACATTCGCACGCTGCTGACCTACCTGCCCTCCAACAACCGTGAGGAGGCGCCGCGCGTGGCTTGCGACGACCCCATCAGCCGCAAGGAGGAGATCCTCAACGAGATCATCCCCGACGACCCCAACCAGGCCTACGATATGTACAAGGTGATCCACGCCATCACCGACCATGGCGACTTCTTCGAGGTGCAGCCTAAGTTTGCCAAGAACATCATCACGGGCTTCGCCCGCTTCAACGGTCAGAGCGTCGGCATCGTGGCCAACCAGCCCTCAGCCTACGCTGGCGTGCTCGACGTCAACGCCTCGCGCAAGGGCGCCCGTTTCGTCCGCTTCTGCGATGCCTTCAACATCCCCATCGTCAGTCTGGTCGATGTGCCGGGCTTCCTCCCGGGCACGGGCCAGGAGTACAACGCGGTCATCCAGCACGGAGCCAAGTTGCTCTTCGCCTATGGCGAGGCCACCGTGCCCAAGATCACCATCACGCTGCGCAAGAGCTATGGTGGCAGCCACATCGTCATGGGCTGCAAGCAGCTGCGCGCCGACATCAACTTCGCATGGCCTTCGAGCGAGATTGCCGTCATGGGTGCCTCGGGAGCCGTCGCCATCCTCTGTGGCAAGGAGGCCAAGGAAGTGAAGGAGCAGGGAGGCAACGTGGCCGAGTTCCTCGCCGAGAAAGAGGAGGAATACACCGAGAAGTTTGCCAACCCCTACCAGGCGGCGCAGTTTGGCTACATCGACGACGTGATCGAGCCGCGCAACACGCGCTTCCGCATCTGCCGCGCCCTGGCTCAGTTGGCACACAAGAAGCAGACGTTGCCGGCGAAGAAGCACGGTTGCATGCCGATGTAAAGCCTATCCGCAACAATAGAATCAGAAAGAATCATGGACAAGAATATTTATGCCGCCATCGCCATGGCGCTCTACGACTACGCTGGCAACAACGTACACGACACGGAGCCGACGGTGATCACCATCCAGCCGAAACTCACGCAGTGGGACAACCGCCTGGAGGCCATGACGGCAAAGCCATAGACAAGACAGTAAAGACACAAGATGAAAGAGTTCAAATATACGATTGATGGCAAGGAGTATCACGTTGCCATCGGAGGCGTGAGCGACGACTACGTGGCCGACGTCACCGTCAATGGAGAAACCTTCCAGGTGCAGATGGAGAAGCCGGAGGAGCCGGAGAAGAAGAAGGTGGAGCTGGGCAAGCCCGTCGAGGAGGCGTCTGACGACGCTGCCCCCGCTGCCCAGGTCAATGCGGCCAACGCCGTCAAGGCACCGCTGCCCGGCACGATCACCAGTATCGAGGTGGCCGTGGGCCAGGAGGTGAAGGCTGGCGACACGGTCGTCGTCCTCGAGGCCATGAAGATGCAGAACAGCATCGAGGCGGAGAAGGACGGCAAGGTGACGGCCATCGCCGTCAAGGTGGGCCAGGCCGTGCTGGAGGACGATCCCCTCGTGGTGGTGGAGTAAGTCCTGCGTAGAGGAAGCTGTGCTTATGGAATAGCCTTCCTTTGTACAATAGTATTCCGGCAGAGAGATCCTCTGGTCGAAGAGAATATAAAAAAGAGCCGAAGGGCGCGAGAGAAACCATTGGTAGTGGTCCGTCTCGTGTCCTTCGGCTTTTTTTGTGTGGCTGCGAGGAGTCCTTCGGATCTATTTTCTGTGGGCTCCAGCGATTACAGTTCCACGACGGTGATGCCGGCTCCGCCAAACTGCACGTGCTCGTCGCGGTAGGACCGGACGTTGGGCACGGTGGCAAGATACTGGCGGATCATTTGGCGCAGGATGCCGTTGCCCTTGCCGTGGAGGATGCGCACCTGGGAAGCACCGGCCAGGATGGCGTCGTCGATGAAGTATTGCACCTGCATCAGCGCCTCGTCGCCCCGCATGCCGCGCAGGTCGATTTCCGTGCGGAAATGCTTGACGTGGGCATCGACCGTGCTCCGCGTGATGTTGCTCGTCGGCGCGTAGGTCTGTAGGTTGGCCAGGGAGGTCTTCGTGCTGCCCGTGGAGGCGCTGGCCTTCGGCTCCTGTGCGCGCTCCAGGCGGTCGAGGCGCATCTTCGTCCGCATGCCGCCGCCGAAGACGACCATTGCCATCTTGCCGTCCAGGCTCTCCACCGTGCCCGTGCTCGTCAGTCCCTTGATGCGCACGGTGTCGCCCTTGTCGATCGGCAACTCGCGCTGGACCGTGGGCCGCATCTCGGCCTGCTTCTTCTGCTGCGAAGCCTTCTCGGCCTGCCGCTTCTCGTGGCGCTCCTTGCGACTGCGGATGCGCTCGACCTTGGCCTGGAAGTCCTCGTCGCTCATCACGCCGTGGCCCTTCGCCCGCTTCTCCTTCGACGGGGCAGGCGTCTCCTTGTCCAGTCCGCGCTCAAACTCGGCGAGCTGCTGGCGGATCTTGCGCGTTTCCTCTTTCTCGGCCTGGTGCTCGCGGATCTCGCGGATGGTGTTCTCGATGCGCTTGTTGCTCTCCTTGATCAGTTCCTCGGCCTGGGCGCGGGCACGGGCGAGGATCTCCTTGCGGCTCTTCTCCACGTCCTCCACCATCGACTCGTATTTCTCCAGCCGCTTCTCCAGTTCCTTCTCGCGGGCGTGGACGGTCTGCCGCTTCGCCTCCCAGTAGCGCTTGTCGCGCACGATGTCCTGCAGGTACTTGTCGCTCTGGATATAGTCTGACCCGACGATTTCCGAAGCCTCGCGGATCACCTCCTCGGGGAGTCCGATCTTGCGCGCTATCTCGATGGCGAAACTGCTGCCCGGGCGGCCGATGGCCAACTGGAAGAGGGGGCGCATCTCGTGGCGGTCGTAGAGCATGGCGCCGTTGGCCACACCGGGATGGTCCTCGGCAAAATGCTTCAGGTTCTGGTAGTGGGTAGTGATGACGGCCCAGGCCTGGCGCTTCCAAAACTGCTCCAACACGGCCTGGGCGATGGCGCCGCCGATCTGCGGCTCCGTGCCCGTACCAAACTCGTCGATGAGGATCAGCGTGCGGTCGTTGGCCTGGCGGATCATCCGCTTCATGCTCAGCAGGTGGGAGGAGTAGGTGCTCAGGTCGTTCTCCAGGCTCTGCTCGTCGCCGATGTCCATCATGATGTCGTCGAAGAGGCCCGCCTTGGAACGATCGCTCACGGGGATGGGGAGGCCCATTTGGAGCATGTACTGGAGCAGGCCGACCGTCTTCAGGCACACCGACTTGCCGCCCGCGTTGGGTCCGGAGATGATCAGAATGCGGCCCTCGCTCGTCAGCGTGATCTCCAGGGGGATGATGCGCTGCGGCCTGCTGTCGCGCGGCTCGTCGTCCTCCTCTGTGGAGGGCCGCGTCTCGGCCAGCGCGCGCTCCAGCAGCGGGTGGCGCGCCTCGATCCAGTCCATGACGGGGGTGTCGGCTACGTGGGGCGCCGTGGCCCGCATCGACTCAGCCAACTGGTCCTTGGCCTGGATGAGGTCGATCTGGGCGAGGAAGTCGTAGCTGTCGATGATCTCGGCCACATGGGGGCGCACGCGCTTGGTGTAGGTGGTGAGGATGCGGATAATCTCCTGGCGCTCCTGGTTCTCGAGGTCGCGGATTTTGTTGTTGGCCTCGACGACCTCGGTCGGTTCGATGTAGAGCGTGCGGCCTGAGGCCGACTCGTCGTGGACGATGCCGCTGATCTTGCGCTTCACGCCCGGAGCGATGGGAATGACCAGGCGGCCGTCGCGCAGCGAGGGAGCGACGTCCTTATCGACCAAGCCCTCGGACTGGGCAGACCGCAGGATGGCGTGGAGCGTGCGGGAGACGGATCCCTCCACGCGCGCCAGTTCGCGGCGTATCTGGTTGAGCTCGGGTGAGGCGGTGTCGCGGACGTGGCCAAACTTATCGACGATCTGGTCGGCCTGCTGGATCAGGATGGGGAAGGTAGCCACGCCGTCGGCCAGCCGGTAGAGGGCCTCATAGTGCTTCTCGGCGATGTGGCCGTCCTCGTCCAGTTCCTCGTCGAGGCCACGGATGAAGACCACGAGGCGGTGGATGGTGTCGAGGGAGCGGCGGAAGTCGAAGAGCTCCTCCACCTCGAAGTGGGTGTTCTCCAGGCGGATGCGCTTCAGGGCGGGGCGCACGTCGAAGAAGAAGGTCAGCGGCACGTCGGCGCGCTCCTGGCGCAGGCGCCGAAACTCGCGCACCTGCTCCAACCATTCGTTGATGGTCGCCGCGTCCTTGCAAAACGCCATCTCATCGACAAGCAACTTGCCCAGCGACGACAGACAGCGCTCCTTGAGCAGGAGGCGGATGCTGTCGATGCCGATCTTCCTTTCGTAGTTGTGGGGATATATCATCTTTGATCTTATACCTATTTATATATAACGGGGTGCAAAGGTACGAATTTATACTGAAAATAGGGGCCGAAACCCATTTTGGAGTGAAAAGATTTGTGGGGGCGCGGGGAAACCCTTACTTTTGCAACAACAAAAAAAAACTGAAACATGAGAAAAGGAATCTTGCAAAAACAGTATCCATTCCCCGTCCGCCGCTATGTGCAGACGATGTCGCTGCGTGACAACCCCGAGCTCATCGCCCTCTACCGCAAGACGCATAGCCAGCCCGAGTTTTGGCCGGAGATAGGGGAGGGCATCCGCGCCGTGGGCATCCTGGAGATGGAACTCTATATCCTCGGCACGCGACTGGTCATGATCGTCGATATGCCCGACGAGCTCGACTGGGACGAAGTGATGGCACGACTGGCCAAGTTGCCACGACAGGCAGAGTGGGAAGACCATGTGGCGCAGTTTCAAAGTTGCGCGAAAGGGTCCACTTCCGACGAGAAATGGCAGATGATGGAGCGCATTTTCCACCTTTATCAGTGATTTTGTCCAATTTTCGGTGCAAAATTCACATTTATTGAAAAAAAGTTGCCGAAAAGTTTGGTGGTTCACCAAGAAGGTAGTACCTTTGCACCCGTTAAGCCGATATGGCTCAGTTGGTAGAGCAACGCATTCGTAATGCGTAGGTCCCCGGTTCGAGTCCGGGTATCGGCTCTTTCTTTGTTTCTGTAAGATTCAAGGAAAGAAAAAAGCAAAGTGACACATCCCGCGGAATTAGCACATCGGTAGTGCATCGGCTTCCCAAGCCGAGGAGGCGGGTTCGACTCCCGTATTCCGCTCAGAGGGATACGTTGACATTAGAACTTTGTTTTTAATCAAATATTAGACAAGTTAGAGTTATAGTTATAGCCCTGTTGAGCGTGTGAAACGTTGAAAGCAGGGCATTTTTTTGTCCCTATGCGAAGTGATTCTCGTCCCTTAGCGTTCCCATTCTCATGGTTTTGCGTTCTCATTCTCGTGGTTTTCTAAACCGATTCTCGTGGCCTTTGCGAGCCAATTTTTTGTGGCATTTTGAGTCAATCTATGGACCGATCTCAAGGGAAATCCGCACCAATCGTAGAGCCAGCGACGTTTTTTCCATGAAATAAAGATGTTGTTTGGAGAAAAAGCATTATTTTTGCAGATGAGTTTGATCTTGGGCCACCACGAGGCGCATCGTCGTCGGCGCGAGGGCCCTGGCAGATCGTCCACTCGGTATATGAGACGTAATGAATATTAATCAATCAAATTAAAGAAACGATGCGAAAGATGATCCTTTCACTTGCCCTTTTGTTGCCCATGTTGGCCATGGGGGCAGACGATGCGGTGATCCTCAACGCCTTGCGCCTTCACAAGGCTTCGGGCGAGGAGGTGACAATCCTGCTCAAAGAGCGTCCCGTCGTCACCTTTGTCAGCAACGACCTGGTCGTCACTACCCAAAGCAACGAAGTCAGCTATCCCTCGGCCGACATCATGAAGTTCACCTACGAGGCGGTGGAGTATTCGGGCGTCAACGGCCTGGCTCAGTCGGGCTCTCTCATCTCCTTTCTGGGCGATGAGCTCCAAGTGGCGCACCTGACCCCGACTACCGAGGTGGCGGTCTATACCCTGGACGGAAAGTGTGTGACCACAGCTACGACCGACGCCAAGGGTGCTGCCTCGATCTCGCTCTCGGGTCAGCCAGCAGCAGTCTATGTAGTGAAAACTTCGTCAGTAACCTTCAAAATCCGTAAGCAATGAAAAGACTCTCGCTCTCATTCTTGATCCTCTTCGCCATGGTCTGTGGGGCAATGGCGCAAAACGAGGCCATGTATGTGTATCGCAATAGCAACTTGGGCAAACTGACGTTCCTGAAGTCTGAGATCGACAGTGTGGTCTGCTCGCAGGTGGACCTGCAGGGCCAGCGCCACGAGGAGTATGTCGTCCAGGAGATCTGGACCCGCGACAGCGTCTATCGCACGCTGCTCTCGACCATCGACAGCGTGAGTTTCGCTACTGTCGTCAACACCTGTCCCGACGCCCACCATCCTCACGCCGTGGATCTCGGACTGCCGAGTGGCACGAAGTGGGCTTGCTGCAATGTCGGCGCACCCTTCCCCGAGGCTTTCGGAGGTTTCTATGCCTGGGGTGAGACCTGGCAGAAGGACTCCTACAACCGCTATACCTATGCTTACACTGAGGACTGGATCGACGAGGTGAAAATCGGCGAGGACATCGCGGGCACTTCCTATGATGTGGCCCACGTCCTCATGGGCGACGCATGGCGGATGCCGACGGTGGAAGACCAGAAGGAACTGATGGACAACTGCAGTCTGCAGGAGACGCAGCGCAGCGGCATGAACGGTGTGCTCGTCACGGGCCCCAACGGCAATCAGATCTTCTTTCCGCTCCCGGGCTACCGCAACTACGACGAGGTGGAGACCCAGGGCTACTACGGCTTCTATTGGTCGAGCATGCTCAACACCGACTACGGCTACAGAAGCTATTACCTCTACTTGGGTCGCGACTTCTGGTATTCGAGCGACAACTACTGCTCCAGCGGCTACTCCGTGCGTGGCGTGAGCAAGTAGGCGGACTTTATCAATAGCCAACAACAAAAAGAGCCCGGTGACACCATGCAGTGCCACCGGGCTTTCTATTAACAGGCTTATTGTCAACTTATGAAGTTGTCTTGCTTGAAGTGGAAGCGGAAGGCGGCCTTTCGGCCACCCCCGTCTTGTTTGTCTTATCCGTTTTTCTCTTATTCGTTGCGGAAGATCAGCGAACCGTTGCTCTGGTCGATAGTGATGGCCTTGTCGCGGATCACCGTGCCAGCCAGCAGCGCCTTGGAGAGGTCGTTGAGGACGTAGTGCTGGATGGCCCGCTTCACGGGGCGTGCGCCAAACTCCGGGTCGTAGCCCTTGTCGCAGAGGTAGCTGACGGCCTCCGGCGTCCATTCCAGGTCGAAACCTTGCGGCTTCAGCATTGCCTTGACGCGGTCGAGCTGGAGGGTGACAACACCCGCGATCTCTTCCTTCGTGAGCGGCTGGAACATGATCGTCTCGTCGATACGGTTGAGAAACTCCGGACGGATGGTCTTCTTGAGCATCTCCATCACCTTCGTCTTCGTCTCCTCGACCACCATGGCGCGGTTGGCGGCACTGATGTGCTCAAACTGCTGCTGGATGTACTGCGATCCGAGGTTGGAGGTCATGATGATGATGGTGTTCTTGAAGTTGACCGTGCGGCCCTTGTTGTCCGTCAGTCGTCCGTCGTCGAGCACCTGGAGCAGGATGTTGAAGACGTCGGGGTGGGCCTTCTCTATCTCATCGAAGAGAACCACGGAGTAGGGCTTGCGCCTGACGGCCTCGGTCAACTGGCCACCCTCGTCGTAACCGACGTACCCCGGAGGCGCGCCGATGAGGCGGGAGACACTAAATTTCTCTTGGTATTCGCTCATATCGATACGCGTCATCATCGTCTCGTCGTCGAAGAGGTATTCGGCCAGCGCCTTCGCCAGCTCGGTCTTACCCGTACCCGTCGTGCCGAGGAAGATGAAGGAGGCTATCGGCTTCTTCGGATCTTGCAGTCCGGCGCGGCTGCGGCGCACGGCGTCGGCCACGGCCGTGATGGCCTCGTCCTGGCCTATCACCCGCTTGTGGAGTTCTTCCTCCAGGTGGAGGAGCTTGTCGCGCTCGCTCTGCATCATCCGCGTCACGGGGATTCCCGTCCAGCGGCTCACCACCTCGGCGATATCGTCGGCAGTCACCTCCTCGCGGATGAGTTTCTCGCCACCCTGCGTCTGGTCGAGCTGCTTCTGTATGGCCTTGATGTCGGCGTCTATCTGCTGCAGTTTGCCATAGCGTATCTCCGCCACGAGCTGGTAGTTGCCCTCGCGCTCGGCGCGCTCGGCGTCAAACTTCAGTTGCTCTATCTGCTGCTTGTCCTGCTGGATCTTGTTGACCAGGGCCTTCTGGGCCTCCCATTTAGCTCGGAATCCCTTCACCTTGTCCTGCAGTTCGGCTATCTCGCGCTCGATGTTGTTGAGCTTTTGCAGGTCGGGGTCCTTCTCGGTCGCTCCCGGCTGCACCTCGCGCTTCACCGACTCACGCTCGATCTCCTTCTGCTTCAACTGTCTCTCCAGTTCGTCCAGTTCCTCCGGCACGGAGTCGCGCTCCATACGGAGTTTGGCAGCAGCCTCATCCATGAGGTCGATGGCCTTGTCGGGGAGGAAACGGTCTGTGATGTAGCGTTCGGAGAGTTGCACGGCGGCGATGCAGGCGTCGTCCTGGATACGCACCTTGTGGTGGTTCTCGTAGCGCTCCTTCAGTCCACGTAGGATGGAGATGGCGTCGGTCTCGTCCGGCTCCTCGACCATGACGGTCTGAAAGCGGCGCTCCAGGGCCTTGTCCTTCTCGAAGTACTTCTGATACTCGTTGAGCGTCGTCGCACCGATGGCACGCAGTTCGCCACGTGCCAGGGCCGGCTTGAGGATGTTGGCGGCGTCCATGGCGCCCTCGCCACCACCGGCTCCCACGAGCGTGTGGATCTCGTCGATGAAGAGGATGATGTTGCCTTCGGCCTTCGTCACCTCCTTGATCACCGACTTCAGGCGCTCCTCAAACTCACCCTTGTATTTGGCACCCGCCACGAGTGCGCCCATATCGAGGGAGTAGAGTTGCTTGTCCTTCAGGTTCTCGGGCACGTCGCCACGCACGATACGCTCGGCTAGTCCTTCGACGATAGCCGTCTTGCCCGTACCCGGCTCACCAATGAGGATCGGGTTGTTCTTCGTACGGCGGGAGAGGATCTGCAAGACGCGGCGTATTTCCTCGTCACGGCCGATCACTGGGTCGAGTTTTCCTGCCCGCGCCCGCTCCACGAGGTTGGTGGCATACTTGGAGAGGGCCTGGAAGTTTTCGTCTCCGCTTTGGCTCTCCACCTTCTGTCCTTGGCGCAGCGACTGGATGGCCTGGAGCATTTCCTTCTCCGTGCAGCCAGCGTCCTTCAGGATACGTGAGGCGGTGCTGCCCACTTGTAGCAGGGCCAGCAGCAGCGGTTCGATGCTCACGTAGTCGTCGCCGAGTTTCTGGGAAATATCGAGGGTCTTCTCCAGCACCTTGTTGCTGTCGGGAGAGAAATAGGGTTCTCCGCCCGAGACCTTCGGCAGATGCTTGATCTCGTTTTGCAGACTCAGCTCGACGGTCTGGGCGTTCACTCCCAACTTTTGGAGCACGTAGTCCGTCACGTCTTTGCCCTTGTCCATCACGCCGGCAAGGATGTGAACCGGCTCGATGGTCTGCTGCCCATTGCGCTTCGCCGTGTCCAGCGCGCTTTGGATAGCCTCTTGGGCTTTGATGGTGAATTTGTCAAATGTCATATTTGTTTCTCCTTTCTGTGTTTCCTCTCCTTCGGCAGTGGCGCCTCGGGAGATTCTTCACGTTTTTTATTATTGTTTTCTGCCGAATGATAGGCAAAACCTATACCCGATTTGTAAATATGACAATACGGCATAAATTGATGACAATTTGTCACCAGGGAAGACAATAATCAACGACAAACAATACTACGTTTGCTACGATTTACAACCACACCACTATTGCAGGAATGGTAGTGTGTGCTTTGGCTCCCGGCCCTGGGGGAGATACGCAACTGCCATATCAACGTCGGAACGTGGAACTGTATCGAACAATACGTACAACCCTGTCGCTTCATTCGGCTGAACCTGATGATGGTTCGGCCTTGCGCTTGGGCCTTCTCGCTCGTCAGAAGCGGAAACCGTAGGTGAAGCGCACGCGCCATTTGCTTCTGCGCACCTGCAGCTGGTCTCGGTCGCCCACCACGGAATAGTTGTAGATCAAGGCGGCGACGGCAAACTGGTTGCGCCAGGAATAGACTGCTGCACCACGTCCTGTCGTGATGAGGCTGGGGAAGCGGTAGTGGAGGTTGATGCGCTCTCCGTTCTCCTTGAGTCGGGAGTGGATATAGAAGTCGAAGGTCGGCAGGAGGGAGGCGTGGAAGAGCCACCGCTTGCCCGCCACGAGGTTGTAGCCGTAGCCTGCGCCAATGCCAATCTCCATCAGTTTGAGGTTGATGGGCTGCTGGTTGGCGGTCTCGTTGGCGTCGATGTCCGTGATCTGTCCGTCGAAACTGGCGCCCACCATAAAGCTGCCCGCACTCCTGCGCTGGAGGTAGCTCTGGCTGAAGGCCGCCGGAAAGGAGAAGCGCTTGCTGTTGAACGCATAGTAGAGGTTGACGTTGAGGGCCTGCTGCCTGATGGCCCCTTTCTCGATCGGCGTGACCTCGTCGTTCATTGAGGCCTTGCCGTGGTAGGTCTTCGACGAGAGAAACACGATGTCGAAGCCGAAGCGGTTGCTGTAGGAGTTGACGTTCAACTCATAGTCCTGGCTCTTTCCCGCCAGTTTCATGGGGTTGAGCGCCACGGCTGCTCCCAGTCCGCGATATGCCACCGCCATACTCAGCGTGCCGCGGAAGTCCGACTCCACCTCGGTGTGGTATTGGTCCTCGCCATTGCGTCCCGTGGTGCGAATCCATGCTCCCGAGAGGTTGCCCCGCAGTTTGATGGTCCAGCGTCCGGGTGGCCGCATGATATAGGCCGTGTCGTAATTGATGCGCTGGTAGCGCTCTGCAAGGATGGCGTTGCCTGCATGCAGCAGTTGGTCATACTTCAACAGCCGCTTGCGCAGGGCGTTGTATTTCTTCTCGTCCATGCTCCCGCTGTCTCTTCGAGCCCGCAAGATACTGTCGCCCCATTGCAGCAGGCGTCCCTCGTCCGAGGCCCGTCGGATCTCCAGTCGGATGCTGTCGGCATATTCCACCTTCTCCTTCCAGCTGCGCTTCTTCTTGCGGCGTTGGGATTGGGCAGAAGCATCGATGGCGATGGTTGCCACGAGGAGCAAGATCATCCAGCGGACGAAAAAGCAGACGGAAAAGCAGACGGAAAAGCGGGTGGGGTGGAGCGGTGAGATCGAGTGTGACATGGCGTGAGGATGAGGAAAGGATCTTCCCTTATTACCTATATATATATGATTATGATGACGGCCTATGTATATGAATATGAGAATGGCCTATATATATGTTTATGATGACGACCTATATATATGATTAAAATGACGGCGCACTATGAGCTGAAAGCGCAAGTCTGATGATGGTGCCAACAGATTGGACAGACGGCAAGAATCAGATTGGCTGACGTCAGGAAAAGAAAAACTGGGACTTGGCCCCGCGTCGTTGTGCGAAGCACCAAGTCCCAGTCGTATAGAGTCGATATTAATAAGCGAAGAGAGGATAGTCCTTCATCGTAGCATTGACCTTCTCGCGAACGCGGGCGATGACCTGCTCGTTCTCGGGATCAGCCAATACCTCGTTGATCAACTCAGCCACGAGGTGCATCATGTCCTCCTTGGCGCCACGGGTCGTCATGGCAGCGGTGCCAAGACGGAGACCTGAGGTCTGGAAGGCAGAACGCTCGTCGTAGGGCACGGCATTCTTGTTGGCCGTGATATCGGCAGCCACGAG
>ENA-ORNT01001940-ORNT01001940.1-human-gut-metagenome-genome-assembly--contig:-NODE-1940-length-13204-cov-5.689710_pt1 | contig 13204 bp, 5 predicted proteins | sample MGYA00242120_ERZ509032 | MGnify/ENA primary metagenome ERZ509032 (study PRJEB26280, sample SAMEA2338729) | human gut metagenome | biome: human gut; feature: human-associated habitat; material: faeces...
TCACTTTTCTACCATTTAGAGCGTATAATACTGATAATCAACTAATAATACATTCTATCATTGTATATATTTCCTATATTTGCAAATAACAGAGTTACACAATGACTCTACGAGACTAAACAATACATAATACTTACGACGACAAAAAACTAACGTATGAAAAACGTATCCAACATGTGCCTCAACCTATGCGGAGAGATTTATACTTTCGATCTCAATGACGTATTGTTCTTCGAGGCTGACGACCACTACACACAAATCCGTAGCGTACACGGAAACAAGATTATGGTGCCATTTTGCCTCGGTGCTATTGAGAAGGAAATACAGAAGAAGTTCCCTACCCACACCAATATGATCAGAATAGGCAGGAAGTTCATCATCAACTATAATCGCCTCTTCCACATGAACGCTGTAAAGCAGACTATATCGCTCTCCGACTATCATGGCAGAGTGTTTACCCTTGGCGTATCCAAGCCAGCCGTAAAAACTCTTATGGAAGAAGCCCGAAAAAACTATTCTGCTTTGGGTGCTGCCGACGAGGAGACAGCAGATGAAGACTCCAGTCCCTCCGATGCCAGTTGCTATAGGGTTGTTACCCCCCCCCATGCATACAGCCTGAACAAAAAGATAAAGGCAAGCAAAAACTAAAAGAGTGACTGTGTTGGGACACAGCTTTGAATGCGTATTCTGTTCACGAATAAAATACACTGATTCACGAAATACGCTTTTTTACAATATTGAACATCATATAATAGAATTAATTTTGTAGGTGGTTGTGGAGATAGTAATTTTCCACAGCCAGTGGTTCACCTTATTATATATATAGGGTTCCACCTGCAAAATACAAGAATAATTTAAATTTATACAATAACCTAAAAATTACGATTATGAGAAAAAATGTACTGATTTCTCTCCTCGCCGTAACTGGTGCTCCTGTTGCAGCTTTGGCTAACGCCGATGTTGTCATTGACCAGAACGTGTGGAAAGGAGATGGCCTTACCGTTTCACCAGCAGGTGAGGTTACCGTGTCTACAGGTAAAGAAGTCTCAATCAAGAAGACTTTGGCTCCTGGAAAATATATGCTTCGTGCTACAGTAGTAGACAATGCTAAAATCGTAGCTGTATATGATGGTAAAGAATATGCTTTGGATGCTCCTTTTACAATAGAGGGTAACGATATAAAAGAAGTAACCGTAAAGGTTACTGCTGTTACACCGGGTGCATTCAAGTTCTCTGATGTTAAGTTCGAACTCGTGTTCGACTTTGATAATGTTCCTGCTATTCTTGATCTTGAGACACAGCTCTCTACAATCATCAATAGTACAAGCGCAGCATTCAAGGCTGACCCTGCATGGAACGACGATAAGACTGGTCTTAAGCTGATAGGTTCTGGTTTGGCTGACCAGATCAAGGCTATAAAGACTGGTGGCTACGATGCTTACGAAAAGAACGAACTCTGGAAGGGTGAGAATAGCGCAGAGCTGAAGGCTCTTGGCGAAAGCATCACAGCTTTCGGCAACGATGTTAAAAATGCTGCTGCTTATGTTGACGCTTATGCAGCCGCTACTGCCGCTTATGCAACAGCAAAGACAGACTATCAGAATCTCACAGACAATGAGTGGAAGACCGCAACAGAATATACTAAGAAGCTTTACAAAGAAGCTTATGAGAACCTCGGCAAGGAAATTGAGCAGTTCAACACAGATGCCAAGGCTGCTTACGATGCAAAGCAGGTAACTTCTAAGGAAGATAGAGATGCTTTCACAAAGAGCGTGTACGATCAGATTGACGCTTTGAAGAGAAATATCGCCAAGGCTAACGGCGACAATGCTTCTTGGACAAATATCAATTCTGCATACCAGGCTGCTCTTGGAGTATTCAATGCCGCTACTGCTGAAATCAACGATAAGATGGCAGCTGACGGTAACTATGCTGACTGGAATACAGAGGCTCTTAGCAAGATTCAGGGTGCATGGAAGCAGATCTCTGATGCTTACAAGGCTATCGAAAAAGACCAGACTCAGGCTGCGGCTAAGGAGACTGAGGTGCTGAAGCTGATTCAGGACCAGCAGAAGGTTATCATTGATACAGAGACGGAATATGTAAACAAGTATACTACGGCAGAGGCTAACAAGGCTGCTGCTGATGCACAGATAAAGACTCTGGAGGATAACTTCAAGACTGCAAAGAATAATCCTGATGTACAGAAGGACTTCGCTAAGGAGATTATTGAAATAGACAAGGATATCACAGCCCTCAAGTCTAAGGTGGCTAAAGACTATGCCGCACCTCACAATATCCTTACTGCTACTTACGATACTGACGTAAATGCTATCCAGGGCAAGATTGACGCTCTGAAGACTAAGGCAGCTGACGTAATCGAGAACTATGACATCTATCAGGAGCTGGTTGCTAACCTCGGTGGCGAGACTGGTCTCATGAAGGATCTCAACGATGCTAAGAAGGTTGTTGCTGACTTGAAGCCTGCCGCTAAGGAGGATACTTACGATGCTGCTGCCAAGTTCAAGGCTACAGCCGACAACTTGCAGACTGTTATCGAAAAGATCAATGCTGATGTCAAGAAGGCTTACGACGAGAGAAAGCTGAATACAACTACAAGAGTTGATCTTGACAAGAGGATTGCTGACACTTCTGCTGCAATTACACAATATGAGACAGATGGTAAGGCTGCAATGGCTCGCTTCGATGTTGTTAGCGCTGCCCTCAAGGACTATAACGCTAAGCTGAAGACATTGAAGGAAACTGTTGGTGTAAACACTTCTGTAACCAAGACTCCTTCTACAACTGTTGAGGGTGCTACATACGGTGAGTGTATTACAAACCTTGAGAAGAAGATCACAAAGATTGACGGTGACTTCAAGGCTGCCAATGGTAAGCTCGACGCAGAGCACCTCGCTGCATTGTTAGCAATATCTCTTGATGCAAGCATCTCGAACGACGCTGAGGCTCTGAACGCACAGTTCAAGGCTGACAAGGATAAGTCAGAGGCTGACGCTAAGGTTAACGCTGCCAAGATTCTCTATAACGCTGCCAACGAGTTTATCGGTTCTATACAGACTCGTATCGACAACCATAATAGAAAGGACTGGAAGGCTGGCAACGGAGATGGTGAACTCGGTTTGAAGTATACTGATTTGATTGGTAGACTTGCTGCTATCGAGGATGATCTCAATACTCAGAGGGCTAAGGTAACAAGCGTTGCTGCAAGTGCTGATGATATTACAGCAGACAAGGCTGTTGAGGCAATGGCTCTGTTGAACGTTATCAAGGACGACGTTAACAAGATTAATGATAATTTGGTTAAACTCGAAGGCGATGCTGATGCTCAGATAGCTCTTGTCAAGGCTGAGAACGCTGCTGCGAAGGCTGTTGAAACCGCAGCTAAGAATGTTGAGGAAACATTGGATGCTGCTAAGAAGGCATTCAAGGTAACAGGTGAGAACATCGATACTCAGGCTGGTGAAATCCAGACTAAGGTTGATGCTGTAAGAACCGATGCTGCTGCAGAACGTGCTAAGGAGAAGATCCAGGAGGCTCGTAAGGACAGCAAGGATACTGAAGGCAATGTAGTTAAGGGTCTTGACTCTCGTCTGGCTGAACTCCAGAAGGCTGCTGATGACCTGAAGACACTTGCTCAGGATTCTACAGCTAACTTCGACGCATACGTAGCTTTGAAGAAAGTATACACAACCCAGAAGGTTAAGCTTGACAATAAGAACTATACAGGCTATACAGACATCTTTGCAAAGGTTAAAGACCTTATCATTGCTAACACTAAGGATGAAAACCAGGATTATTACGTCGGACTGATTCAGAATACTGATCCTAAGGGTAAGTACTTCAAGGAGAGCGAGGATATCCTGAAGGCTATCGAAGACGCTTACACAGCTGGTACTGCAATAGATCGGACCAAGGAGATTACTGCTCGCATAAAGGCTCTTACAGCTGCCGTTAAGGAATTGCCTACATTGGCAACGAACGACTTCAAGGCTAATGCTGATATGGTTAAGGAGGGTGATGCCGTTATGACTCTTTGGAACGAGGTTAACACCAAGTACAATGGTTCTGACATCGCTTATGAGACATTGAAGCCACTTCTCGACGAACTCGCTAAGATACAGAAGGAAATCAAGGACGAGCAGCAGCTCGTTAAGGATTATTATGCTAAGGGTGAGTCTGCAAAGCAGAAGAATGACGTTATGAAGAAGTATTCTGAGATTCGTGATGAACTCAAGAAGAAAGAAGCATTCATCAACGGAGGCGACGAATATAATAGTGTTATCGCTGGCGACAACCTCAACCGCTATAATGCATTCCTTGCTGCTGCTAAGAAAGCAGAGGAGCAGTATACTGCTGGTAGAGACATGATCAAGAAGTACCAGAGTGTTTCTACAGAGGAACTCAGAGCTCTTGTTAATGTTGCTACTATCATTGATGCTCAGGAGAACATCTATAAGTATTTCAATCTTATCGAAGACTTGAGGAACGAGGCTAAGAGCACATACGATGCTACTACTTCTCCTGAACTCTGGGACGTTAAGGGTACTTATGCTGGAACTGCTGAAGTATACGAGAGTGATCTTATAAAGGCTAAGAATGCTCTCGACAAGGCTGTTAACGACTTGGTTAGAGCTGAGCTTGACAAGAAACTCACGAACCTCAATGACAACCAGCTCACTCCTGCTAAGGCTGAGATTGCTGCTTACGACAAGAACGTACAGAAGACTGCATTCAAGGATGTTGTTGACTTCTACAATAAGCTCAACGATAATTCTTACAGAAATAATCCATTCCTCATCAACAATCTCGACTCTGACTGGAAGACATTCGACGAGATTGAGGCTATGCTCAGTGCTGACCTGGAGCAGGCTGCCAAGGACGAGTGGAAGGCAATGTACGAAGGCAAGTATGTAGGTGCTGCCGGAACATTGACTGAGAAGGATGACCGCTATGCCGGTGCTAAGAACGACAACGAGAAGTGGCTCAAGAACCTCAAGGGCTACGCTTACGATGGTGCGGCTGACGACCTCAAGGCATACGAGAAGAAGACTAAGGAGACTCTCGACAAGGCTGTTGAGGCTGCAGACAAGGCTTTCAAGGAGAACAACATGTTCGAGAACATCGAGACCGTAAGAGGCTTCATCGACAAGTTCTATGCTGAGGCTGCTCCTGTTTATAAGGCTGCTAAGGATAAGGCTGACAAGTATGCTGACAACGTGAAGGCTTACGGGGAGCTGACAGCTGACTATAATACTCTTACTGCAAAGATTGATGCTGCCAAGAAGTACTATGAGGCATTCAATATCGCTAACAGCGCTATTGAGGCTGATATTGAGGCTGCATATAATATCGTTAAGGGATGGCAGGCAGACCTCACACAGCAGAATGCTTCTGCAGAGCTTGTTAACCGCATAAACGGTAATACTATCGCTAAGGACAAGAAGTGGTACGACTATGATCCTATCACAAGCGGTAACATCTACAACATCTATGTCGCTTCTAACAGTAGCGAGGTGGCTGGTATCAGAGCTGAAATACAGTCTATCAAGGAAGAGAAGAATGATGCTGTCAAGAAGTTCTATGGTTCTAACACTGAGATGATCAAGACTATCGAGAAGTACTATGACGACAACTGCAAGAACCTCGATAAGGAACTTGACGACTTGTTGAAGGCATTCCTCGACAACGCTACAGATGAGACTGCTAAGCAGGATGCTGGTCTGTTGGCATTGGAGAAGAAGGTTGCCAAGGCTCACTCTGGTCTGACCAACCTCTGGAAGAAGGATCTCATTGCAGACGTTCTTGCTAACATGAACCAGATCGTTGCCGATGCTGAGGAAGACTACACCGCAGCTTATGCAGCCTTCGGAAAGACTCACAAGCCTGTACAGAAGGACAACGAGGAAGCGTTCACAGCATGCCGCGATAGGCTTGACAACATCAAGAGTCAGATTGAGACTTATGGTGACGACATCATAACTTACGACGACAAGATTATCCACGTAGTGGAGAATATCGTTGAGGACATCAAGGCTGCTCGTGCTAAGGTAGAGGCAGAGGATGTACCATACATCGCTTCTGAAAAGGCTCTTGGTAAGCTTAAGACTGCAACAGATGAATTCGTTGCTGAGTATAACAGAGTGAAGACTGTTGTTGATGCTTATCAGCATCAGACAAAGCCTTGCATAATCTCAGGATACGAGAATTGGTCAGAATTCTATAACAGCTATTATAGCATTGTTGATGCGAACGTAGAAGTAACCAATGCTAAGATCGTTGAGGCAGAAAACTTGTTGGAGAATGGTCCTGCATCAGGACTCATGACTGAAACAGAGGCTGATAATATCGTAAATAATTTTGCTTACTCTGCATTGACAGAAGTTGAAGCTTTGGGAGCATATTACGAAACCATCCTTGTTTACGGTCCGAATGTGGCTAATGCTTATCGTGCTATGGAAAAGGCATTCCATTCAATAGACATCAATGTTTATGATGAGAATGGCGAATTGGATGCTGCACACATGGCTTTTGAAAATCGTTATATTGCCTTTATGAACTATATACAACATTTTGGTTACGATTACGATGGCGTCATTCTTACTCCAGACAAGGATATCAATGGAAATGTATGGTTGGATGAAAACGGAGAACCTACAACTGCAAAGCCACGTATCATCTATGCAAAGGATGAAAAGCTTGGTGTTAAGCTTGTAGCTTCTACAACAGATGCTCTCGTTGAGGAAATGAATGCTCTAACAGCTTCTGCTGCTGAGAATCAGTATGTATCTGGTGACCTTACCGGCGACCGTGAGGTATTGGGTGATGACTATATCGCAATCCTCAATGCTGCTCTCAACCCAGAGTCTATCGAAGGCAAGACATTTGCTGCTGCCGACGTTAATGGTGACGGCAAGTTGACTATCGCCGACGTTACTCTTATTGCATCGAAGATCACTAATGGTGCATTCCCGACAATGGGTGGCGTAACTCCGGCTCCTATGTCTTCAGCTGAGACAATGAGCGTTTCTGCAGAGGATATGAACGGCGTACAGCGCATCGCTATCAACCTGAACAACCACAAGGAATATGTGGGCTGCCAGATGGATATCGTATTGCCAACAGGTATGACTGTAGTTGGAGAGTCTGTAGGCAACCGTGCTAACGGACACAACGTATACTCTATGGATGTAAACGGCGTACACCGCGTTATCGTCAGCACAATAGAGAACAACAGCTTCGTCGGTGGCGATGCTATCCTCTATCTCGACGTGACAGGTGGTTCCGTTGACAAGATTACTCTTGACAACATCATATTCGCTGAGGCTAACGGTAGAGCAACTACTATCGAATGCAATGGCGCTACAGGCATCGACGGCGTTGAGGCTGAAAGTGGCTTGAAGCAGAAGATCTATTCTGTTGGTGGTCAGTTGCTGAACAAGGTTAAGCAGGGTATCAACATTATCCGCAATGCCAACGGCAAGAGTCAGAAAGTGGCTAAATAAAGCATAATCAGTAATATTTTCTCTATTAAGAAGGCGTGGTTGCCACGTATGTGACAACTGCGCCTATTTTGAAAAATCAATTAGAAAAACATCTTTTAACTTAGATAGTTATGTTTAAGATTACTAAAAGCTTCAACAGGTTGGCTTTGGTCATAATACTGGCCATTAGCGGAACCATTTCTGCTTTGGCGGAAAATAAGATTATGCTTGGCGACGGAGGTACTATCTCCATCAAGCCAGGTGAAACGAAGGAGATTGATGTAAACCTCATAAATGATGTTGAGCTTTACACTGCGCAGTTCGATATGGAACTGACTTCTTCTAAAATAAAGATTGTGGAAGGCAGCTTCAAGATAAACGAAGAGCGTGTGGACAGAGAGAGCTTCTTGGCTCCTTCTCTTGTTCGTCAGCCGGACGGAAAGATGCGTCTTTGCTTGTTGACAAGAGACCTTTCTACTCCTATTGCAGGAACAGAAGGCTCCTTGGGTACTATCAAGATTCAGGCGGATCCTACTTTCACATCAAACGACAATGCAAAGATTTACTTCTCTAAATGTTGTGGATCAGACAAAAATGCTAAGTTGACTTATTTCGATGCACCTAAATATCAAGCTGTAACCCCGATGGTAGGAACTCTCGCTACAGCAGAGAATGCTTTCTCTATCAAGCCGGGCGAGAAGCACAAGGTAGACATCGTGATGAAGAACGAAATCTATTTCTGTGGTATACAGACTGACATCACTCTTCCTGCCGGTCTCCAGATTGAGAAAAAGGAAAACGGAAAGTACAAGTTCGAGTATTCAAGCCGTTTGTCTGACAACTTCTCTATCATGTCAAGTGATAAGGGCAATGGTAAGGTGAGAATTATGCTTTCTTCTTTGCCAGTTGACAAAATCATGCCTTATGCTGAGGGTACTGACGGCGTTATCTTCTCGTTCAACGTTGTTGCTGACGAGAACTTCGTAACAGACGAGACCTCTGCTATCACATTCTCTAATACTCTCGCTGCTTCTGAATCAGTTGAGTATGCTCTCGACATTACAGACTCTAAGGTTGTCGTTACAAGCTTGAAGATGGGTAACGATGCTGCTTACGCCAAGCTGACAGAAGAGGTTGCTGCTTTGCAGAAGTCTCTCGACGACGCTAAGGCAAAGGTTGCAGAGGAGTGCAAGGACGTAGCAGAGAACTTCACAGAGGCTGTTGCTGCTATCCAGGCTCAGATTGACGCTATAAAGAAGGATCTCGATGATAAGAACACAGCTATCGAGCTTACAGAGGAGTCTACTCTCGACGCTGAGGCTGTAAAGGCTGTCAACGACGCTATCGCCAAGTATCTTGAGGATGCTGCTACAGCACAGGCTAACTTCGAGAAGAAGGCTGCCAACGATGCTGCTTATGCTAAACTCTCTGACGAGATTGCTGCTGTACAGGCTCGCTTCGACGAGGTTGTGAAGACTATCGAGAAGGATTACGCTATGGTTGCTGCTCAGTTCGCTGAGACAGAGGCTGGTATCCAGAATGATATCGATGCTGTGGCTGAGGATCTGAAGGCTAAGGCTGACAGAATAGAACTCGACGAGAACAGCACAGTAGATTTGCAGGCTATCAAGACAGCTATCGAGAAACTGCTTACTGACGCTAAGGATGCTTACCAGAAGAAGATTGATGCTAACGAGGCTGCTTACAAGCGCTTGACAGACGAAATCGCTGCTATCCAGACTCGCTTCGACGAGGTTAAGAAGATTATCGATACTGAGTGCAATCTCGTTGCTGCACAGTTCGCTGGCATTGAGGCAAACATCCAGTATGACATCAACAAGAAGAAGGATGAACTGAAGAATATGTATGAGAATATTGAGCTCGATGAGAACTCAACACTCGACCTTCAGACTATCAAGGATGCTATCGAGCAGCTTCTCGTTGACGCTAAGGCAGCTCAGGAGACAGCAGGCATCTATTCTATATCTGCTCTGACAAGAGACGGCGTTTCTGTCTATACTCTTGAAGGCAACAAGGTAGACAATCCTGTTAAGGGTAATGTTTACATCGTTCGCTATGCAGATGGAACTATCAAGAAAGTTTTTGTAAGATAATAAATAATGGACATGTGAATAGGTAAAAGTGTTTACCATACGAAATTTTAATTGTATAATAACATGTTGGTTTTTGGGAATTAAGCTTACTGGCATTTGTGAAAATGCTTTTGGTGAAAACCCTTTATGAAATTTTTTCCATAAGGTGGGGACGGTAAAACCTTGACTGTGAAGTCGAGTTTATCTCCCCACCTTTTTTTTATTATTGTTGTTTGTTTTTTTATTATTGTTGTTTGTTTTTTTATTGCTGTTTGTCTTTTTCCAAATGACTTGCGATACGCAAGTAGCCTGTTTACGATGTCAAAGTAGCCTGTTGTAAATTGCACTATAAATAAAATCTCGCGAATAACGATGTTTCTCAAACTTAAATCATTATCTTTGCATAAGATAAGCTGCACCTCAGCATAACAATCAAGCAAGCTTGTTGTTCTGCGTTCGGTTTGCATTATCTTTGCATAAGATAAGCTGCACCTCAGCAAAAATATACTAAAACCAAAATGATATGAAATATCCAATAGGAATACAGACATTTGAACAAATCCGAGAAGACGGCTATGTGTATGTTGACAAGACGGATATGGTTTATTCGATGACACATACAGGAAAAACATATTTCCTGAGCCGTCCTCGACGGTTCGGAAAAAGTCTGTTGGTGTCTACTCTTAAGAACTATTATCTCGGACGCAAGGAACTGTTCAAAGGTCTTGCTATGGAGAGTTTGGAAACGGAATGGAAGACATATCCTGTGTTTCATATCGATTTCGGTATAGGAAAGTATATGAATGCTGATAATCTCTATAATATTCTGGATGACAAACTGAATGGATGGGAAAAGCAGTATGACGTGGAAAAGACTGTGGATGACATAAACCTGCGCTTCGTGAAAATACTTGCCGCTGCACATAGGCAGACGGGACTACGTTGCGTGGTGCTCATTGACGAATACGACAAGCCTATTCTTGATGTGATGGACTGTCGTTATAAGGTGGAGCACCTCGGCGTGACGATGACGCTCGAAGATTATAACCGTGAGTCGCTGCGTGGGTTTTATTCTGTCTTCAAGGCAGCTGACGAGCATCTGCAGTTTGTACTGCTTACAGGTGTCACCAAGTTCTCGCAGGTAAGTGTGTTCAGTGGGTTCAACCAGCCGGACGATATAAGTATGAGCAACGAGTATGCTTCCTTGTGTGGAATTACCGCTGATGAGATGTTCCAGTATTTCGACGAACCGATTCGTGAGATGGCAACGTACTACCATTGCACTTATGACGAGATGGTGGTTAAGTTGAAAAAACAATATGACGGCTATCATTTCTCTGACGAGATGAGAGGAGTATTCAATCCTTTCAGCCTGTTGAATGCTTTTAAGCATCAGCGTATCCAGGACTACTGGTTCCGCACAGGCACACCCACATATCTCGTGCGTCTGCTGCAGCATTTCGATGAGAACATCGACGAACTGACGGGAAAGTATTACATGCCGGAGCAGTTTGTGGACTATCGTGCCGATGTGGAGAAGCCTCTGCCGATGATATTCCAGAGCGGCTATCTCACGATAAAGGATTACGACAGGGATATGAATGCCTTCAAGCTTGATTTCCCCAACGAGGAAGTGAAGCGCGGATTCATCACCATGCTTGCCAACTGTTACCTGCAGCCGAAAGAGTCGATGGACAGTTGGCTGATGACAGCTGTGAAATCCCTGAAACAGGGCGATACGGAAAACTTCCGACAACACCTTACGTCTTTTCTTGCCAGTATTCCATACACTATGCGGCGTAAGGACTCGGAACGTGAGAAGGAACGCTATTTCCACTATACGTTCTATCTCTTGTTGCGTTTGGCAAGCACTTTCGTAACCTACACAGAGAAGGTTCAGAGCCACGCTCGTGTGGATTGTATAATAGAGACAGAGAAGTTTGTTTACATCTTTGAGTTCAAACTGGATGGAACAGCTGACGAAGCCTTGCAGCAGATAGAGGACAAGGGATATGCACGAGAATATGCTACTGACGGTCGGCGCATATTTAAAATAGGTGTAAGTTTTTCGTCGGAGACGGGAACGGTTGAAGACTGGAAGGAGGCATAGCAATTGGTATGGGAATGGACTTGTAGATATGAAAAAACTTAAATTACAAGACTTTTTCTTGCACACCTCAAATATCATTTATAAATTTGCTGAAGTATTGACTTAACCACAAAACAAAATAATACTGAAATGAACATAACAGAAAGATTTCTTAACTATGTGAAGTTTGACACACAGGCGGCTGAAGACAGCCAGACCGTGCCGAGTACGAGTAAGCAACTGATATTCGCAGAATATCTGCGCGACGAGCTGAAGGCTGAAGGCTTCAGCGACGTGGAGATGGATGACATGGGATATATTTATGCCACTCTGAAGGCAAACACCAAGAAGGATATTCCTACTATTGGCTTCATCAGCCACTATGATACATCTCCTGACTGCAGCGGAAAAGACGTGAAGCCGCGTATCGTGGAGAACTATGACGGCGGAGACATCGTACTGTCTGAAGGCATCGTGTCGTCACCAACGAAATTCCCTGAGCTGCTGGCACACAAGGGAGAGGACCTTATCGTGACAGACGGTCATACTCTGCTCGGTGCTGACGACAAGGCTGGTATAGCGGAAATAGTACAGGCTATGTGTTGGCTGCGCGACCACGACGAGATAAAGCACGGTGACATACGCATGGGCTTCAACCCGGACGAGGAAATCGGTATGGGAGCACACCACTTTGATGTGGAGAAGTTCGGATGCCAGTGGGCTTATACCATGGACGGCGGAGACCTCGGTGACCTCGAATACGAGAACTTCAATGCTGCTTCGGCAAAGGTGAACATCAAGGGTGTGAGTGTGCATCCGGGATATGCCAAGGGAAAGATGGTGAATGCCAATATGCTGGCTGCCGAGTTTATCGGTATGCTGCCTGCCAACGAGACTCCTGAGACGACAGAAGGCTACGAGGGCTTCTATCATCTGCTTGGAATAGAGTCGGGCATAGAGCATGCTAAACTGTCATATATCATCCGCGACCACGACCGTAAGATTTTCGAAGACCGCAAGCGCTTCATCATTTCCGTAGCAAAGAAGATTAACGAGAAATACGGCGAGGGTACTGTTGACATAGCTGTCAACGACCAGTACTACAACATGAAGGAGAAGATTGATCCGAACATGCATGTCATCGACATCGTGCTGAAGGCTATGGAAGAGAGTGGCGTGCCACCAAAGGTAGCTCCGATTCGCGGTGGTACCGACGGAGCGCAGCTCTCGTTCAAGGGTCTTCCTTGTCCTAACATCTTCGCCGGAGGCGTGAACTTCCACGGTCCTTATGAATTTGTCAGCATTCAGGTGATGGAGAAGGCAATGCAAGTGGTAGTGAAGATATGCGAACTGACAGCTGGATATAACGACTAAAAACAAATAGGAAAGGCGTAACCGTTTCAATAGCGGCTACGCCTTTTATGTAAACGATTAATGACTATGAATAATCCTCGCGTGAAAATTATTTCGACCTGTACGGTTGAAAAGTGATGAGCGAAGAAATATTATCTCACATTCTG
>ENA-ORNT01001946-ORNT01001946.1-human-gut-metagenome-genome-assembly--contig:-NODE-1946-length-13172-cov-3.866890_pt1 | contig 13172 bp, 10 predicted proteins | sample MGYA00242120_ERZ509032 | MGnify/ENA primary metagenome ERZ509032 (study PRJEB26280, sample SAMEA2338729) | human gut metagenome | biome: human gut; feature: human-associated habitat; material: faeces...
ATCGCGCCTGCGGGAAAGCCGCGGGCCGGGCATGCCCGGCCCCTACCGCGCAACCGCCACAAAAAAATCCGCTGCTCCCCCGGCATGGGGAAGCAGCGGATTTTCTATTGTGTATTTTACGCCAGCACAAATGTCTGCAATGCCCAGATACCCAGAACCAGGATGCCCAGGGCGATGCGGTACCAGCCGAAGATCGTGAAGGTATGCTTCTTGACGTAATCCATCAGGAAGCGGATTGCCATGATGGACACGACAAACGCCACGATGCAGCCCACCAGCAGGGCACCGACCTCGGCAACGGTGAACACGCCGCCGCCCACCAGGAACTTGACGAGCTTGAGGCCCGACGCACCCGCCATGACCGGGATTGCCAGGAAGAAGGTGAACTGCGACGCGCAGGCGCGGCTCATGCCGCAGAGCAGGCCGCCAATGATGGTCGCGCCGCTGCGGGACGTGCCGGGGATGAGCGCCAGCACCTGCCATGCGCCGATGATGATCGCCTGCTTGTAGGTGATGCGGCTCAATTTGGTGGTGGCGGGCACACGGGGGCGGCGCTCGATGAGGATAAACGCGATGCCGTAGACGATGAGCATGACCGCCACGACGACGCTGTTGTAAAAATGCGCGTCCATCCAGTCGTCCAGCAGCAGGCCCAGCACGGCAGCGGGCAGGCAGGCAACAATGATTTTCAGCCACAGGCGCAGCACAGGCCAGCGGATGTGCTTTGCCAGGCCGGAATCACAGCCGTTGTCGCCGCAGAACGGCCACAGTTTTTTAAAATACAGCACCACGACCGCCATGATCGCGCCCAGCTGGATGACGACGCGGAACATCTCCATAAATTCCGCGCTCAGGCTGAACTTGAGCACCTGCTCGGCCAAAATCATGTGGCCGGTGCTGGAGATGGGCAGCCATTCGGTAATGCCCTCGATCACGCCGTAGACGACCGAGCGCAGTAGGTCCAAAAACAATTCCATAAGTGGGAAGCCTCCTTATTTGCTACCTACTATCATACCATAAAACAAGAAAATGGGAACATTTTTTTGAGATTTTACATCTTTTTTACTGTAAATGGGCGCGGTGGGTTGCTGTTTTCGTCAAATGCAACTATAATAAGAGTGATTTCTTGTGCAAAGAGGTTTTGGAAAATGTATAAAACCGTACTGTTTGATTTGGACGGCACACTTTTGAATACCATCGACGATCTGGCCGACTCGGCCAACCGGGTCTGCGCGGCCCACGGCTGGCCCCAGCACACGGCGGCCGAATACTGCTACTTTGTGGGCAACGGCATCCCCAAGCTGGTGGAGCGGTTCAGCCCCGCCGACTGCCGCAGCCCGGCCCAGCTGGCCGCCACGCTGGCCGAGTTTGACAAAGTATACGGCGCGCATATGCACGACAAGACCGCGCCCTACCCCGGCATACCGACACTGCTGGCCCGGCTGAAAGCCGCCGGGGTGCGGATGGCCGTGTTCTCCAACAAAGCGGACGAGTTTGCCCGCGCGGTGGTAGCCCGGTATTTTGACGCCAGCCTGTTTGAAATCGTGCGCGGTGCCCTGCCCGACGTACCGACAAAGCCCGCCCCCGAGGGCACGCGGGCGCTGATGGCGGCGCTTGGCGTAAAGCCTGATGGCGGCGTGCTGTATGTGGGTGACAGCAATGTGGACGTGGAGACCGCCCACAATGCAGGTCTGCCCTGCTGCGGCGTGCTGTGGGGGTTCCGGACCCGCGAGGAGCTGACCGAAGCCGGGGCAGAGTACCTGGCCGAGGACGCCGCCGCCCTGGAAAAGGTGATTTTGGGGTGAGGGTGCCCGGGAGGGATGAATCCCTCCCCTACGGATTGACCGTAAAAGGGATTTGTCGGTAAGTTGCGGGCCGGGCATGCCCGGCCCCTACAGGGTGGCCGGAAGGTTTACGGCAAGGATTGTAGGGGGGCGGCGTCCTCGACGCCCCGCAGGGGAGCAGCCTTTCCCGTGTCACATGTAGGGCGGCCAGCCCTCTGGCCGCCGTGGCCGTTTGCGGCGGCGGGAAGTACCCAGTAGGGACTGCCGTTCCCCCTCCCGCATCTCGACAAACATTTTACAAAGGAGCTGTTATTATGATTGCACAGCACTATAAAGATATGCTGGGGGCCAAGTCGGTTATCCGCCAAATTTCTGAGTGGAGCACCGCGCGGGGCAAGGAAATCGGCTACGAGAATGTCTTTGACTATTCGCTGGGGAATCCGTCTGTCCCCTGCCCGCCGCAGTTCACCGAGACCTGCGAAGACCTGCTGAAAAACACCGACCCGGTCCAGCTGCATGGCTACACGCCGACGCTGACGCTGCCCTCGACCCGGAAGGCCGTGGCCGAGAGCCTGAACCGCCGCTTTGGCATGGACTACACCGCTGACCATATCTTTATGACCACCGGCGCGGCGGGTGCGCTGGCCCACGCCCTGCGCTGCGTGGCTGTGCCCGGGCAGAACATCGTGACCTTTGCCCCCTTCTTTCCCGAGTACAAGCCCTATGTCGAGGGCGCGGGCCTGTCGCTGCGGGTCACACCGCCCCGGTGCGCGGATTTCCAGATCGACTTTGATGCCTTTGCCGGGCTGGTGGACGAAAACACCGCCGCCGTGCTCATCAACAGCCCCAACAACCCCAGCGGCACCGCGTACAGCGAGGCGACCCTGCGGCAGCTGGCGGACTTTTTGACCGAGGCGTCCGCCAAGTACGGCCACCACATCTTCCTGCTGTCCGACGAGCCGTACCGCGAGATCGCGTTCGGCGGCGCCGCCACGCCCTACCCTGCCAAATTCTACGATGATACGCTGACCTGCTACTCCTTCTCCAAGAGCTTGAGCATCCCGGGCGAGCGCATGGGCTATGTGGCCGCCAACCCCCGGTGCGAGGGGGCCAAGTACATCGTGCCGATGTGCGGCCAAATTTCCCGCGGGATCGGCCACAACTGCCCTTCGTCCCTCATCCAGATGGCCGTGGAGCGCTGCCTGGACGTGACCAGCGACCTGTCCGTGTATGAGACAAACATGAACCTGATCTACGACGAGTTGAAAGCCCTGGGCTTCACGGTCGTAAAGCCCGATGGTACGTTCTATATCTTCCCGAAAGCGCTGGAGGACGACGCGAAGGTGTTCTGCCAGAAGGCGCTGCAATATGACCTGGCACTGGTCCCCGGCGACAGCTTTGGCTGCCCGGGCTACTTCCGCATGGCGTACTGCATCGAAACCGAGAAGGTTCGCCGCAGCTTTGCCGCGCTGGAAAAATTCGTCGCCGAGGAGTACGGCGTCACCAAACACTAAGGAGCATTTATGTCGATTTTACGCCGTATTCTTCCGCTTTTGCTGGTTGTCACCCTGCTGTGCAGCTGTGTAGAAATGCCCAACGCCGCACCGGACCCCACCCCTGTGCCCACGGCACAGCCCACCACCACGCCGGAAAGCACCCCCGCCCCCACCGCCACGCCGGAGCCGACGATGGTGCCCGCCATGGCCTCCGCCACGAACAACGCCACCAAGGACGCCCCCGACGTGAAGGACCCCGCAACCTGGGATGACAACGCCGCCGAGACGCTGGCGAGCCTGGTGGAGCAGTTCGGCCGCTGGGGCCTGACGCTGGACGCCAAGGCCGATTACCCCTATCTGCTGGCGGTCAACCGTGAGGCGGGCGTCGTCACGGTCTACACCGTGGATGCCGCCACCGGCCAGTACGCCGCGCCCTACATGGCCATGGTGTGCAGCGCGGGCAACGACACCCCCACCGGGTACTACGCCACGCCGGTCAGTTACAGCTGGCGGCTGCTGATGGGCCCGAGCTACGGCCAGTACGCCACCCGCATTTACGACGGCTACCTGTTCCACAGCGTGCCGTATTACAGCCAGCACAAGGACGACGTGGAGTACGACGAGTTCAACAAGCTGGGCACCGTCGCCAGCCTGGGCTGCATCCGGCTGGCCGTGGTGGACGTGAAGTGGATCTATGACAACTGCCCGCTGGGCACGCCGGTCGTGATTTATAACGACAAGGACCCCGGCCCGATGGGCAAGCCCGGCACGATCTACACCGACCCCGACGACGAGGACAAGCGCGGCTGGGACCCCACCGATCCCGACCCGGTCAACCCCTGGGACGATAGCTTCGAGAGCGGCACAGCCATCCGCAGCCAGGCCGCCTGGGACCAGTGGGAGAACGAGCACGAGAATTGGATGTCCAGTTTGACGCCCACCGATTTGCAAGGCTGGAGCACGGATTCCAAGATTGAGGGAACGAGAGGGTAAAAAGGAGAAGCCGCACCGTAGGGGCCGGACATGTCCGGCCCTCAACATAAAATCAGACGGTCGTCTGCGGGGAGGCTGCGGGCCGGGCATGCCCGGCCCCTACAAGCCGACCAACAAAAAAGCGCCTGCTTTCTCACGAAAGCAGGTGCTTTTTTGTGGTACTTTTAGCTGAACATCACCACATCCTGGGCGGGCTTTTCGCCCGGCTCCACGGTGACTGCGGTCAGGACCGGGCCGGTGGAATCCGGGGTCTGGCCTTTGTAGATGGGATGATACTTAACGTTGACCTTGGCGGTAATGTTGATCCAGCTGCGCTGTTCGAGCTTTTTGTAGTCGTCGTACTTGCAGGGCATACCCACAAACTGGATATCCTGCACGCAGCAGGTCATGGCGAAACGGCCGGGCACGAACGCGCCCTTGCCGGCCTGCGGGGTCTGGCAGACCTGGGCCAGATATTTTACCGTCTTGCCGTCGTATTTCTTCGGGTCATCCATGCAGTCCATGTACCAGACGCCGAAGAACTCCTCGGGGATTTCGATGACCGGGGCGTCAATATCAAAGGGCAGCGGGTCGGGGATGTCGTCGTAGGCAACGCTGCCGTCCTTGAACTCGTAGGCGATATCGCAGCGGCGGCTGGCCTGGCGTACCAGTTTGTGGATAAGCTGGCGGCTCTCGTCGTCGTTGACGGCCTCGGCACGGTTGACGACCAACAGTTCACTGCCGCGAATCTTGTCCAACAGCAGGCTGCGCATGGCGCTGTCGCCCGCGTAGGTCTTGATGGTCGTGCCGTCGGCAGTCGCCAGGCACTGGTAGACGAGCCAGTTGTCCGGCATGGCGTCGTACAATTCCTGCACGAGCCACATACCATTGTACTCGATGATGACGCGGCCGCAGCCGGATTTCTTTTCCAGGGCGGTCAGGTTCTCCTGGGTCAGCTCGCTCTTGTCCTCGATCTGGGCAACGTGTACGCCGCCGAAAGCGAACTTGGAGGGGTCGTACTCGACCTCACCTTCCTCGCAGACCAGCAGCAGGGTCTTGTCGCCGGAGTCGAAGTTGGGGTCCTCCATCGTTTCCTGGATGAATTTCGTCTTGCCGCTTTCCAGCTGGCCGACAAAGAGGTAGACAGGGATTTGTTTAGGCATAGGGGTGTCCTTTCGGGAGAAATATTCGTAGGGGAGGGATTTATCCCTCCCGAGCCGTGCGCCACAACTGCGGCGCTCCATCGCAGCCGAGTTGTAGGGGCCGCATATATGCGGCCCGCGCGTGTACGGCAGACGGTCGTTTGCGGCAAAGCTGCGGGCGGCATATATGCCGCCCCTACCCGGTGGTATAAGGCAAAGGGGCATTATCCGCCGGGCCTGCGGGAGGGATGAATCCCTCCCCCTGCAACATCAAACGTGGAACAACTCCGCGATCTCGTGCTCTTTCAGCTCGGAGCCGATGACGCAGAGCTTGCCAGTGACGTCGGGGCCGCAGGTGCGGATCTCATGCTCGCCGGGGACCATGTCGAACTCGTACCAGGTGTCGCCGCCGTCCACGATGCCCTTGGCGCGCAGGATCATGCCGTAAGCGCCCTCGTCCAGGGCGTGCAGGGCCTTGTCCAGGTCCTCACGGCTGTACTTGTGGGCCGTCTCCTTGCCCCAGCTCGTGAACACCTCGTCGGCGTCGTGGTCATGGTGGTGGTGATGATGCCCGCAGGAGCAGACACCGTGCTCGTCGTAGTGGTGCTCATGATGATGCTCGTGGTCATGCTCATCCTCATCATGGTCGTGATGGCAGCACTCGTGGTCATGCTCATCATCGTCGTCATCATCGTCATGATGGTGATGGTGGCAGCATTCGTGCTCGTCGTGGTCATCCTCATCATGGTGATGGTGGTGATGATGCTCGTGTTCGTCCTCGTCCGCGTGGGCCACGTTGGCAGCGCGAGCCTCGGTCAGCAGCTCGGCGACCAGGTCGCGCTTGCCGTCCATGACGGAGACGATCTGTGCGCCGGTCAAGGCGGTCCAGTCGGTGGTCACGATGGTGGCGGTGGGGTTCTTCTCGGCCAGCAGGGCGACGGCGGCAGCGATCTTCTCCTCGCTGGCGTTGCCGGTGCGGCTCAGGATGATGCAGGACGCATGGCTGACCTGGTCGTCGTAGAACTCGCCAAAGTTTTTCATATACATTTTGACCTTGTTCACGTCGGCGACGGTGACAAAGCTGTTCAGGATGACCGGCAGGCTCTCGGCCACGCCCTCCACAGCGCGGGTAACGTCGGACAATTTACCAACACCCGACGGCTCGATGAGGATGCGGTCGGGGTGGTAGGTCTCGACGACCTTTTTCAGCGCCTCGCGGAAGTCGCCGACCAGGCTGCAGCAGATGCAGCCGGAGTTCAGCTCGTTGACCTGGATGCCGGCCTCACGCATGAAGCCGCCGTCGATGCCGATCTCGCCGAACTCGTTCTCGATCAGGACGATCTTCTCGCCTGCGAACGCCTCTTTGATGAGCTTTTTGATAAGGGTAGTCTTGCCGGCACCGAGGAAGCCGGAGAAAATGTCGATTTTGGTTTTGTTTTCTGCCATAGTTGGGTACCTCTATTCAAGATGTGTTCAAATGTTCAGATAGTTGGCAATCTATTACACTAACTGCTAATACTATTATAACAAACGCGTCAAGGGGTTTTGCGCCTTTTTGCGCCGTAATTTTTGAACTTTTTGCAAAATTTATTGGATTACTGCCTCCCTGTAGGGGCCGGACAGTCCGGCCCGCGGCACACCGGAAACTGCGCGCTTATGGGAAGGCTGAGGGCCGGGCATGCCCGGCCCCTACAACTCTATAAAAATTCCTATTTATTATTTCCCCAAAAAGTGGTATGATATACCTAACCCACATTTATATACAAAAAGGAGCGATCCATTTTGACTACCAATGAAAAAATCGCCGCGCTGCGTGCTGCTGCCAAGGCCGCGGGCGCAAACGGCGTGCTCATCATGACCAGCGATCCCCATTGCAGCGAGTATCTGCCCGGCTACTACAATGCACTGCCGTGGTTTTCCGGCTTTATCGGCGAGAACTCGACCCTTGTTGTGACCCTGAGCGGCAGCGCCCTGTGGTGTGATGGCCGCTTCTACGTCCAGGCCGACATGCAGCTGGCAGGCAGTGAGATTGAATGTATGCACGCCGGTTCCGCCGGGGTGCCCACCGTGGCGGAATACCTCGAGAACCACTTTGGCGCGGGTGACACCCTGCTGCTGGACGGCAGCTGCGTACCCGCCACGATTGCCAAAGAGTACATCGACGCCTTGGCCAAGAAGGGTGCCTCCCTCAAGAGCCAGGACGTGGCAAGCCCGATCTGGGACGCCACCGGCGAGCGCCCGGCCCTGCCCGACACCCCCTGCGAGCTGCTGACCCCCGCCCAGACCGGGGCCACCGCCGCGGACCGCATCGCCATGGTCCGCGCCGAGCTGCAAAAGGCCGGGGCCACCGCTCTGGCTGTCACCGGCCTGGACTGTGTGGGCTGGCTGCTGAACCTGCGTGCCCGCGACCTGCCCTGCACCCCGCTGGCCGTCGCCTACGCGCTGGTCACGATGGACGCCTGCACGCTGTTTATTGCGCCGGGCCGCCTGTCTGACGCCGACGCCGCCACGCTGGCCGAGAGCGGCGTAGCGCTGCGCGGCTACAATGAACTCATCGACGCCGTCCACGCCCTGCCCGCCGAGGAAGTGTTCCTGGTGGACGAGAAGGCCACCAACTACGCCCTGTACGAGGCCTTGACCGCCCACAAGACCGTGGCCGGTGCCGACCCGATCTTTGCCCTGAAGGGCATCAAGAACGAGGTCGAGCTGAAGAACATCCGCGAGTGCCACATCCGCGACGGCATTGCGGTCGTGCGGTTCCAGATGGATCTGGAAAAAGCCCTGGCCGAGGGCAAGACCCTGACCGAGATCGACATTGACACGATGCTGCAAAAGCGCCGTGCCGAGATGCCCGGCTACTTTGAGGACAGCTTCTCCACCATTGCGGCCTACGGTACCAACGCCGCCATGATGCACTACCACGCCGAGGGCGACGTGAACAGCGTCATCGAGCCGCGCGGTTTCCTGCTCGTCGATAACGGCGGCCAGTATGACTGCGGCACCACCGACATCACCCGCACCTACCCCGTCGGCCCGCTGACCGACAACGAGCGCCGCTACTACACCTGGGTGCTGCAGAGCCACATCGACATGGCCCGCGCGGTATTCCTGGACTACTGCACCGGCTTTGCGCTGGACACCTTTGCCCGCGGCCCGGTCTGGGCGCACAAAGTCAACTACCGCTGCGGCACCGGCCACGGCGTCGGCTTTATCTCCGGCGTACACGAAGGCCCCCAGAGTCTGCGCCCGAACAATCCCATCATCTTCAAACCCGGCATGACCATCACCGACGAGCCGGGCATCTACGAGACCGACGAGGTCGGCATCCGCATTGAGAACGAGCTGGAGTGCGTGGACCTGGGCGACAACCAGTACGGCCACTGGCTGGGCTTTGCGCCGCTGACACTGGTGCCCATCGCCACCGAGCCTGTGCTTGTGGACGAGCTGAGCCGCGACCAGATCAACTGGCTGAACGACTACCACGCCCACGTCTACGAGATGCTGAGCCCCCGCCTGCACGAGGACGAGAAGGTCTGGCTGAAGGAGAAGTGCGCACCGATCGGCCGTTGATTTTCGGGTTGCGCTTGACAAACCGCCCGCTTACGTGTATTATAGTAATAATTCTAAAATGTATAAAGGGGTGACTGTTTTATGAAGCACATCCAGACTCTCGAGACCCGCGACATGGCTAAGAGCCTGCTGAACGGTGGCTGTGGCGAGTGCCAGACCTCCTGCCAGAGCGCCTGCAAGACCAGCTGCGGCATTGCCAACCAGCCTTGCGAGAAGACCGACAAGTAATTTTTGCTGGCTTTGATGCCGGGGTGCCGCATGGCAGCCCGGCATTTTCTATGATATAATGCGGCGGGGCGTCGGGGACGCCGCCCCTACAACTACAAAAACGGAGAACACCATGATCCATCAATACAAACTCAGCGGCTACAATATCGTGCTGGATGTGTACAGCGGCAGCGTACACGCGGTGGACGATGTAGCCTATGACGCCATCGCCCTGATCGACCAGGGCAGCAGCCGGGAGCAGGCCGCCGCCGCCCTTGCCAAAAAATACGCAGGCCGCGCCGACGTGACCGAGAGTGACATCAACGACGTGCTGGACGATATCGACGAGCTGACCGCCGCGGGCCAGCTGTTTGCGCCCGACGCCTACGCCGACCACGCCTTTGACTTCAAAAACCGCTCCAACGTCGTCAAGGCGCTCTGCCTGCACGTTGCGCACACCTGCAACCTGAATTGCAGCTACTGCTTTGCCGCGCAGGGCAAGTTCCACGGCGAGGCCGGCCTGATGAGCTTTGAGACCGGCAAGCGTGCGCTGGACTTCCTCGTCGAGCATTCCGGCACCCGCCGCAACCTCGAGGTTGACTTCTTCGGCGGCGAACCGCTGATGAACTTCGAGGTCTGCAAACAGCTGGTCGCCTACGCCCGCAGCATCGAAAAGGAGCACAACAAGAACTTCCGCTTCACGATGACCACCAACGGCATCGGTATCACCGATGAAGTCATCGACTGGTGCAATAAAGAATGTCACAACGTTGTTTTGTCGCTGGACGGCCGCAAGGAAGTCAACGACCGTTTCCGCGTGGACCTGGCGGGCAACGGCAGCTATGACCGCATCGTGCCCAAGTTCCAGAAGCTGGTCAAGGCACGCGGCGGCCAGGGCTACTATATGCGCGGCACCTTTACGCATCACAACGTGGATTTCACGAAAGACCTGTTCCACATGGCTGACGATCTCGGCTTTACGGAGCTGTCCATGGAGCCGGTCGTGGCCCCGCCGGATTCCCCCGAGGCCCTGACCGAAGAGGATCTGCCCAAGCTGTTTGACCAGTACGAGCTGCTGGCCAACGATATGCTGCGCCGCCAGAAAGCGGGCAAGCCCATCACGTTCTACCATTATATTCTGGACCTGAAGCACGGGCCCTGCATTTACAAGCGCATTTCGGGCTGCGGTTCCGGCACCGAGTACATGGCCGTGACCCCCTGGGGCGACCTGTACCCCTGCCACCAGTTCGTCGGCGACCCGAACTACAAGCTGGGCAACGTCTGGGACGGCGTGACCAACACCGCCCTGCGCGACGAGTTCAAGCTGTGCAACGTCTACGCCCGCCCCGACTGCAAGGACTGCTGGGCACGCCTGTACTGCGCGGGCGGCTGCGCGGCCAACGCCCTGCACGCCACCGGCGACATCCACGGCACCTACGAGTACGGCTGCAAGGTGTTCCGCAAGCGGATGGAGTGCGCCCTGATGATGCAGGTCGCCCAGCGTCTGGACCCCGAGCTGGCGAGGAACGCCGTCAAGTTCGAGAGTGACTGCGACGGATGCGGCGAGGGCAACGACGGGGCGTGTGAGAAATAACGTAAAAATTCAATAGTACAGCGTAGGGGCGGGGCTCTGCTCCGCCCGGGGAACCGTCCGCAGCCGCGAACGGACACGGGCGGAGTAGAACCCCGCCCCTACTGGCATTATGAGGAAAATACCATGCCCTACGATTTTACCACCATTTACGACCGCCACGGCAAAGATGCACTCGCTGTGGAGGGCCTGGGCAAACCCGGCTTTGCGCCGCCCGCACCCAAAAACGGCTTTTCTGCTATCCCCATGTGGGTGGCCGACATGAACTTTGCCACCGTACCCACCATCCCCGCCGCTATCATTGCGCGCGCGTCCCACCCGCTGTACGGCTATTTCCTGACGCCGGACGCCTACTATGACGCCATCATCGGCTGGCAGCGCGACCGCAACGGCGTCGAGGGGCTGACCAAGGACGCCATCGGTTACGAAAACGGTGTGCTGGGCGGCGTGGCGTCGGCGCTGGGGTGCCTGGCCGCCCCCGGCGACGCGGTGCTGCTGCACAGCCCCACCTACATCGGCTTCACTCACACGCTGGAGGATAACGGCTACCGCATCGTACACAGCCCGCTGGTGCAGGACGAGAACGGCACCTGGCGAATGGACTACGCCGACATGGACCGCAAATGCAAAGAAAACCACATCCATGCGGCGATTTTCTGCTCGCCCCACAACCCCTGCGGCCGCGTGTGGGAGCGGTGGGAAATTGAAAAAGCCATGGACGTCTACCGCGAAAACGGCGTGACCGTCATCTCCGACGAGATCTGGTCCGATATCATCCTGGGCGGCCACAAGCACATCCCCACCCAGTCCGTCAGCGAGGATGCCCGCCAGCGCACGATCGCGCTGTACGCCCCCAGCAAGACCTTCAACCTGGCCGGGCTGATCGGAAGCTACCACATCATATACAACAAAACGCTGCGGGACCGTGTGGCCGCCCGCAGCGAAAAAACACATTATAACGAGATGAATGTCCTGTCCATGCACGCACTGCTGGGAGCCTACACCCCCGAGGGCCGCGCCTGGGTGGACGAGCTGTGCGCCGTGCTGACCGAGAACGTAGACTACGCCTGCCGGTACATTGCCGAGCATTTCCCGGGTGTGCGCGTGGCCAAGCCCGAAGGGACATACCTGCTGTTTTTGGACTGCACCGACTGGTGCGCCGCCCACGGCAAGACCATCGACGAGGTGGAACAGGCCGGCTGGGACGTCGGTGTGGCCTGGCAGGACGGCCGTATGTTCCACGGCCCCTGCGCTATCCGTGTGAATCTGGCCCTGCCGAAATCGCTGGTGGTTGAGGCGTTTGAACGGTTGGATAAGTACGTGTTTAACGCATAACACGCAGCTCCATTTTCCCGCTGCCGCCGATATGCTTCAGCCGCGTCCCTGCCGCCTCCAATTCACGGCAGGCCGCCAAAAATTCCGGCGTCACTTCCTCGCCGGGGGCCAGCAAGGGCACACCGGGCGGGTAGGCCCAGATATACTCCGCTGCCGTCTCGCCTGCGGCATCGGCCAGCGGCACGGTATGGGCCGGGCGCAGCAGCGCTTCGGCGATCGTGCACCGCGCCGCGCCCGGGGGCGGCAAAATGTGTGCCGCCGGGGCAGGCGGCACGGCCTGTTCATCCCAGGCGTGCAGCACCACGGCCAGCCGATCCAGGGCGTTTTCCTCGTCGCAGGGGCTGGTCATGGCCAGTACATTGGGGCCGCAGACCATCTCCGGCTCAAAGCCGTCAGCCCGCAGGTATGCCGCGCCCTCTGTGCCGATCTGCAATAAAATTTTACCGCTGTCATGTGCAAAAAAGCATGGATGCGCGTCCAACGCGTCCCTGCCGAAGCACATGACTTTTGTTTTTTGCAGGTCTTTTACCGCGGCGTCAAAGCGGTCCAGCCGGGCACGCCAGGCCGCAAAGGCCGCGCTGCCCTCCTCGGCCAGCCACCGCGTGCAGCCGTCTAAACTCGCCATCAGCGGGTAGCTGGGCGAGCTTGTCTCGAACACGTCCAGCTGGCGCTCCACCTCGGCGGGGTCGGCCAAATCGCCGTTCAGCTGCAAAAACGCGGTCTGGGTCAGGCTGGGCAGCGTCTTGTGGGCGCTCTGCACGACCAGGTCAGCCCCCGCCGCCACCGCGCCGTCCTGCCAGCCGTACTGCGCGGCAAAGGGCAGATAATGTGCACCGTGGGCCTCGTCCACCAGCAGCATGCAGTCGTACTTCTTCTTCAGCTCGATGATGCGCGGCAGGTCGGGGATGTTGCCGTCCATGCTGAACAGGCCTTCGGTGACGATGCAGGCGCGCTTGTGCTTGCCGCGGTGCTCCTTGAGCATCTTCTCCAGGGCATCGCAGTCGTTGTGCTCGTAGGCGTAGCGGTCGGCGCCGGAAAGGCGGGCGCCCTGCATCAGGGAGTTGTGGGCGAGACC
>ENA-ORNT01001956-ORNT01001956.1-human-gut-metagenome-genome-assembly--contig:-NODE-1956-length-13128-cov-3.561998_pt1 | contig 13128 bp, 9 predicted proteins | sample MGYA00242120_ERZ509032 | MGnify/ENA primary metagenome ERZ509032 (study PRJEB26280, sample SAMEA2338729) | human gut metagenome | biome: human gut; feature: human-associated habitat; material: faeces...
GCGCAGCCGATACCCCGGCAGCGGTCTGCACCTCTGGCGGGATGTGTATCATGCGCTGAAAGACATATAAAATGGGCCTGCATTGGTGAAAGCGGTGCAGGTCTTTATGTTCGAGCAGAGACGTTTTGAATATTCAATTCCTGTAAATTTTTATGTGAATTTTCACTATTTTCACTTGTTTCATGTGAAAATAGTGGTATAATAAAAATAACCAACACGGAGGTGTGATTGATGCAGTACGAAAACGAGCGCATGGAATTTAAATCCCAGCTGACAGATGATATTTACAAGGAAGTCATCGCCTTTACGAATACTGACGGCGGTGTCATTTATATCGGCATTGACGATCAGGGCAATGTGACCGGCATTGACAATGTGGACGAGACCTACACGCGGCTGACAAACGGCATCCGCGACGCGATTCAGCCGGATGTGACGATGTTCGTACGCTATGTGCTGCAGGAGAACAAGGTCATCCGCATTGAGGTCGGCGAGGGCAGCTATAAGCCGTATTATTTGAAGGGCAAGGGGCTGAAGCCTGCTGGCGTTTATGTCCGGCAGGGCGCGACGAGTGTGCAGGCATCGCCGGAACAGATCCGGCAGATGATCAAAGATTCGGACGGCGACGTGTTTGAAGAAATGCGCACCGTGCAGCAGGATCTGACCTTTGACGAAGCAGCGGCTGCGTTCAAGCGGTACAAGGTGGATTTTTCAGAAGACAAGTACATTGCGCTGGGGCTTCGGAACATTCACGACGATCAGTACACCAATCTGGCGCTGCTTCTGTCCGACCAGTGCCAGCACACGACGAAAATCGCCGTATTCAACGATGAATCCTGCACCGAGTTCCGGGACAGCAAAGAGTTTGGCGGATCGATCTTCAAGCAGTTTGAAAACTCGATCAACTATCTGGCGCTGTGCAACAGGACAGTCTCTACCATCAAGGGTGTCGTCCGCACGGATAAACAGGACTATCCCGAGGAAGCCATCCGCGAAGCGCTGCTCAATGCGCTGGTGCATCGGGACTACAGCTTCAGCGGCAGTATTATCATCAACGTGAACGACAGCAAAATGGAGTTTATTTCTCTGGGCGGCCTCCTGCCCGGCCTTTCCACGGAGGATATCCGTCTCGGCGTTTCTCAGCCGAGGAATAAAAAGCTGGCAGAGATTTTTCACCGCCTGCGCCTGATTGAAAGCTACGGCACCGGCATCCGCCGCATTTTCAAGCTCTACGCAAGCTGCCACGTCCAGCCCAGCATCGAGGCAACGACAAATGCATTCCGAATCGTACTGCCGAACATGAACGTCGCTTCTGCGGGCGCAGAAAATACGGCAGAAGCAAAACCCGCTACGCCGGTCATTACGCCGCAGATGAAAATCGTTCTGGACTACCTCAAGGAATACGGTGAAATGCGCGACGAGGAGTTGCAGGAGCTGCTGCATATCAAAAAGACCAGAGCCTATCTGCTGACCCGCCAGATGAGCGAAGAAGGGCTGATCGAGGTCGTCGGCAGAGGGGCGGAGAAGAAGTATAGGTTGAAATAGTATCGCTGTAAAACGTCTTTGCGATGACATGAGATTAGAAAGTAAACGGTGAATTGCTGTTTGCGGAAACGGTTAAAGACCTGAAAAGGTCGAAAACGCTAGTTGCTTTGAAATAGAGAGGAGAAGTTATGATTACTAGCCAAGGTATGCTTGTGTGTAGTTTTAACCTTAAGCAAAGGTTTTCCCGCGGAGAGGAGAATGTCTATCCATTAAATCAGCAATACGAACTGAAACTTGAAAACGAGACATTACGAATTGAAGATGCAGCCAAATTTTTTCAAATTTTTTGCCAGGAAAATAGCAAATTTACAGATGATACAATAAAGATGAAGTTGTTTTCTGTGAAAGAAAATAGCTTTTGTAAGATCGTTCGTGATACATATACTGCTGTGTCATTCGTTATCAAGTCTGGAGGGTACGGTGTTGAAGGTGAAATCACCGACAGAACTTCACAAGTCGTCACATACCATCGGAAGGAAAATGAATCGGATGTAAAAGAGTTTCTTTGTGTTGTCTATATCCCGCATGATATTGGGAATCTGCAAATTAAAAAAGGAATCCTGGTGTTTCAAAGTATTGGTGCCTATGGTGTAAAAACAATAACAACTGAAAGATTGCGCGACTTCTTTGGAAAGTTTGATTTAACGTTTGAAACACGCAGCGTTTCTATTGCTTCCTTTATCGAGAAACTGATTCAGCAAGGAAGCCTGTATAAACTTACACTGATTCGGGAAAGGGTATCACAAAACCCGGCTGATAATATGCTTATTGCAACAGGGCGTGAGGAACGTGTTTTTATTCGTCCGACACTAAAGCCGGAATGGAAATTAAGGCTTCTTACGATGTTTCAACATGCGGATGAAACTGGTGTTTTTGAAATACCAGAGGGAGAAGACTACGATGACATCTCGATCCAATTCAAACTGGGGGAAAGAACGCGTACTATGCGTTTGCGAAACATTGAAAGACTAAGTATAGTTGAGGAAATACCCGAAACATTAGTGCGAGAAAGAAGCGCAGATAAGATTAGAAATTATATGATTTCTACTGCTGATATGTATAAAGAACGGATGGTTTGGGGGAATAGGGGTGAAATATAGTTATGCGAACCTTGAAAATCATTGGAATACTGATGGTCTTGATCTCAGCGGGAATTATGAGTGTCAGTTTGCTAAGAAAGAATGAACCTTTTTTCAATATACATGAAATCGTTCAAGAATATAGAAAGCTAATCCGTGGTTCTACAATTGTATTTTTTATTTTGCCGCTTTTATTCTCTGTGGGACTAGCGTTGCTGTACACGGCAGGAACGCACTTTTATTCGGAAATAGGCGTCATACTGGGGATTATTCTTTCCATGCTTTTGGCGTCACTCAGCATTTTGTGCAATTACGATTTTTCAGAAGTCAGGGATGAGCAGCAGCGAAAGAAAGGCAGGGACGTCGTAAAGACAACGATAAATGTTGTGTTCTTCGATGTATTAATGTGCGTTTTTCTTCTTTTATACGGATTGGTGATAATCGTTCTGAGTGATGGAGATTACACTTGGTTGCACATAGACATAACACTTTTGAAAGTGATTATCTCAGCTGTGTCTTATTATGTTTTTTCCATTATCATGCTAAACCTTTTGCTTGTTGTTAAACAGATCAGCCGGATTATTGAATTTAATCTTATTGTGAAAAAGAAAACAGAGTAAATATAAACGCGGTAAAAGTATTCCTTTGGCAAGAATAGTTCCATTACAAAATAAAAAATTGTGATTATCATATCATATTTGAAATTTGTCATCGAGGATTTGAAAGAGATTCACAAACAGAAATAATTGGAGGTGCGCTATGGCACTGGAAAATAAATTGGGGCTGACGAGTTCTGCCGACCTTGCGCGGGAGGAAGAGCGCATCAGCAAGAAAAAGGCCGTGCGGCTGTTTGAAAGCGGCACGCTGGACAAGCTGCCTGTCGGCACGTTCGCGTCGCTCAAGGCAATTCATAAGTACCTTTTTGATGACATTTATGACTTTGCGGGCGAGCTTCGCGCGGTTAACTTAGCGAAAGGCAACTTCCGCTTTGCGCCGCTGATGTATCTGGAAGCGGCACTGGCGAACATCGAAAAAATGCCGCAGAGTACATTCGATGAAATCATCGAAAAGTATGTGGAAATGAACGTCGCTCACCCGTTCCGCGAGGGTAATGGGCGCAGTATGCGCATCTGGCTCGATTTGATGCTGAAAAACGGTATCGGACAGGTCGTGGATTGGAGCAAGGTCGATAAGGAGGACTATCTGCTTGCAATGGAGCGCAGTCCGATTAAGGATGTGGAGATCAAAGTGCTTCTGAAAGCCGCGCTGACAGATGATGTGAATAGCCGCGAAGTTTTTATGAAAGGCATCGACCACAGCTATTATTACGAGGGGTATACGACATTTAAGGCAGAAGAACTGTAGGTGTTATGTTCTGTAGTTCATTTTACAGGCAGTTTGATAATCCTTAAATTATATCATCAGTTTTCACTCTGATACAAATATAGAGAGCAACGAAAGAAACCAACCCGTGCCAAAGGAGAAAATAAGTGATTAACATTCGAAAATTGGAATCTGATTTATGGGAGTCCGCCGATCTGCTTCGTGCAGGCTCCAAGCTGACCTCAAATCAATACTGCATGCCCGTGCTGGGCCTGATTTTCCTGCGTTACGCATACAGCCGCTTCAAACTGGTAGAAGCAGAGATTTTGAAGAACCGCCCGGTACGCAATGGCCGCGTCATACCCGTGGAAGCTAGCGACTTTACATCTAAGAGCGCACTGTTTCTCCCCAAGGAAGCGCAGTATGAGTATCTGGTCAATCTCCCTGCCGATATCGCATCCGCGGGGCTGACCAACCAAAGTGGTCACACCATGAACAGTCTGGGCGAAGTGGTCAACAACGCCATGGAGTTAGTGGAGACCCAGTCTGAGCAGCTCATCGGTGTGCTGCCAAAGGACTACACCATGTTCTCCGACGAACTGCTGGCCGAGCTACTCCGCATCTTCAACAACAGTGCGTTGGACGAGGTGGGCGGCGATATCATCGGCCGTATCTATGAATACTTCCTCAATAAATTCGCTAAGAACATCGCCCAGGACGATGGCGTGTTCTTCACGCCCAAATCGCTGGTCAAGATGATTGTCAATGTGCTGGAGCCGACCGGCGGCATTCTGCTGGACCCCGCCTGCGGCAGCGGCGGGATGTTTGTCCAGACCGGCGACTTTGTCAATGCCGCCGGGATGGAAGCCAATTCCGCCATGACCTTTTATGGACAGGAAAAAGTGGAGTACAATGCCCAGCTCTGCCTGATGAATATGGCTGTTCACGGGCTCAACGGTATCATTAGGTCCGGCGACGAAGCAAATACCTTCTATCACGACGCCCACAATCTGGACGGCTGCTGCGACTATGTCATGGCCAATCCGCCATTCCATGTGGACAAGGTCAATTCCGAGTCCGCCCAGAGTGCGGGGCGTCTGCCTTTCGGCTTGCCCTCTATCAACGCCAAAAAGGAATTCGGCAACGCCAACTATTTGTGGATCTCCTATTTCTACTCCTATCTGAATGAACACGGTCGAGCGGGTTTCGTTATGGCATCTTCCGCAACAGACAGTTCCGGCAAGGATCGGGACATCCGTCAAAAATTGGTTGAGACCGGTCATGTGGATGTGATGGTCAGCGTGGGAAATAACTTCTTCTACACCAAGAGCCTACCTTGTTCTCTGTGGTTCTTTGATAAGGGAAAGCCCCAAGAATTACAGGACAAAGTGCTGTTCATCGACGCCCGGAATTATTATACCGTGGTCGACCGCACCCTGAATGAGTGGAGCGATTGGCAGCTCAAGAATTTGAACGCCATCGTGTGGCTGTACCGTGGTGAGACAGAGAAATATCAAAGGCTGCTTAACGAATACATAGACCGGATCAAAAGTTTTGTGTCTGCCATTGTTGACTTTCAGACTGGGACATTATGCACGGAAATGTTGCCTGAATTCTATCAGGAAGCAAACAACAAGGCGTATGCCCTGAAGAAACAAGTCAATCAGATGAGGACGTTGAAGCACTGCGCAGAAATTCAAGAGTCGCTGGAGGAATTTCTGCGCCTTCAAAAAGCCGCAGTCGCGAAATTTGCGCCATATCTGGAAGAAAACAAATTGAAAAGCGATATCAAGCAGCTATTGGCCAGCCGGGCAGGAAGAGGCCCCGCAAGAGTCAACTGGTATGTGAAGGAACTGAATGGTGTGGTATCTGCGCATGAGCAAAGCATCCGAGAGTGTGTGATGATCATTCAGGAAGCCAAATGGCTCTATGAGAAGTTTGGCGAGGGCGAGTATAGGGACATTCCCGGCCTGTGCAAGGTGGCGAGCCGCACCGAGATCGCAGAGAAGAACTACTCCCTGACCCCCGGCGCCTATGTGGGCGTGGCCGCCATGGAGGATGACGGCGTGGACTTTGCCCAGCGCATGGCGGAGATTCATGAGGAACTGCTGACTTTGCAGGCAGAATCCAATGAATTGATGCAGACCATTTCCAAGAATCTGAAGGAGATGGGGCTATGAAGTGGGAGAAAGTGAAATTATCTGAAGTAACAGAGTATATTACCGACGGAGATCATCAACCAGCACCAAAATCTGATTCTGGTGTGTTATTTGTAAAGATCAAAGACATACAAGATAATCGCCTTGCTTTTGATAATGCTCTTTTTGTACCGCAAGAATACTATAATCGGTTGCCCAAAAACAGAAAGGCAGAATATGGCGATACGCTGTACACTGTAGTTGGATCATATGGGATTCCCGCCTTTGTAAATCATAACATTCCATTTTGCTTTGAAAGAAATATTGCGTTGCTACACCCCAATAACAGAGTTATTCCAAAATATCTATATTATGCAGTAAATAATCCTATATTCTACGGAAATGCCAATAATATTGCAAATGGTTCTGCGCAAAAGTTGATTCCATTGTCTAAATTGGCTGGAATGGAAATCTCTGTTCCTCCAATTGAAAGACAGGAGACTATTGTTAATATTCTTTCTGCTTATGACGACCTGATTGAAAACAACCAGAAGCAAATCAAGCTATTGGAAGAAGCGGCGCAGCGGCTGTATAAGGAATGGTTCATAGACCTGTGCTTCCCCGGCCACGAAACCACCCCCATCGTGGATGGCGTACCGGAGGGGTGGGAGCACAAAACCTTTGCACAGATTGCAGATGTTGTTATGGGCCAAAGTCCAAAATCAGAGTTCTACAATCAAGAAGAACGAGGGCTACCTTTCCATCAAGGTGTTGGCAGCTATGGTACGCGGTTTGTAATCGATGGTACGTACAGCACTTCATATACCAGAATCGCAGAACCTGGAAGTATTTTGTTCAGTGTGCGCGCACCCGTTGGTCGGCTCAACATAACAAAAAACAAAGTTGTTATAGGTCGCGGTCTGGCTGCAATCAACCATCGTTCAAGAATGCAAAGTTATTTATTCTATCTCTTGAAAGAACGATTTTTTAAGGATAACATTATTGGAAACGGCGCGATTTTTGCATCCATATCCAAAGACGAGTTGCTGGGACAAAAATTCGTGGTTCCTACCGATGCTTTGGTTGAAAGGTTTAATGCTGTCGCGAACGATGTTGACACAAAAATCGCTGGACTGGCAGAACAAATTGCGCTTCTTACAGAAGCCCGCGACCGTCTGCTCCCCAAGCTGATGAGCGGAGAAATGGAGGTGTAAAATGATAACTATCAAAAGAATCCATGTAAAAAACTTTCGTTCTATTGTTGACGAAACGATTGAACTCAAGGATTTCAATTGTTTTTCCGGGAAGAACGATTCAGGCAAGTCGAATATCCTAAAAGCATTAAATCTGTTTTTTAATAACCAAACGGATTTCAATACCCCTCTTGATTTCAATAGTGATTATTCTAAATTTGCAAAGCGTGGTCAAAAACAGGCAAAAGAAATTTCTATCGTATTGGAAATTTTGGTTCCTGAAACATTTATTGAGCATGGTATAAAAATTTGGAAAAAAACATGGCGTATTGATGGGCTGCATTCTGATAATATGAACGAGCTGTTTAAGCCAGCCTCCCGTGGAATTACTTGGTTGCAAAGAATGCAATACCAATATGTTCCTGCTGTAAAGAGTGATGATTTTTTTAAAAATCTACTTGCTAAATTGTATGAATCTATGACCGATACTGCCAATAGTGCGCTTAGGGATCTAAATGATGAGTATTCAGAACGATTAGAAACGCTAACCTTAGGACTGACAAATCAGTTACGACAGGTATTGGGGATGAGATCTGCAATTCAAATGCCATCGAATTTGAGTACGCTTTTTAGAGATATGTCCTTTTCTACAAGTGACAAGTATGTACAAGGAATTGATTTGAACCATCGGGGCGATGGAATAAAAGCAAGACATATTCCTTCAATCTTAAGATACTTGCAGGATAATATCGAAAAAGGAAGACCCAAACGTTCAGTAGGTGGAGCGTATATTTGGGGATTTGAGGAGCCAGAAAATGGGGTGGAATATCTTGCTGCCTTTGAAATGGCTGAAGAATTTTTATCATATATCAACGAACGTCAAATCCTCGTTACAACTCACTCCCCAGCCTTTTACACACAAACTAAAAGTGAGTCTACTGCTTGCTTTTTAGTAAGAAGAGAAAATGGCACCTCTAAATATTTGCTTAATAGTGAGCAAATAGCTGAAACCATGGGACTCATGCAGCTTGTTGCACCATTTATACAAGCCGCTAAGGACGAATACATATCAAGTGCTGCAAAGGGATATCATAGTTTTACCGATCAAATTCGAAGGGCTATGAATATTATGAGAAGATCAAGCGATAAACTGGATGTTGCGCAAGTTCTAAGTGTAATCGAGCAATACTCAGTGGCTCTTGATATGCTTGATGATTATGACCATGAGTGTTTGGAGAAGCCAAATGGTGATGATGCAATTTATATTTTGCAATATGATGAGTGCAAGGAATTAATTTCCCAAATGAGATTTTCTGCCGAAAGCGATCTCTTTGGAAACGAAAAAGACGATTCGTTTAAGGGAAGTATAGGAAACATTTATCAATCGTTTGGTGGGGTTGATATTTATCCCTCTGTTCAAGAAAAGGCGGCTAATTTATTATACTTTATTACAAAAAACCACTCATTCTCAGATGGAAACAAGCGTATTGCTGCTGCAATATTCTTGTATTTCCTTGAGCAGAACAATCTCTTGTTTGATGAAACAGGAGATAAAATAATTGCTGACCATACATTAGTGGCCATTATAGTTATGATTGCAGAGTCACGTCCAGACGAAAAAGAAACAATGATAAAGCTAATCATGAATTTCCTGAAATAAGGAACGGTGATATTATGAGCTACGACTATTCCGAAAATATCCTCGTCCAGGAAAGCGCCGGTCACTTGCTCGAAAACGAGCTTGGCTGGGAGGTCGCCTTTGCCTACAACACGGAGAAGCTGGGCGAAAACGGCACGTTTGGCCGCAAGAGCTACAGGGAGATTCTGCTGACCCGGTATTTTCGGGAGGCTCTGCTGCGCCTGAATCCGTGGATCACACCCGCTCAGATGGACGAGGCTCAGCGCACACTGGAGTACCGACTGTCCACCGCCTCCCTGCTGCAGATCAACGAGGAGAAGTATTTCCTCATTCGGGATGGTATCCCTGTCACCGTGAAGAAGCCCGGCGGCAGGACCGAAACCAAATATGCCACGGTCATCGACTTCCGGAATCCCGATAACAACCATTTCCTCGCCATCAAAGAGCTGAAGATCCACGGCGACCTGTACCGCCGCCGCACGGATATTGTCGGTTTCGTCAATGGGATTCCTCTGCTGTTTATTGAACTGAAGAAGAACACGGTGGACGTGCAGGATGCCTACACCAACAACTACACCGATTATCTCGACACCATTCCCCATCTGTTCTACTACAACGCTTTCCTGATCCTCTCCAATGGAACGGAAGCCAAGGTCGGTACGCTGGGCAGCAAGTATGAGTTCTTCCATGAATGGAAGCGCCTGTCTGAGCAGGAACAGGGCAGCGTGGCGCTGGAAACCATGCTCCGGGGCATTTGCAAAAAGGAAAATTTCCTGGATCTGCTGGAAAACTTTATCCTCTTTGACCATTCCGGAGGACATACGGCAAAGATACTGGCCCGGAACCACCAGTATCTCGGCGTGAACGAGGCAATCAAAGCCTACGAAGCCCGAAAGCTGAACAACGGTAAGCTGGGCGTGTTCTGGCATACCCAGGGCAGCGGCAAAAGCTATTCCATGGTGTTTCTGGCGCAGAAGATTCGCCGCAAGTTTTCCGGCTCGCCCACTATCGTGATCCTGACCGACCGCGACGAACTGAACACACAGATCAGCGACACCTTCGAAAACTGTGGTATTCTTGGAAAAGCAAAAGCAAGCCAGTTTATTGCGTCCAACGGCGACGACCTGATCGATAAACTGAAAGGCAACCCAAGCTTCATCTTTACGCTGATTCAGAAGTTCAACAAGACGGATGTGGAGCCAATCTATCCCGACCACGATATTGTCATCATGTCGGACGAAGCCCACCGTAGTCAGTACGGCATCTTTGCAGACAATATGGTTCGCCTTCTGCCCACGGCGTCCCGCATCGGTTTTACGGGAACTCCGCTACTGTCCAGCGACAACATCACCGAGCGCACCTTCGGTGGCTACATATCTGTGTATGACTTCAAGCGAGCTGTAGAGGATGGTGCAACTGTGCCGCTGTACTACGAAAACCGCGGCGAGAAAATTCTGGATGTGAAAGACAACCCGGAAATTACAGACCGCATTCTGGATGCCATTGAGCAGGCAGATTTGTATGTAGATCAGCAGGACAAGCTGGAAGCAGAGTTTGCAAAAGAAATCCACCTGCTGACGGCGACTCCGCGTCTGGAATCCATTGCCCGAGATTTTGTCGGTCATTACTCTGACCTGTGGACAAGCGGCAAGGCTATGTTTGTCTGCCTGAACAAGGTGACCTGTGTTCGCATGTATGATTTGGTCCAAAAATATTGGGCGGCTGAAATTGAAGCGCTGAAAATTCAGATCAAACACGCCACGCAGCAAGAGACCCAGGCGCTGGAGCGCAAGCTGCAATGGATGCAGGAAACGGAAATGGCTGTGGTCATCAGTCAGGAGCAAAATGAGATCCAGACCTTCCAAAAGTGGGGCCTGGATATCAAAACGCACCGCGAAAAAATGGAAAAGCGGGAGTTGGACAAGGAATTCAAAGATCCTGTCAACCCGCTCCGGGTCGTGTTTGTCTGCGCCATGTGGCTCACCGGCTTTGATGTGAAGTGCCTGTCCTGCCTGTATCTGGACAAGCCGCTGAAAGCCCATACGCTGATGCAGACCATTGCACGTGCCAACCGCGTGGCAGAAGGGAAAAGCAACGGCCTGATCATTGACTACATCGGCATCGTCAAGGCGCTTCGGAAGGCGCTGGCTGATTATACTGCCAATGTGAACGGCAGCGGTGGTGCTGACCCGACGGTGGATAAGGAAAAACTGATTGCCCGGATTTTGGAGACTGTCGCTGCAGCGGAAAGCTTCCTTCTGGGACACAGCTTTTCTCTACAAACGCTGATTGATGCAAAAGATTTTGAAAAGCTGCAGCAGATACAAACGGCAGCGAATGCAGTTTCTGCCACAATTGAAGAAAAGAAAACCTTTTTAACCTATGCCTCAGAACTGTCGCGCCTGATGAAATATACCGATCGCGGGGATATTGCACCAGAAGTGCGCACGCGATATGAGGCAATTACCGCCATCTACGGCGAACTGAAGAAGAAACGAAAAACAGCCTCTAATGTGGATTTGATGGTGGAGATCAACAATATCATCAGCGAATACGTCCATGTGGAGGAGACCGCTTCTGGAATTGTTCTTTCCAGACAGTTTGACATCAGCCAGATCGACTTTGATTTACTGCGCCGCGAGTTTGCCAAGACAAAGAAAAAGAATCTGGTAATGAAAGACCTCGCAGAACTGATCCGTAGCCGATTGGATTCCATGTTGTTGAATAATCCCGATCGCATCATATATCATGAACGCTATCAGCAGATCATTGAGGACTATAACAGCCTGCAGGATCGCGCAACGATTGAGAAAACCTTTGATGAACTGATGCAGATTGTAAAAGACATGGATCAGGAAGAACGACGGTATGTCCGTGAGGGTTTCTCCAGCGACGAGGAGTTGTCTCTTTATGATATGCTGTTCTCTGAGAACCTCTCTAAGCAGGATATTCGGAAAATCAAGGCTGTGGCGGTTGAACTTCTGCAAAAAGTGAAAAGCAAAATTGCCGAACTCGACCATTGGACAGACAAGCAAGAGACTCGCTCGATCGTATACAATTTGATTCGTGATGACCTATGGAGCGAATTGCCTGCCTGCTACGATGAACCGAGTATTTCCGTATATCTTCAGCGAATTTATGAATATGTCTATAAGCGTTATAAAGAGGTCGCATAAAAATGATGCAGTATTGACGTAGATTCCAATAAAAGGATAAAACGAATTGATTCGACAGTACGGTGTGGTTATCTATTCAGGCGACCTCTAAAGATTGCAAATTATTTCTGCATAAGAAAAGCACGAACTCCGGTTATTTCTTCCGAGCGTTCGTGCTTTTTCTTATACGCTGATCCGCACTATGTACCGCACCGCCTGCATATGCCCCTCCATGATCCGGTTATTTCTTGTAAATCTCGCAGTTCGTATGGGGTACACGTTCTTGACCATCTGGCCGCCGACGGAGCCGGCTTCGCGGGAAGTCAGGTCGCCGTTGTAGCCGTTCTTGAGGTTGACGCCGACTTCAGAGGCGGCTTCCATCTTGAACTTGTCCATTGCGTCGCGGGCTTCCGGGACGTTGATGCTGGAAGAATTACGGTTCGTCATGTTGTTGCATCTCCTTGTTTGTTTTCGGGAAATCATCTCTCGATTTCCTTCACCCGTAGTTTTTCCGCCTCCGCGCCCATTATGAATGCCAATTCGCGGCGGGAATTCCATGGAAATTTTTGAACTGATAAAAATGCCGGGCCATCTGCTTAGGATGGTCCGGCTTTTATTTTGCGCTATTCCGCCAGGGCGTATTTGGTTTTGATGCGGTCGAGTTTTTGGAGCAGGGGTTCGGCGGTGAGCCAGAGGAAGAGGAAGGTGGCGAGGGCGCGGACGAGGTCGATGGGGATGCCGGTGACGTAATAGCTCAGGATAATTTTCCAGTTGATCGTGTTCGACCACATGAGCGCAGACGCGGGATTCATAATGCCGCCGTAGATGATCGTGGACGCGATCACGCCGAAGATGCAGAGACCCAGGCGGCCGCGCCGCAGAACGCCTTTTCGGTAGAGAACACCGGCCAGCCAGCCGATGATGCCCATGGCGAACATCTGCCACGGTGTCCACGGGCCTTGCGAGAACAGCATATTCGAGACCAGCATCGTCATGGCTCCGACGAGGAATCCGGTCTCGCCGCCGAAGGCCACGCCCGCCAGAATCGTCATGGCG
>ENA-ORNT01001961-ORNT01001961.1-human-gut-metagenome-genome-assembly--contig:-NODE-1961-length-13101-cov-4.383566_pt1 | contig 13101 bp, 9 predicted proteins | sample MGYA00242120_ERZ509032 | MGnify/ENA primary metagenome ERZ509032 (study PRJEB26280, sample SAMEA2338729) | human gut metagenome | biome: human gut; feature: human-associated habitat; material: faeces...
CGACAGGTGCGAAGCACTGGCATCGCTAAAAGGCTGTTTTTTATGTTTTTGTTTCAGTCCCCCAGCATTTATCCACTGACCGGTGGTGGTGCTGGCTGGTAGGGTGGGAAATGAAAAAACGGTGACGGACCTGTCACAGGCGCGTCACCGCAAAGTTGATATTTTAGATAATTAGTTAGCGTTTACAATTTATTAGTGCCTTCTACCAACTCGCCCATCGCGAACACTGCGCGGAGGTTGAGTTCGGCATCGAGAATAAGCATATCAGCATCTTTACCCTTACGGAGCGAGCCCTTACGGTCGTAGATGTTCATAATGCGGGCTGGTGTTTCGCTCACCATGCGGCAAGCGTCCATCAATGGAATGTTGGCGATATTCACCGCTGTGCGGATCAAGCGATCCATGGTGGCAATGCTGCCAGCCAATTCTGAGCGGTCGCTCAACTTGCACACACCGTCTTCAATAATCACGCGTGGGTCGAATGCCTTGGTGCTGTCGCTGCATGATACGGCAAGCGCATCGGTAATCAATGCCATGCGGCCTACGCCCTTATTGCGGTAAACCATTTGGAGGATTGGGCCAGGAACGTGAATGCCGTCGGCAATACATTCCACAGTCATATTATCCATCAAATATACGCTTTCCACTGTGCCGGCGTGCTTAAATTCACGCTCGTTGTGCACGTTGGTCATTGCGTTGTAGAAGTGGGTAGCGTGGCTGTAGCCAACCTCGTAAGCTGCTTTCACTTCAGGATAGCCAGCTGCAGTGTGGCCGATAGCGGCAAGCACGCCCTTTTCCACAAGGTAGCGACCCATTTCAAGAGCTCCAGGAAGTTCGGGAGCCACGTCCCATCGAGCCATACACTTGTAGTCTTCTACGATATGGCGATATTCCTCTGGGTTAGGGTTGCGAATAATGTCAGGCATCTGTGCACCCGCCTTCTTCAAGTTGAAGTAAGGGCCTTCAAGGTGCAGACCCATGATTGGACTACCTGGTTCGCTCATCAGAGTATCACAAGTTTCGCAAGCGTCCTCAATCATCTTCAGGGTAGATGATGAAAGGGTAGGGAACATGGCTGTGGTGCCGTGCTTCATGTGCGCAAGTGTGGCTTCGCGGAAAGCATCGATTGTGCCTTCTTGATAGTCGCGACCGCCACCACCGTGGCAGTGGAGTTCAATACCGCCTGGCACTACGTGCATACCCTTAGCATCGATAGTGAGTTCGGCTTTTGGCTCGATATTGCTGTTGTTGGTGATCTCAACAATTCGACCATTGTCCATGAAAACCGATCCGCCATTAACCCATCCTTCTGGAGTGAGGATGTGACCATTATATATTTGGGTCAACATAATTTTGTGATATCCTTTTGAGTAGTAAAATTGATTAACACCACAAAATTAGTGCATTTATGCGAAGATTGTTCAGTTATAAACACTATTTTTGATTTATTGACATATATTTAGAAATGTATATCTTTAATCTTGTGTTTAGGGGTGGAATTACCTTTTTGTACGCCCACATCCACAGCAGCGGAAGCGCAGTGCCGGCAATGGTGTAGAATACCCAAAAAATGTCGGTTTTGCTATTTTCGTGAACCACCATGTGGCAGCCCATCTGCCCCCAGTCCAGTCCGTAGTAGGCGATTTTTATGGCACTCACTACCTTAAACGATATGATGTGGAACACATATATATAAAGCGTCATTTCGCCGCAGTGTACCAAAGCACGCTTCACTATGCCGTCGTGCCTGTCGAGCCACTTTGCCACATAGTGCACCATCAGGAAGCCCGCGATGCCGGTGAGGGGGAGTGTGGCTACATCTTGCACCCATGGCGAGAGCGTCATGCCGTGCCACCCTAATTGTGTGGCGATGCACAGAATGCACAGGTAAACCAACGCCAGCGACCAGTGCTCTTTGATGCGGTGTTCGTAGGAGCGATAGAGCACGCCTACGCCGAAGAAAAACACGCCCCAAGTTTCGCGTATGCCGCCTTGCACCACATTCACCACTTTCAGTCCGTTGCCGATTTTGAGCAGCGCAAAGCCCAAGGCGCCCACGCATATCAGAGCCACGATGCCATTGCCGCGCAGGCGTTTCCATCGCCCGTCGAGTGCATAATACAGCGCCATAAACAGAATGCTTGAAATGAGCAGCGCACGGAAAAACCAGAAGGCTCCAGCCAAAAACTCGTCGTAGCCCGACATGGAGGTGACGATGCTCACTGCGCGCTGAAGGAAGGCGTGGAGGTCGTAGGGGTGCGTCACACCGTTTTCCCAGTTGCCATACTGCTCGCTCAGCAGTCCGATTTTAAACATCAGATTGTGGATAACGAGGAAGAAAAGCGCCCATTTCACCATAGGCACATACAGCCCCTTAAACCGCTTCACCACGAATGTCCATGGCTCGGCCAGATACTTGCGGCTGAAGAAATAGCCGGCAGTGATGAAGAAGATGGGCATGTGGAAAAGATACACGATGTGCATCAGAAAACCGGGGCCTTCGGTGTGGCCAAGCACCATCAATATGATGGCGATACCTTTACAAATGGAGATTACATTGTTGCGCATAGCGATTCATTTACTACCACAAATTTACGCCAACGGCACCACTTTCGCAAATTTCGCTTGTCCAGACGCATTTTTTGGAGTAACTTTGACCAAAACAATACACAATAAAAAATATGAAACGTAACTTTTTACTTTTAATTGCAGCACTTTTCTGCACCGCCCAAGCCTTTGCATGGGGACAAAAAGGACATGATGTGACGGCTTTTATCGCCGAAAACCACCTTACCGACAATGCAAAGTCGAAAATTATGGCAGCCCTCGACGGTCATTCACTCGTGTACTACGCCAACTGGCTCGACAATGCGAGCAACACACAGGAATATCGCTACACCAAAACGTGGCACTATAAGAATGTGGACGCTGACGAAACCTACGAAAACGCTCAGTTGGCTACCACTGGCGATGTGGTGGTGGCACTGAAGGATATTGTGGCTAAATTGAAAAACGGCAAATTGAGCCATGAAGACGAGAACATTGCGCTGCGCATGATTATTCACCTTGTGGGCGACATGCACCAGCCATTGCACATGGGCCATAGAAGCGACCGTGGCGGCAACCAAGTGAAAATCACCAGTTTCAACCGCAACACCAACCTTCACAGCTACTGGGATAGCGAAATCGTGGAGTTTGTGCACAAGTGGAGCTACAGCGAATGGCAATACCAAATCGACCGTGTGTCGGCTGAGGAAGAAGCCAAGATTGTGGCAGGCGACTTCGACACATGGGCAAAGGAGGGCGTGGACATTGCACGCGGCATTTATGCCGACACCCCAGAAGGCACCCGCGTATCTTACGACTATGGCGCAAAATACGCTACCACTGTGGAACAGCAGTTGCTCAAAGGCGGCCTCCGCTTAGCCCACCTGCTCAACGAAATCTACAAATAAGCAAACATTCACCCCACACCATTTGCGAGAATCCAAACACCCCTCTCGCAAACCACCAAGTGCCAAAAATGTGTAATTTTACACGTTTTTGGCACTTGTTTTTGTGCAATTTTACACATTTTAGGCACTTGGTTCCTATTTTGAAGTTATGTATTCTGAAAGTTTGTCGGCGAATGGGAGAGGGAGATTGAGTAGTCCGTCTCTGAACTGCAAATTTTTTAATGAAAGACGAACGGCGAGTTCTGGGGTGTGTTTTTTGCGAAATTCGCTTAGGCTTTTAGCCGTCACGCTCTTACCCGATTTCACTTCTATGGGAATGATTTTTCCTTTCTGCTCCATTATGAACTCAATTTCCGCTTGATTGCCAGATGACCAATACATGGGGCTTATGCCTTGTTGCAGAAGACTAATCAGCACATAATTCTTGGCAATAATGCCTTTGAACTCCGTGAACAGGTTGTTGCCTTCCATAATGGTGCTGCTGTCGAGGTTAAACATCATGCGAAGCAACCCCACGTCATTCAAATAGAGCTTAAACACAGATGAATTTTCGTAAGCCTTGATTGGAATTTTCACTGTTTCGGTATTGCACACCTTGTGCGTGAGACCTGCGGCACAAAGCCATTCAACTGCGGTTTCGTATTCTCGTGCGCGAGCACCTTTTTGCACTTCTGAATATTTGAATTTTTTATTGTCTTTCGAGAGCTGGTTGCTCATACTGTTCCACACTTGCTGGATACGAATAACTTCAGCCGACGACGCATATTTTGAAAAGTCTAATGGGTATGATTTCAGAATGTTTGTCAATGTTTCATCTACCACACTTAAATCGCGTGTCTCTATCCAATCCACCACTGCTTCAGGCATACCACCTATAGCCATGTGTATTTTTAGTTTTTCCTGAAATTCGTCGAGAAGAATGTCGGGGAGTGCCTCTGCTTGATGGTACGCTAATAACGTGTCATAAAGCCGTTGGTCGGTGGCGTTAAGAAATTCTGCGAAGCTCAATGGGTAAAGCGTCATGAAATCAACTTGCCCAACAGGGAACGAACGCCCCTTCTTTCGCATTGCCACGCCAAGAAGCGACCCGGCACATGCCACAGCGTATTCTGGAGCATCTTCCTTGAAATATTTCAGCGAGTTGAGCACTTCATCGCAATCTTGAATTTCGTCAAAAATCAGCAGAGTGGTTTCGGGTAGCACAGGCTGGCCTTTAATAAGGCTGATTTGCTCAACAAGTCGTTTAGGGTCTTTCGTTTGGCTAAACAGGTTGCGTATCGCCACATCGCGGTCGATGTTCACCACCACACAGTTGTCGAATGCCACTTCACCAAATTTCTGAAGCAGCCAAGATTTTCCTACTTGTCGGGCACCTTGGAGAATCAGTGGTTTACGCTTACGCTTGCTTTTCCAGGCTATGAGGTCGTCGATAAGGGTTCGCTTTAATTCTGTTTTGTTGATTTCGTTTGGCATGTTGATTTGATTGAAAAATTGACTATGCAAATATAGTCAATAAAACGGCGTGGCGCAAGTGTTATGTGTCGAAAATGTGTGATTTTACACGTTTTTGGCACATGATTTCGTGTAATTTTACACATTTTTGGCACTTGGCGGTGAATTTAGGGGTGTAGGGTGGGGTGGAAGTTGTGATTGATTTTTGGGGGATTTTCCTTTGGGGAGTGGCGGAGGGGGTGGCTTTTGTGAAGCCGTTGTAAAAAAATGGCAGGGGTGGCACTTTTGCCTTTTTTGTTTGCTTAGACGCATTTTTTGGAGTAACTTTGGCAGCGACTATACACTACAATTAAGATGAAACTACTACTGACCCTTCTCGTCAACTGTCTGCTTTTGCTCTATACCCACTACGACTATATAGTGATGGGCGACGGTGAATTGAAAGAATTTATCTATATCCTCTGCAATTTGTTCACTATCGGGTTCGATGCGTCGATTGTTACGCTTATCGTTTACACGGTGAAAAACAAGCATGCGAAGATGGCTATTTCTGGCGTGTTTTGGCTGTGGTGTATGGTTAATGTGGTTTATCTTCGCCATTTCAACACTTATGTGGATGTAACCATGATTGGCGAAGTGAGAAATTTTGATATGCTTGGCGAGAGCATTTGGGCACTCATCCGTCTGCGCGACTTCGTGGTGTCGGCGGCATACTTAGGCGCGTTCTACTGGGTGATATACCGATTGACCGACAAGAAGGAGTGGATAAAGTGGTATTGGATGTTTGTGCCGATTGTGTTATCGTTTCTCGGTATATACTATGCCAATTCTCGCATACAGTCGTCATCGTTCTTCAAGACCTTTTCGTGGTGGGGTGGCGATTTCACCTCCAACACCTATGTCACAGCCTACCGATATGGTTTTTTCCATTTTATTTATAGCAACCTCTACACGCTGAATATGCATCGCGACAAGACTGATGCCGACGCGCAGGCCATGCAGTCGCTTGAAAAGCAGAGAAAGAGCGAGGCGGTTCGATATGCCGCCGATGCCCCGCTGCCCGACAATGTGATTTTCGTGTTGATGGAGAGCATTATGTCGGAAGCCGTGACCGCTGTGTGCGATGGCGACAGCGTGATGCCAAACCTCGCAAAACTGGCAAACGAGGCGCAGTACAGCAATTTGAATATGGCATCAGAGGTGGGCATCGGCTGGAGTAGCGACGGGCAACTCATCTATATGACAGGAATACTGCAACACAGCATCAAACTCACGGTGAATGCCTTTACCTACAATTCATTCCGTGGCATGGGTAGTGTGTGCAAAGAATTGGGCTATGCCACGGCGATGGTGATTCCTACGGGAAAACATGTGTGGCATCAGAACGACATGTGCCAAGCCTATGGCATCGACTCGCTCTACAACACCGTTAAGCATGGACAAGACTACGACGAGGCGTTGATTGATAGCACTATACATGTGCTCAACAGCTACAAAAACAAACGGTCATTTATCACCACCATCACCATCTCCACCCACACGCCTTATTCTCATCATTTCTCTAAACGCCTTCGCGACTATCAAGACAAGCACTTCGTGGAGCAGCAGCTGCTCTATTTCGAGCGCGCCAACTATTTTGACTTCCACCTTGGGCGACTGATTGATGCGCTGCACAAGAATGGGCAATGGGATAACAGCTTGATTATCCTGGCTTCCGACCATCACGATGGCGACTGGACCGATAGGGCACATGCCCGAATACCGCTCATCATCACAGGCGGCTTCAAACTTCCTGTCCAGAAACACGACAAAGCGCAGATTTACCAAACAGATGTATATCCTACGCTTCTGGGATTGCTTCATGTGAACCAAAGTTGGCGTGGTGTGGGCAAAGACTTGTTCAACCCCAAATCGCATCGCCTTTCCCCAAAAGAAAAGCAACGCATCTCCGACATCGTTCTCGAAACCGACTGGTTTAAAAAATAAGCGATTTTTGGGGATCAGTGGAAAATTTGTGGAGATAAATTATGCAATGTTGCCGAATTGTGAATGGAATCAAAAACAAAAACATAAAAAACAGCCTTGGAGCAATGTGGAATGCTTCGCATTTGGCGGTGCGACTGTGCGCTTTGCGTCATTGGAAACGAGTTTCCATGCCGCCAACCACACAATCCCTCCGCCACCCTCTTACGAGGGCTCACCACATTGCCCCAAGGATAAAAACCGCTCGCCGTTTCACGGCGAAAAACCCCTGATGATAACATGATTTCTTTTCAAATTTAAATGCAAATAGAATCATACCAAAGGGGAGGTTCTTCTGGTGCGTTTCCAATGCGTTGATACATTGCTGTTTGTATCGAAACATGCCAAAGGCATGTCCCTACGTTATGATGCAATACTTGCGCTTTCGGATAATCTAATTTCTGAAGATTGGTTTTGTTTCCGTGCCGCCAGTATTTTTTGTGTGGCGGAATTTGTGAGATGGGGATATTTTTGGGGCGATAACAATTTTTGGGGGTGGTGTTACGTTATAGGTTTAGAATTTGTGTGTGCGTATGCGCGCATGGTAATATTTTCATGACTATGATTAAGAAAACGATTTCTCTATTGATAGCGGCTTTGGCGTTTGTCCATACTTCGGCATCGAACTGGCAAGTGGTGCCTTCGTTCCTTGGCTCAAAAACACAAAATGTGGTGGATATGGGCGATGAGGTGTATTATTTGGTGAGCGGCAGTCTGTATCGCTTCGATAAAAGCACAAAGGAAAACGAGAGTCTCAACCGCGCCAACTACCTTAACGATGTGGTGATTAGCAATATTTACTACAACGATTACCGTGGCTATCTGATGGTGGTGTACGACAATTCGAATATCGACATCATCACCAGCGAGGGCGATATTATCAATCTTCCAGAAATCAAGGCGGCTTCGCTCACGCAATCCAAGACCATCAACGATGTGAACTTCACTCCTGAAGGCCGTGTGTATCTTGCTACCGACTTCGGCTATGTGGTGCTGAACGACAAGAAGTGGGAGGTGCTGGAATCGCGCATCTTCGGGCAGAAGGTAAATTCTGTGGCTGAGGTGGGCGATTACATGCTGGTGAGCCAGGGCACGGACCTTCGCTACGGCAAGGTGGGCAAGCACTACGAAACCATCGGCTCTATGCCCAAGGTGAAAGGCTCGGTGAACAACGACGGTGGCAGACTGCGCGCACTTACCGACAGCAAGTTGCTCATCTGCACCGGTTGGACTTTTACTGCCAATGTCACCATTGATGAGGCTGGGGAGGTGGTGGCCAATATTGCCGAATCGCAACCTTGCAAAACCGACAATTTGCAAGCCACTCCAAGCGGCTATTTGCTCAACTGCTTTTCAAACAACTGCTATCTCACCCTCGATGCCACTGGCTCCAACTTCACCAAGGTGGATGCCGAGAATCAGATGTATAGCGCCTACAAAGGCGGCGACGGCACGCTCTGGGCTGTGGGCGACAACGGGCTTCATCAAGCTACCGACAAAGCCAACTTCTACAAACCAACGGCACTGTCGTTTGTCACACCGTTCCACCTCACCTACAACAATGCGCAACGCTTGCTCTATGTGACCAGCACGGGCTCCAACGCATTCATCAGCGCGCAAAATCTGCCCACTGGCGTGAACACTTTCGACGGCATCACCGTGAAAGATGTAACCCCTACACCCACTATCGAGAATGGCGGCAGTTTCTACCCAGTGTTCTCCGCAAGTGAGGAAAACACCTACTTCATGGGCAACTGGTGGAACGGCATACACAAAGTGACCGGCGGCAAGGTGGTGAACAACTACAACTGGGAAAACTCGCCAATGGAGCACGCTATGGGTGGCTACTATTGTAGCCCAATCATCGCGCTCGACAAGGCAGGCAACCTGTGGGCGGCTCAATCGTCGGCTCCAGCAGGGAAAAGTTTCTTCGTGTTGCCACAGGCTAAGCAGGCGCAAAAGGCAGTGACTGCCAGCGACTGGATTACCGTGAATGTGCCAGGTGCCAGCCCAAGCAAATTCTCCGTGCTCACCATGCTGCGCAGCAGCAACGTGAAGGTGTTCTCCGACGGTACATTCGGTGGCTCGCTGTTCTTTATCAACGACGGCGGCACCCCATCGGCTAACCCCACCACCAAATCATATTCCTCTGGCTCGCTGTTCGACCAAGACGGCAACATCGTGAACTGGAACAACATCTACACCCTCACCGAAGACCAGAACGGCAATGTGTGGATGGGCACCAACGATGGCGTGCTGGTGTTTAACCCTGCCGATGCGTTCAAGAGTGATTTCCGCCTCCACCACATCAAGGTGCCACGCAACGACGGCACCAACCTTGCCGACTACCTGCTCAACGGCATCGCTGTGTCGCATATCGCCGTAGATGCGTCGAATCGCAAGTGGATTTGCACCAACGGTTCTGGCTTGTTTTTGGTGAGCGCCGACGGCACAACTGTGATTTCGCAGTTCAACACCGACAACAGTCCGCTTCTGAGCGATGTGGTGTATCGCGTTTGCCCCGATCCGTATTCTAATGCCGTGTATGTGACCACCAGCAATGGTATGATGATTTACCGCACCAACAGTACCCCTGGCGAGAACAGTTTCAGCAACGTGGTGGCATATCCAAACCCTGTGCGCCCCGACTACTACGGACTCATCACCATCACCGGACAGATGGAAAACTCGCTCGTGAAGATTGCCGACGCGTCGGGCAACGTCGTGAAGCAATTAAAGAGTGTGGGTGGAGAGTGTACTTGGGACGGTACCGTTGACGGCGCTGAGCGCGTTAAAAGTGGCGTTTATTTCGTTTTTGCATCGCAAGCCGACGGCAGCGAAGCCGCAGTCACTAAAATCCTCATCGTAAGATAGGGGGAGAAAGATAGGGGAAAGCCCTCCGTTTATTCAGAAGGAGGCCATTACGCTATAGCGTTTTAGGCAAGTGGAGGGGGATTATTTGAGGGTGAGTTGGAAATCTTTGATGAAATCGCCAAATTCGGGGCGGCGTGAGAGAATATCGTTCACGATTTCGCGCTCGGTCATGATTTTTGGTGTCTTGATGGTCTTGTCGAGTTCGATTTCAAGGGTGATAGTTCCGTTTTGAAGTGTGTTTCTGAGATAGGTCAAGATGTCGGTGAGGCTGTTGTTGATCATGCCGGCTTCGCCTTCGTTGGCCGACTTCATCTTATAGTGAGTGCCGCTCATGAGCGTTGGCACGGCACGGTGCATAGCGTTCACCACGATAATGTCGTGCGGGTGCGCTTGGGTGTATGCGTTCCATGCCTGGGCGAATTGCTCAGGGTCGATGGGTTTGTTGTCGTGGAAAGTGGGGGCTGATGCCTCCTTTTTTGTTGCCTCTTGTTTGGCAGCCTCTTCAGCTGCACGCTGAGTGTTGTTGATATAGATGCGAGGAGGCATCTTGGATGGTGTCGCCGCCGATGGCTTATTGCTTGGCATAGGAGGCGCCGGCATCGGGTGCCCCTGCGGCATGTAGTGCTGTGCAGGGGCTGATGCGGTATGCTGAGTTTGGGCAGCCGCTTGTGGGGCGGCAGTCCGTGGGACTTGCGTAGTTTGCTGTGGAGCTTGTGCCGGGCTGGTTTGCATCTTCTTCACTGAAGGCTGGTCGCCACCGGCAGGGGGCATAGGTCCGGTGAGCAACTGGCAAATCTTAATCAGCGTGAGTTCCACCAGAAATTGCTTGTTGCTGGCGTTGCGATAGTTCAGGTCGCAATAGTTGCACAGGTCCATCACACGGTAGAAGTAGGTTGGGGCAAACTTCTGCGCTTGCAGTACAAACTTCTGCGCCAACTCATCGTTCATCTCCAGCAGCACCACCGTTTGAGGGTTGCTTGCCACCATCAAATCGCGGAAATGCTGTGCCAGACCGTTGATGAAGAATTGCGAGTCGAAGCCGTGTTCACGAATATCCTTGTAGATGAGCAGCGCCTCAGGAATGTCGCTTTTCAGGAACGCCTCGTCGAGACGGAAATAGTAGTCGTGGTCGAGCACGTTGAGGTTCTCGATTGCGCCCTGATAGGTGATATTGCCCTCGCACGAAGCCGCCACCTGGTCGAAGATGGAGAGCGCGTCGCGCATTGCGCCATCAGCCTTTTGTGCAATCACGTTGAGGGCTGCTGTCTCGGCAGTCACACCACGGTCGGTGCAGATGTATTTCAGTTGTTCCACGATGTCGGGCACCTTGATGCGCGCGAAGTCGTAGATTTGGCAGCGCGAGAGAATCGTAGGGATAATCTTCTGCTTCTCGGTGGTTGCCAAAATGAAAATCGCGTATTCGGGCGGTTCCTCCAGCGTCTTTAGAAACGCGTTGAAGGCGGCGGTGGTGAGCATGTGCACCTCGTCGATGATAAACACACGGTATTTGCCCACCTGTGGCGGAATACGCACTTGGTCCACGATGGTGCGAATGTCGTCCACCGAGTTGTTGCTGGCGGCATCGAGTTCGATAATGTTGTACGAGCGTTGCTCATTAAACGCCTTGCACGATTCACATTCATTGCAAGGCTCACCGTCGGCGGTCAGATGCTCGCAGTTGATGGCTTTTGCAAAGATACGCGCGCAAGTGGTTTTGCCCACGCCTCTTGGTCCGCAGAACAGGTAGGCGTGAGCCAGTTTGTTGCTGCCGATAGCCGTTTTCAGCGTATGGGTGAGCGATTGCTGCCCTACCACCGTTGCGAAACTCGCAGGGCGGTATTTCCTTGCCGATACAATGTAGTTTTCACTCATAGGATTTGTGGCTTCAAAAGTTTGAATTACAAAGATACGAAAAATATCAAAATGGCGAGAAGATACAGGTTAGAAATTAGATTAAGAAGTTAAGGAGTTAAGAAGTTGAAGAAGTTAAGACGATAGCTGAGGATCCTGTAAAGTTGATTGGGGCGATGGCGCGACCTTTGACATTTACACCTACGGATTTCAGTAAAAGTTTAGGGAATATGCGTTGTGTATAAAAATAAGCGAGACTACCCGACAAAGTGGTAGTCTCGACTTTTTCCTTTTTTAGAGTGCAAGATGCAGCGACAAAGTCTACATCGGCACTATGATGACGCAAAATTAAAACAAAAAAGAGCAATCACCAAATTGGGATTTGAAATTATTTTTTAAAAAATCTTAAATCGTTGAAAAGTCAGGAATAAGAACTTTGAGGTCAGGTGTGTTGGCACACAAAGCGTTGTATAGTGAAGATATGTTTTCACTCATTTCGTTGGCTCTGTTTTCTGAAATAGAGTTCATTATATATTTAACCACTCGCAATGCCCCGATAATGTTTCCTGATGTGGTTTGGTCTTGCTTTGCAGGTCCTCTTTTTATTCGTCTTGGCAACTTAAAGTCATAGAGCAAGAGACCATGTGCGCAAGCGTTGCGAACACTCAGAATAGTGTGCATATAGTTTTCAAATGTCACCACTTGGCGGATTCCAAAAATGTTTGATATAAGAATCTTGCTTTCGTGGTCTTTCAACTCCTCATACAGTTTTAGCACAGCCCCAAATGTCATGAATTCTATCGTTTTCCAAGCAGGAGCGAAACGGTCGTTGGGGTAGGCTTGATGATGACGTGCAATGACAGGGGTGCGCTTGAAATCTGCATTATAGACTTTTTCTTCAAATTTGTTGATATAAGTTCTGCTTACTACAGAAGGGTTAGCAAACCAAGTAGGCGATTTTTTGTGCTTGTTTGATAGGTGGTAAATTAGTGCTGTGCGAAATGCTATTTCAATACGGTTAAGGTATCGCATCAGCAAAAGTCGCATATCAAAGTCGAAGTAATACAAGTTAACACCATTTTCAAATGTGGCATTTGTTACATACTCGTGTGTGCGATGCCGTAAATTGGGAAATGACTTTTCAAAGGGGAATAAATAAAAACCAAGGCGGTAGTAGCCTATGTCAAGCAGAATTTCTTTAGCCTTTTCTCTGTCATTTATTCTCAAGCCCCTCTGTTCTAAAAGGTCAAGTTGCTGGTCTATGGTGGTTGCGAACTTTATCATGTTCTGTTTTGCGTAATGTGTTTGCAAATAGTTTGTTCCACAAAATTAATGAAAATCTCACAAAGATTGAAATTTGATTTATCAGAAGTTAAGACAATCGCTGAGGCTTCTTAGGCGAGGCAGGGCATGGGTGGGTGAAAGGAAACACCGATTTAATCCATTA
>ENA-ORNT01001963-ORNT01001963.1-human-gut-metagenome-genome-assembly--contig:-NODE-1963-length-13097-cov-5.243751_pt1 | contig 13097 bp, 9 predicted proteins | sample MGYA00242120_ERZ509032 | MGnify/ENA primary metagenome ERZ509032 (study PRJEB26280, sample SAMEA2338729) | human gut metagenome | biome: human gut; feature: human-associated habitat; material: faeces...
GCAGCCATAAACGTCGTAGCGCTCACCGCAAGTCGGCGTATGCTGCGGCCCGTCTGCCTCGGCAAGGGTGTCGCCAGACAACAGGTTTACGGCTACCTTCCACTTGTCAAAGAGGAAATATTCCATCATCTGCCGCCACGACTCTATGTTGCGTTTGAAGTTGTTGAACTTGCGGTCGGTGGTATTGAAGTTCTGATACGTTATGCCCTTCGTATGGAAATAATACACGAGGCAGTCTTCCTCCGTACATTTCCTGCGGATAAACTGCAGGGCTGGATATTCAAACTTTCGCGGATCACGGCTGTCGGAAATGATTTCCAGCTTCTCGTCGTCGCCAACAATACGCCTCAGTTCCAGGATATCCCCGTCGTGGCGCGCTATGATGCTCACGCAGAATCGGGTTGTGGCGGCAAAGAGTCCGCTCTCCTTCAGGTGGCGGATCTGCATCTCCACCATCCGTTGCCAGTCTTTATCGCAGAAGATATGATATACTCCATATACGGGAAGCGACGTTTCGGGTTGCTTGTCCCATGCCGAGAGGTCATACTTGCTTGTCGTATGGAACAGCGTATCTCTGAATTTATCTATTATCGTATACATTATTCAAGAATAATAAATGGTGTTGCATAGACGGAGGGCTTACTCCTACCTATACACTTGTTCATAACCTGCCTGCATCTTTTCTACCGAGAAATGCTCCCTGACGAAGCGTCTTGCCGTCTGAGCAAGGGCTGCCCGGTCGGCATGGGGGATGACTTTACGGAAGATCTGCATATACTCCTCATGACTGTTGCTATGAGCCGTGAGCTGCCAGCCGGCAGGAACGGTCTCGTTAAGTCCTTTGCAGTCGCTGCAGACCACGGGGAGTCCGGCGAACGATGCCTCGACGGACATCAAAGGCAAACCCTCGAATTCCGACGGCATGAGCATATAGTCGAACGAAGCGAGATAGCGGGAGATGCCGAATACGGGGTTGTGCAACGACACATTGGGGAGCGTGCCGAGCTGCGCATCCACAAGATTCTGCAGCTTTCCGCCTCCCACGACATGGAAATGATACTCCGGCATATCCTGCAGCTGTCTTATTATATATATAAGGTGGGAAATTCCTTTCTGTTCGTCATAGCGGCCGGCAAAGAGTATGTTCGTCTTGCCGTCTACAAGGAAGGGACATCTCTCCTGCCGCACCTCGGGTACTCCATTGTATATAATAGGTGGCACGCTGCCATACTCCCGGGTGTAACAGTCGAGAACGGATTGCGATATGGCGATATTGGCATTGTTGCACTGATAGAAGCGTTCCACTTTCATGCCAAAGCGCTTCAGTCCGGTCCACAGACATGTGTTATGGATGGTTCTCACTATGCGGCAACGCCTCTGCAACCACGGGAAGACTCTAAAGAAAGCCCACAGACACATATCAGGGGTCTCCGTGTGGGCATGTATCACATCCGGGCGATAGCGCAACCATATATAAAGGAAGCGCAACGGGAAGAGCACGGCTGCTATCCTCTCTGCCATGAAATGATAATGGAAACCTGGCATCCATGAGCGGTGGCAATGTACTCCCGCACTGCGCAATTCGGCAAGGAAGCCATCGGTGAAATCAGAACTGCCTCTGAGGATTTCCACTATATGATATTCAAAATCCTTGTTTTCCGACTTCGCTATATTGGCTGCCACCCGCTCCGCACCGCCAAGGTCGAAATGGGAAATAAGATGAAAGACGCGCTTCTTCATCGCTCATACTTCTTTAACACCTGCGCCACTTCCGCAGCGCAACGGCGGTCGTTATACATCTGTTCTGCAAGCTGACGGGCACGTTGTCCCATCTTCCGAGCCTCATCGGGATGCTCCTGCACATAACGGATGGCTCTTATCCAGCCCTCCTTGTCGTAGTACGGCACGGAGATGCCGCATTTCTCTTTGTCAAAGTCTACCGGTATCTGCGGATTGCGACTGCATATTATAGGCAGTCCGAAGGCAAGGGCCTCCACGACGGTGGTCAGCCCTACTGTATATTTTGTCTCAAGACAGCAGATTACTACACATGCTGAATGATAAACCGTGGCACTGAGATTAGCCTGCTGATAACCGGACATGAAATGAACGTTCACATTATCGCGGACTTCCATATTGCGGAACATCTGCTCATAGTCTATACCGCAGTTGTTCTTATTAAGGTATATATCAAGCCGGGCATCCGTCTCGTTGAATGCCGCCACGAGGGTTTTCATGTCTCTCCTCTCCCTGCCTGTAGATATAAAACCGACATGCTGGTCTGCGGGATATTCTTTCATGATACGGTCGTAGTAGTCCATGTCGGCCCCCCAATGCCCTACATGCATCCTCTCCTGCCGTGCCTTCTTCGTCTTCAAGGAGTCATCATACAGCTTCTGGGAGAAGAAGAACATATCGTCGATACCACGATAGAACAGTCTGCCGAGCCATTCACGCCACTTCTTCTTTGGTGTTATTATAGGTTGGTGGTGCCAGATGACAACAGGCTTGCGAAACAGTCCTAAGGCTCGCAGGAATATCACCAGCTCCAGAAACTTATAGTGGGTGGCATAAACGGCGTCAATCTTGCCATAGTTCTTCAATATCTGCCACAACACATATACTGCCGCCCTCAGTCTGCCGCTGAAGTCACGGTGCTTATGCATTATCATGTCGATGCCATGCTCCCGCAGATGGGTGGCACCATACAGAAAATGTCCGGGAAACTGTCCCTTTTCCCATTCTCCATATATATATTGGGTATCTTCGGTATGATAAAAATATATTCTCATAACTGCAAATATACGGCTTTTTTCCTTACCGACATCCATAACAACAGAAAAAAACAACTAATTCATCAACAAGGAAGCCTGTCGCTCGACAGGCTTCCCACAAGACATATAAAGTTTTAGTTTTTGATTATATTGAAGTTCTGTGTGGTAAATAATAGTTTTTATTCGTGGGCAAAAATACGCCTTTATATTGGCTTCTACTTTAAAAAAGAGAAAAAGTTTGCAACATAATTACTTGTAAAAAACAATAATAATTTTACAAATCGGTCAATTTTTCAAATGAAATGACTACATTTGCGTTACCTAAGCGTCAATAAAACAAAATCCATGGATTTGGATATCACGTAAACTACATTTAACCTATATGCTTGAAAAGTATTTTGCCGAACTAATACAATGCGCAGGAACCGTATATCTTGCGATTTCGATATTCATCGCACTTATAAAAGCTCCGTCTGACGAGACATATAAACCATACAGAACTGCTAAAGGGCTTCTGGCTGCAGCATTTGCAGCAATGGCTCTGAATCTGTTTGCATGGTGCATTCTTACAAACAACGACTGGACACAATTCAATTACTATATCGCAAGCACAGACATTATTCTGTTCTATCTGGAAGATGTGTTGCTGTGTTATGCCTTCTGTACGTTGCTCAACAGAAAATACATAACAAAGCGACGACTGGCTATTGATACCTCTCTATGGACAGTAACGACTGTCATAGCTTTTGCTGCCACACTCGACAGTATGACTGAATACCGGAACATCTTGACTCTGGTATCATTGGCTCTTCTCATAGCGTATATAGTAAGGTTCATATACAGCTTCTACATACAGTACTTCCGCAATAAGAATGTGCTCGAGAATTATTTTACCGACGACATGTTGCATTTCGCAAAATGGATTAAAAGAAGTGTGTGCCTGCTGTGCCTGTCGTGGTGCATTGCCATCACGACAATGTTTGGGAATATATACTTTAACTGGCTTTACCAGTTTTACGTAATATCACTGAACATATATATTGCGGTAAGCTTCATAAACTTCTCAAGACCTTACGCCAAACTGTCTGCTGCCGACACCGAGTCTGAAACGACTAACATGGGTATGATGGATTGGGAGAAAAAGTCTGACGACACGTCAAAGCCTTTAGGAAAGAAGCTTGAAGCATGGATAGGAACGAAAGCTTATCTCTCACAACAGTTCACGATAGAAGACATCGCGACAATTCTTGGTACGAACAAGAACTATCTGTCGTATTATATTAATGAGAAATATGGGGTAAACTTCAGTGTCTGGATTTGTAAGTTACGCCTTGCTGAAGCAAAAAAGCAAATGCAGGACTTACCGAACAAGAAACTTGAGGATATCGCATTTAGCGTAGGATTTTCTTCTGCCTCCTACTTCTCCAAGGTGTTTTCTCTTCATGAAGGTATATCACCGGCAAGATGGAGACAGAAGAAAATTAAAGACGAGTAGATTTTTTTGCAAGTTGACGAGTAGACAAGTTGCAAGACTAATCTACTCGTCTATTTGTTTTTTGTCACACCACTTCCTTTCCTGAAAGGATTACCTTCCTGACTACAGGGGTGGTGTATGCATAAGGGATATAGCTTATTGATGGTATAGGGTCGGTGATAAAGACGTTTGCCACCTTTCCTACCGCAATACTGCCATAGTCTTTACTCTCGCCCATCGCACAAGCTGAGTTTATCGTTGCAGCATTAAGAGCCTCTGCAGGCAACAGACGAAGCTTTATACATGCCAATGACACAATAAACTTCATGTCGCCTGACGGGGTGGAACCTGGATTATAATCACTTGCCACGGCAACAGCAAGACCGGCATCTACCATCTGACGCGCCTTCCCATAAGGAAGGTTCAAGAAGAATGATGTGCCTGGCAATACGGTTGGCATGGTTGAAGTGCCACGCAACAGCTCTATCTCCTCTACCGTCATGCTTTCAAGATGGTCTACCGACAAGGCTCCATGCTTTACACCAACCTCTACTCCACCCGACGATGCAAGCTCGTCAGCATGAATCTTTGGCATCATACCCCATCTGCTTGCTGCCTCAAGAATACGGGCTGTCTCTTCTGGAGTGAAGAAACCTTCGTCGCAGAACACATCTACATAATCTGCCAAATGCTCTTTTCCTACTTCCGGAATCATCTCGTTAACCACAAGATCTACGTATTCCGGTTGTGAATATCCTCTGCCTACAGCATGTGCACCAAGGAAAGTGGACTTGACCTTCAGAGGTGCCGTTTCCTTGATTCTCCTTATTACGCGAAGCATCTTCAACTCATCCTCTGTATTAAGACCGTAGCCGCTCTTTATCTCAACACATCCTGTTCCCTTTCTTATTATCTCATCCACACGGCGCATGGCACTGCTATAAAGCTCATCCTCTGAAAGGGTATGAAGCAAATCGGCAGAGTTCAATATACCACCGCCGCGCTTGGCTATTTCTGCATAACTGAGTCCACAAATCTTATCTACGAACTCTCCTTCACGGCTTCCGGCAAATACGATATGTGTATGTGGGTCGCACCATGATGGCAATACGGCTCCTCCACCGGCATCTATCGTCTTGTCGGAAGGAATACCCTCCGATGGCATCTCCGACATCTTTCCCCAGTCCTTGAAACGAGAGTCTTCTATCAGAAGCCATGCGTTTTCAATTGTTGAAAACTGCTTCATCTCGCTACCGCAAAGACGCAACTTCTGTTCTTTATCTAATCCTGCAAGGATTCCTATGTTTGTTATCAGCAATCTCATAAGTAATCATTTATAAAAACTGTAAAACGGCTCATACAGCTCGGACAGCCATGACATTTCTCCATATGCGATATAGAGAGGCATGAGTTGTCCGCGGTGTCTGAGCCGTCGTAATAATTTAAGCTATATATAATTTATAGCGTTCTACCCTATTCGTTGTTTCTCAAGAATTCTATAGAATGCTGTATATGAGGATACATAACCTCATCGTTCACAATAAACGGAACAACCTTTCTATATTTCTCAAAGATAGCCTCAACAGCAGGCGATGACTTCAACGGTCTGCGGAACTCAAGTGCCTGAGCTGCGTTGAAGAGCTCTATTGCAAGCACACGCTCCACGTTCAATACTATCTTATACAACTTGATAGCTGCATTTGCACCCATGCTGACATGGTCTTCCTGACCCTGAGATGAAGGGATGCTGTCTACTGAAGATGGTGTTGCAAGGCTCTTGTTCAAGCTTACCACTGAGGCTGCTGTATACTGTGCAATCATGAAACCGCTGTTCAAGCCTGGCTTAGCGACGAGGAAGCTTGGCAAGCCACGGGTTCCAGATATGAGTTTATAGATACGACGCTCCGAGATATTGGCAAGCTCGCTCAACCCGATAGCCAGGAAGTCCATTGGCTGCGCAATAGGCTCACCATGGAAGTTTCCGGCAGAGATAATCAAATCCTCATCCGGACATACTGTCGGGTTGTCGGTAGCGGAGTTGATTTCTGTGTCAATAACCGACTTTACGTATGCTATAGTATCCTTTGTTGTTCCGTGTACCTGTGGTATGCAACGGAATGAATATGGATCCTGCACATAATCCTTTGGCTTATCAGCAATCTCACTGCCCTGAAGCAACTCAAGCATGTGAGCTGCTGTATCGAGCTGTCCCTTGTGAGGACGAACCACATGTACAGCCTTTGTGAATGGTGAAAGCAATCCGTAGTAAGCATCCAGCGACATAGCGGCAATCTTATCAGCCCAATCGCTGAGCTTCTGTGCGTTAAGCAATGACCAAACGGCAAAAGCACTCATGTTCTGCGTACCGTTCAACAGTGCGAGTCCTTCCTTTGAAGCTAACTGTATTGGCTCCCAGCCATGAATCTTCAGAACCTCGGCTCCGCTCATCACTTTGCCTTTGTATTCTACTTCGCCCAATCCTACAAGCGGCAAGCTCATGTGAGCCAGCGGCACGAGGTCGCCTGATGCTCCAAGTGAGCCTTGCATGTATACGATAGGATATACGTCATTGTTGAAGAAATCCACCAGACGCTGCACGGTGTCGAGCTTACTGCCTGAGTAGCCATAGCTGAGTGACTGTATCTTGAGGAGCATCATCATCTTAACGATATCGTTAGGCACACGGTCGCCCACGCCACAGGCATGCGACATCATAAGATTAATCTGAAGCTGGGCAAGCTTGTCGGCATCTACCGACACGTTGCACAATGAACCGAAACCGGTGGTCACGCCATATACCGGCTTTGTGGTCTCGGCAATCTTCTTGTCAAGGTATTCGCGGCAACGTATGATGCGGTTCTTTGCATCATCGCTCAACTCCAGTTTATAACCATTATAAACGATCTCACCTATACGCTCGATGGTAAGATGCTCTGCTGAAATCTTGTGTATCATAGAATGTGATTATCTTTAGAATTTATTTATTAGTTCATCGTCAACGATATTTGGCATCGTCACTTTAAATCCAGGAGTGCGCAACATCTCTCTTTCAATGCTGCTCATAGAGCCGCCATTGCGCGCCCAGCTACGGCGTGCTATACCGTTGTTCACATCCCAGAATAGCATTTCACGGATATGACGTGCTGAATCATCATCACCGTTGATGACCATACCGAAGCCTCCATTGATAACTTCTCCCCAGCCTACGCCACCACCATTGTGGATTGATACCCAAGTGGCACCACGGAAAGAGTCGCCGATGACATTCTGCACTGCCATGTCGGCACAGAACTGCGAACCGTCATATATATTGCTTGTCTCACGGAAAGGAGAGTCTGTACCTGACACGTCGTGGTGGTCTCTGCCCAGTACTACAGGCTTGCTTATCTCTCCTCGCTTTATTGCTTCGTTGAAGGCAAGGGCAATCTTTGTTCTTCCCTCGCAGTCGGCATAGAGGATACGTGCCTGGGAACCGACAACGAGATGGTTTCTGCCAGCCTCGCGAATCCAATGGATATTGTCTGCCATCTGTCCCTGGATGTCTTCTGGTGCCGTAGCCTTTATCTCTTCCATAACCTCTGCTGCTATGCGGTCGGTCACTTCAAGATCCTTAGGATCGCATGATGTACATACCCAACGGAACGGACCGAAGCCATAGTCGAAGAACATCGGTCCCATGATGTCCTGAACGTATGACGGATAACGGAACTTGCCGTCTGCTTTTACTATATCTGCTCCGGCACGCTTTGACTGCAGGAGAAAGGCATTACCGTAGTCAAAGAAGTACATTCCCTTCTCTGTAAGACGGTTTATCGCTGCCACCTGACGACGCAAAGACGCCTGTACGAGTTCACGGAACTTCTCAGGCTCGTCTGCCATCAAGCGTTTCGACTCTTCGAGAGATACACCTACTGGATAGTAACCGCCTGCCCATGGGTTATGCAATGAGGTCTGGTCACTTCCGAGGTCAACATGGATGTTCTCATCCGCAAGACGCTCCCACAGGTCAACGACGTTGCCTACGTATGCCATGCTCACCGTACGCTTGTCTGCAACAGCCTTACGGATTGCCGGGATAAGCTCATCGAGATTATAATGTAGCTCGTCTACCCAACCCTGGTCATGACGCTTCTCTGCTGCAAGTGGGTTGATTTCCGCTACAACACTTACTACGCCGGCGATGTTTCCTGCCTTTGGCTGTGCACCTGACATACCGCCAAGACCGGAAGAAACGAACAGCATTCCGTGGATATCATTAGGTTCTCCGTCTTTCTTCATCTGCTTGCGGGCTGCGTTGAGCACTGTGATGGTTGTGCCGTGAACGATGCCCTGCGGACCGATATACATATAAGAACCGGCTGTCATCTGTCCATACTGACTTACGCCGAGGGCATTCATGCGCTCCCAGTCGTCTGGCTTCGAATAGTTAGGAATAACCATACCGTTTGTAACAACCACTCTTGGCGCATTCTTGTGTGAAGGGAACAAGCCCATCGGATGACCGGAATACATCACGAGGGTCTGCTCATCAGTCATCTCGCTAAGATATTTCATGGCAAGACGATATTGTGCCCAGTTCTGGAAGATGGCACCATTGCCACCATATATTATAAGCTCGTGAGGATGCTGAGCCACGGCTGGGTCCAGATTGTTCTGAATCATCAGCATGATGGCTGCCGCCTGCTCCGACTTATGTGGATAGTCGCTGATAGGGCGGGCATGCATCTCGTAGCGAGGACGGTAGCGGTACATATAGATACGTCCGTACTCATGTAGCTCTTCCATAAACTCCGGTGCAAGCTGCTCATGCAGATGCTTGGGGAAATAGCGCAGCGCATTGCGCAAAGCAAGACGCTTCTCCTCCGGTGTAAGGATATCCTTGCGCTTTGGGGCATGGTTTATATCCTTGTCATAAGGCATCGCCTCCGGCAGTGTGTCGGGGATTCCGAGTCTTATCTCTTCTTGAAACTGTTCTTTTGTCATAGTATTCATTTTATTATTTATCTTTTTCAACAGCCGATTAGCCATTATTTATCACCTTATCGACAGCCGCTGTTATCTCCTTCTCTTCCGCATTAGCCTTTTCTATAAGCTTGTCTGCCTCTGCGATAAGGGCGTCTGCCTTGGTGCGGTCTTTCAGTGAAGCGGCATTGATTTTGACATTCATTCCTGCGCCAAGCACTGCCGCACGTGCTGCAAGAGCACCGACTCCGGCATCTGACACACTGTTAGGATTACCTTCCGCTACCATCTGACGGCAAAGCTCAAACACTCTCGATGAAGCCTTCATTGTCTCCAGAGGTACTTCCGTTGCAAACAGCGTTGCCTGCTGTATTGCCTCTGAACGCAAAGCCTTCTCCTCGTCTGTCTTCTTTGGCATGCCGAATGCTGCCATGATACGGTTGAACGCCTCTGTATCCTCGTCAACGAGATGCAGCAGTTCTTCCTGGATTTCCATTCCACGCTCTGCCCATTTTGCGAACTCATCCCAACGGTCGTCCCAACCAGGCTTATGACTTGACAAGTTTGCCACCATAGTACCAAGCGATGCTCCCAAGGCTCCCATATATGCAGATACCGAACCTCCACCAGGTGCCGGACTCTCACGTGCTGTCTCATCAGCGAAACCTTTTACTGTAAGGTCTACGAGCTTGTTCTGCTTCTTGTCCGCCTCAAGCAGATATTCTACTACTTTCTCTTCTGGCTTGAAAGGACGCAGGTCTTCGAGTCCCATAGACTTGATGGCGATCTTCAGAAGGTCTTCTTTTGGTATACCTGCTGAGCGATGCTGCTTCTCAAGGAAATACTTACCAGCCTCAAGGAGTGTGCGCTCTGGGATAAGTCCTACGATTTCAGTACCTGTAACACGCAATCCTCTGTTCTGAGCACAACGGCACACCTCGTCAAAAGCCTTATGCAGAGGAGTCACATTGATATTCGTGATGTTCATCGACACCTGTGTGATGCCGTATTCATCGATAAACCAGCCGATGGCTTTTGTTCCCTTCAGAGTACCGGGCTGCATAACGACCTTACCGTTCTCATCCAGTTTCTTCTTTCCTGTAATAGGATTTCCCTCACGTACTGGTCTGCCCTTCTCCCTGACATCAAATGCGATGGCATTGGCACGACGGGTGGAAGTACTGTTCAGGTTATAGTTCACTGCAATAAGGAAGTCGCGTGCACCGACAGCAGTACAACCGGTACGTGCCACCTGCTCGTCAAAAGGACGTGCTCCGAAATCAGGAGCCTCTTTCTCTTCGTTCATTCTTTCTGCAAGTCCTTCATACTCTCCCTTTCTGCATATTGCAAGATTCTTTCTTTCAGGCTTCAAGGCTGCTGCCTCATAGCAATAACATGGAACTGAGAGTTCGTCGGCAATGCGCTTTGCAAGCTTTCGTGCAATCTCAGCACACTCTTCAAGTGTTATTCCGCTTACCGGCACGATAGGAAGCACGTCGGTAGCTCCCATTCGTGGATGCGCTCCATGATGGTGGCGCATGTCTATAAGCTCGGCAGCCTTTGCCACTGCCTTGAATGCTGCCTCAACGACATTCTCTGGTTCACCCACGAAAGTCACCACTGTACGGTTGGTAGCTTCACCCGGGTCAACATCGAGCAATTTAACACCTTCTACACTCTCTATCTGGTTAGTAATCTGCTTGATTACTTCCAGGTCGCGTCCTTCACTGAAGTTAGGTACGCACTCAACAATTTGCTTAGACTTAGCCATGTTTTTCTAATCGCTAAATTTATAGTATTTATTTAAGACTTTGTTACTTTTGGGCAAAAGTAGACAAAATTGAAATATTATGCAAGTAAATCGAAAGATTGTTGAGTTCAAAGAATAAATAAAACCTAAAAAACACCGCAATCTCAGTCTCCAACGAGACGTTAGAACACAAATCAGAAGTCTGTTGACGAAGAGACAAGTTGTCAACTTACAAAACCGAACTCATCATCTACTTGCAAGACTTGAACCGAAATGAGTCACCTTTCTGAACCTCTACATAAGAACTAAAATACTTCACTCTCAATTAAATCCTTTACTGAATAACTTTACAATGCAGGAAAAGTGTTACTGAAACGCTTTACATTGACGTTTCCAAATGCAAAATTACACATAAAATTCATATCTACAAATAATAATGTTGAGATTGTTATTTTTAATTATGTATTGGAAGATTATACATGAAAAACACCGAGGGGAGCGGTGTCGCCAAGGGGGCGAGTAGCCCCCGACGAGACATAATAATTTGCACGCTTCTGCGCTGGAGTCATCATGTCATTGCTCATGTGTGGACGCTTGTTGTTGTAAAAGTAGATAATGTTCCGGATTATCCTGTTGGCGTCATTCAGGTTCTTCGGCCGTTTCATCCTGTACAACCATTCCTGTTTTATTATACCATTCACACGTTCGGCAATGGCATTGTCTGTCGGCTTGTAGTCCTCTGTCATTGATATTGAAGCATTGACAGATTGCAACAAGTCAACATAAGCGTTGCTGCAATATTGAGAGCCACGGTCGGAGTGGTGTATCAACCCACTCAGATCTGCACCTCCGGCCTGTTCTATTCCCATTTTAAGAGCTGCTATGGTATTGGTGGCCATAAGAGAGTCTGACAACTTCCAGCCGATGATTTCGTGGGTCCACGCATCTGTCAAGAGATGTAGATATACTACGTTGTCATCGGTTTCTATATATGTGATGTCGGCCACCCAAAGTTGGTTGGGACGGTCAACAACGAGTTCCTTTGTTAAGTTCTTGTATTTGTGGTAGTTATGGTTGGAATTTGTGGTATGACGCCTACGCTCAGGCTTGAGCATGAGTCCATTCCTGTTGATTATTTTATAGAACTTGTCACGTCCTGGCATGGTCGTTTGAAAGATGTCTTTTAGTATTACAAACATCTTGTACGCACCGATTCCAGGAGCTTCATTGCGTAATTGACGCGCATGCTCGACTATCTCCTTTTCTGTTAGCTCAAGCCTCTTGCGTCTCTCTTTGCTGACAGAGTAATAACCTTCGCGAGTCTTGCCAAACAGTTCGCTCAGACAGCCGACACTGGTATCGGCATGTCTGAGTCGAAGGTTGTCTACTGCTTGGCGCCAGCTTTTTTTAGCAAGTCAAGTCCATACTGTTCCTTGCCAATCTTAAGCACTTCATGCAGGGCTTCATTACGAAGCTCTGAGTATGCCAGGGCTTTGCGCAAATTCTCTATTTCTTTAACAAGCTGCTCCTCACGGGTTAGAGGTTCCTCGCATTTTTTTGTCGGTTTACGGTCTTTCTGCATAGCTTTTACTCTTGTTATTACTTGGTCGGACAAAGATAATAATTTTGAGTCAACTGGATATTTCTTTTCCCATAAATATGTGCATGCTTTACTTACTCCGTACTTTCTTGCTACGCTGAGGTGCGAGACATTGTTCTCATACATGTCCTTAAGGACGGTCAGCTTTAACTCTTCTGAATACTGCTGACGAGGGCTTTTTACTTTTTCCATTTTTACTATTTAAAGTGTTAAAACGGTGTAAAGTAAATCTGTATTAAGTCAAATTAGGCCTTGGCTGCAATTTACCATCAATCCATATATATAAAGTTTTATCTTTCGCAACCCCTCATTCTATATAATAGACTTGCAATAAGTGATAGGTAGTCGGGAAGCAGGATTACCTATCACACACCTGTCACTAACCAATCACAAAACTTGGTATACGCAGCCAGCGTGGCACATTAAAAAGCAAATCATTGCGTAACAATATAAACAGCACATCCTCTGAGGGTGAGGCTTTAGTGACAGATACGTGTTAGGTGGCGCCATTTGGTCGCCCCCTAACACTTTTATATA
>ENA-ORNT01001971-ORNT01001971.1-human-gut-metagenome-genome-assembly--contig:-NODE-1971-length-13069-cov-8.906639_pt1 | contig 13069 bp, 8 predicted proteins | sample MGYA00242120_ERZ509032 | MGnify/ENA primary metagenome ERZ509032 (study PRJEB26280, sample SAMEA2338729) | human gut metagenome | biome: human gut; feature: human-associated habitat; material: faeces...
CGACAAGCCCATTGGCAGAATTAAGTATGCACTAAATTAATTCCGCCAACAGGTAGTTTTTTAGTTTTCTAAACCTTACTTCCTACTGCCATGAACCATCAGTTCGGTAGTATCTATATTGCCTGTGCCTCTTACATTCTTACTCAACGATTTAACAGTTCCTTCGAGGTCGATATTGCCTACTCCGCTCAGCAGACAGTCTACGTGTCCTGCATTCTTAAATTCTACATCGGCATTACCTACACCAAGCATAGCTATCTTAGTACGATTGGCTGTCAGCTTATCAACCTCCAAGTTGCCAGCACCTTTTACAATAAGGTAAGCCTCATCACACACAATTCTATCAAAATCAATGTTGCCTGCCCCATTAAGTTCTACGTTTAAAGTATCTGTATCAAGGAGATTCTTGGCTTCAAAGTCGCCAGCTCCACGCATGACAACAGAAATCAAATCGGGCGAAGATACATAGATATCAGCCTTCTCTGAGTGGTCTACGCGAAACCAGTCTTTCTCGTCTAACGAAAGATACAAGGTTTGGTTTTTCACCTTTACCTTTACATTATCCACAATGCTCTTGCGTCCTTTGATAGCAACTCCTCCACGTGAAGCCTGCGAGAATTCAACATCGAGTGCGCCGTCAAGCACAACCTTATTGAAATAAGGCAGACTCTTCAGCTGCTTGGTAACCTTGCGACCATCATAAGTTAAAGAATTGTCATTCTTACTATCTGCACCCTCATTGGCATTACTTGAATTACATGCGGCAAAGGCGAACATCAACGCTACCGTCATCATAATAGAGAAAAATCGCTTCATAGTCGTATTGTATTGATTGTTATGCATATAAATTGTTTTTAAAAGATGTAGACCAATTGTTTTTATCGGTCTCTATTTGTTTAGACGTAGATTAACGAAGATTTGTTGCAAGCAGCGCATATTTTTTTTGATTAATCACATAAAAAAATGCGAGTAGCCTCGTTGGCTCATGCGATTAGTCGTAATAGCAAACGCGACTAGTCGCAATGGCTTATGAGACTATTCGCATAGACACATACGATAGTCGCATACCACAAAAAAATCGCATTGCAGATTGCTCCGCAACGCGATTTCCAAGTATAGTGAATTATCTCCAGACCAGCACATGAGCGTGGAGAGAAAGGCGCTTCAGCGCGCCACAGCCCCTCCGTCTGCGACACATGCACAGGTCATGGACTCGCAATAGGTGCCAATTGACAAAATGACATGTCACGAAAACGCGCGTTTTGCTTTCTTCGCGTCTTACCGCATCTTTGTCAGAAGCCCTCACGGCTTGCGTCGGATGTTGCCGACAATTGGCACAAGAGAGATTTACTCCTCGTCGTCAGCCCATACGTCGTAGTGTTTGGCGTCTGCCCAGCCGTTGGTAGACTCGTCAGAGCTGATTCCCAATGTGCCGTAGTTATTTACAGGATCAAGCGAACCCGCCAAGATGGGGGCCGTCTCCACATTTGTCACCGTCGCTTCAGGAGCTATATATGTTTTCTTTTTCATAATTAATTGTTTCTTTTAGTTGTTGTGTTTACAGAGCCGAAATCACTTCATCAGATACTTCTTGCCGTTCTTGATAACAATGCCCTTGTAGGCAGCGCTCACCTTCTGACCAGCGAGGTTGTAGATGGCGCCGTCGGCAGTAGACTCAGCGTTGACGCCGTTGATGCCTGTAGCCTCGCCATCGATGAAGTTGAGTTTGGCAGAAGCGCCCTCAGGTATGCCTGTGAAGTAGGCACGGAACGGAGAAATCTTAACGCCAGCGGCCTTTACGATAGAAGCATTAATACCTTCGTTTTTGATAATCCACTGTGTGCCCTTGGTTACGAGCGCCTCTTCGAAGTTGCCACAGAACCAAACATCTGATTCGCCTAATTGATATTTATTTGCTGTATCGGCTATTAGATTTTTGAAGTTGATGTTGCCTTCATTGCTGATGGCTAATTCAATATTTTTGTCGGTTGTGTTACGTATAACCAAGGGGAAATTGCTGTTGATTTCATCAGTTTTTTTGTTAAAGGTGATACCTGTTTCTTCGTTATATGATGTAGGCTGCCATACACTTAGACCGTCAGGAATGGGTTTAATAGCGTATCCACTTGGAAGGCATATTGAAGCATGATCGCCTGCTTTAATGGTGCGGGTTAACTTCCAACCTATTTTTTCTGTGCTGATCCACTCTTTATTGATGCCTTCGCCTTTCCACAGATGTTGACCAGGAATATCGGTCATCACCAACTGGTTAACGGGACGGTACCAGCCATCGGTGCCAAGCACAACAACATTCTTCATGTCCTTGATAGCATCATATTTGCTGTTTGGCGTGTTGTCGTTAGCTGTACCTTTCACAATGATGATTGCGTTCTCGTGCAATGGTGTGATGTTTACGCCTGTTGCAATTGTTCTGACTTTGGTCAAATCAATGGCCATAGCGTTAGCCGTATTTATCTTGTCGACGTCTGCAGCAGTGATATCGCCCAAAACCGTAGATACCTGATTTTCTGTGGTGATGGTCATTCCGTCAGCTTGTCCGTTGTTGTAGAAATAGAGGTTAGTGATGTATACCTCATCGGTGACACCATTATTATCATTATGGTCAAATTTAAACTGGAACACTTTTTCCTGCGTGAAATCCATGTTGTCGAAAGCAGCAAGAGGAATGTCTACCGATTTCCATTGGTCAATAGGATCGGTAGGTGTCATAATGGTGTATGGCTGCTCTTTAGGACCACGGAATATCGGATTGAAACGGATGTCTCTAGTTATCTTATGGGCAAGAATATCCATGTGAACCATATTCATTTCTTTCATGTCCTGATCTGCAAATTCCATTCCTTGATAGTTGAAATTGGTAAGGTGAAGTATTGGAGTCCCTTCGACATTTATTACTTCAGCTTGTCCTGATTGTCCCCAATTGGGTAATGTGTATTTCACATCCTTATTCTCATCATAAATAAAGGTAATGGCGTCACTCGCTATTGTCGGCTTTTGTGGAGCGGTCAGAATATAGCCTTTTTTGGTGGTGAATGTCAGTTCTTTAGCAGAAGATTCATTTCCTGCTTTGTCCTTGGCGGTCACTGCAAGTGTATAGGCTGTCTCAGGTGTAAGACCTGTAAGTTCGTAGGTGACATCTGTACCCGGCTTGCCAGCTACAGTGGCTAGCACGGTCTCACCGTTCCTGATGGTGTAAGTTAGTGTGCTCATTTGATTGTCAGTAGCGCAAAGCGTAAGGGTTGCCTTGTTGTCCCGTACAGAGATAGCCTCAGCCTTTGTCATAACAGGTGCTTCATCGTCATCTATTTTTGAACCTTTGACGGTGTAAGTTATGTACGGGTTTGTGCTGTCGCCTGTTTCAGAGCGGCCATAGGCTACAGCCCACCAAAGTTTTACTTTGATGACGGTTCCTGCTTCCAAATCGTCCCATGTGTGTGACGGAGAGTCATTATATGCTCTTTCTGGTCCGTAGGTATAATCTAAATAGCAGGTCTTTCCACTGGCATCAGCATCTATGCCTACACAGCCTGTACCATCGGCTTTCACGGTCATAGTCACAGAACCGTTTTCTTCTGTGAAGGTATAACTATATGCTACACCTTTTGAGCCTAATTCATTTTCACTTTTTTTAGTCTCGCTTCCTACTCCGCTACCTGTCGCGTCATCAGCGAAGGCTGTCATAGCAGAGACAAGCAATACGAATAAAGTTAATAATTTTTGTTTCATACGTTTATTGGTTTTAATTAGTAATTGTTGTTTAAAATATTATTAGGTAATTATTTTTTCGTGTTTGTGGTGTAAAGGTAATGCGTATAGCAAATAGGTTTTATAAGGAAACTCCTTAATAGCTTGTAAACATGTATGTTCGTCTTCACTGTTGAGAGGAACGAACATACATGTTATCTGATTTGTTATTACGTTTATCTTACGATAAATTTCTTTCCGTTGCGAATGTAGATGCCTTTGGGCAAGTTGTCGCCCTTTACCTCAACACCGCTGAGGGTGTAGGTGCGGTTGTTGCCAGTGGTGGCATTGTTCTGCTTTACAGCGTCGATGCCTGAGGGCACGCTGCCATCGTTGTAGAAGAAAATCTGGTCGAAGGTGAGCTTGGTGCCTGTTGTTCCGCCAGCAAGGAAGTAGAGCACGTTGCCAGTAACATCTTCAGCATTGTCGAACACCTTTGTGGCGCGAGCTTCAATCTCGCTGTAAGGAATGTCGATGTTATACCATTTGCCGTCGCGGGGGAAGTCGCAAAGGGGAGCGTAGCTTGTGCCACCATCAACGAAGGCCGAAGCGCCAATAGCAAATTTTGCGTTGCCCACTGCGATAAGGTAAGGAGCATTGTTGGTGGCCTTCATGCCAAGGTGCAGATAGTAGGTGTCGTCGAGCATAGACATATCCTTGCCTTTAGCCTTTGACGAATAACCTAACCCTGACCAGCCTACGGTGCCTACGGTGTAAACCGGATAGCCGCCTTCGTCGTAGCCGAACGAGTTGACGCCGCTTTCGTTGCTGGCTGTCATGGTGCCTTCCCAAATATAGAGAGCGCTGTTTACGTCGTCAACGTTATAGTCGGCCTTTACCTTTTTTGCCAGTGTGGTAGTTACGCCGCCTGTGGTACCAATGAGCACATAGTTGCCAGTGTTTTCAACGTCGAAGGTGCTTTTGCCCTCGCCATCAAGTGCCGCAGTAACGTAGGTAGGTATGTCGGGTGTTTCGCCGCCATCTTTCTTGCTGTAGAAGAACACCTGGTCAAAGTTTACCTCAGCGCCATTGTTGTGTGTGGTAGCCACGGCAAACACGTTGCCCAAGAAGTTGTTGGCATCGTTAAACAGTGTGCCTCCGCCTATCTGCTTCAGCTTTGCTACCGGTATGTCAAAGTTGTACCACTCTCCGTCGCGGCAGTAGTCGCCTAGTATCGGTGCGCCCGATGTGGTGTTGCCGATAACGAACACAGCGTTGCCAACGGTCACGGTCTGTGACGGGTGGGTGAGCACGTCGCTGCCACGCATAGCGAAGTGCAGATACCAGGTGTCGTCTATCATGGAGAGGTCTTTGCCAGTGCCCTGTGAAGCATATCCTGCGCCACACCACGTGCTTGTGCCAGTCACCTGAAGACGGGTTGTAGACTCGTCCCATCCGAAAGAGTTCTTGCCGTCAGAGGGCAGGCCGGTGTAGTCGCCGCCTTCCCATATCCAGAAGAAGTTGGTCTTTTCGTCTACATTGTAGTTTTTCTCTGTCACCTCATTCAGCGCGTCGGTCACGCCGCTGCTGGTACCGATGAGCACTGCCTTTGCCACGTTTGTAAGGTCGAAAGAGCTCACTCCGCCGTTAAGAGCCTTTGTAGCGTACTGTCCAATCTTGGTCGTGCTGTCTTCGGTGGGCACGCCCTTCTTCACGTTGGGGTTCTTGTAGAAGAACACATTGTCAAACTCCAGGTCGGCTCCCTGTGAGCCTCCACTGAGTATTGCTACCACATTGCGTTCGTAATTGGCGGCGTTGTCGAAGAGTTCGCCACCTGCAAGATTCTTCAGCACTGTCACGGGCACATCGAAATATGTCCATGAGCCGTCACGTTTGAAGTCGCCGATGATTGGCGCGCCTTCTACACTGGTGTTGCCTACGGTGAATGAGGCGTTGCCTACGACAACTTTGTGGCTGACATGTCCGTCGGTTGATGTGCCGCGAAAACCGATATGAAACACATAGTCGTCGTCAATCATGGACAGGTCTTTGCCACCTGATTTGTTGGAAGCGTAGCCCAAACCCGACCAGCCAACGCTACCCACGGTGTAGTGGTTGTAACTTTCGTTGAAGCCGAAAGAGTTGACACCAGTCGACGACTGTGCATTGTAGGTGTTCTCCCAGATGTAGAGGAAGTGCTTTACGTCGTCAACGTTGTAGTCGGCAGTGGTCTTTCCAGAGAAGCCGTTGGTCACACCAAAGCTGGTACCGATAAGCACGGCGTCGTAAGAGTTGGTGAAGTCGAACGTGCTGTTGCCGTCGGCGTCGAGCGCTTTGCTACCCCAGTAGCCGTACTCGGTCTTGGTGTCGGGAGCCTCAGGGGTGTCGGGAGTGCTGGGGTTGGTAGTGATGTTGTTGCCGTCGGGGGTGAAGTACTTGGCGTCGGCGTCGTTGGAGTCTTGGTAAACGCGCACCCAGTCGACGTACATCTTAGCCTCATCGCCAGCGTTGGGCATGGCTGTGATGCCTCCTGCGTTGTATATGCCAGTGTAATTGCCACCTACTGCCAGGTTGAAGATGAAGAAGAAAGGCTTCTGGAAATAGTAGCCTATGTCGCTGGTGTTGGTGCTTGAGGGTATGGACACAGAGTAGAAGCGTGCCTTGTTCTTAGCACTGAAGCTGAAATCTTCAAGGTCGTAGAACATCTGCATGAAGTTACCGTTCCACTCCATGGTTATGATGTGGTAGTCGCCGTTCTGTAGAGGATTGGTCTCAGGAGCGAGATAGCTGGTGCCATACTGCTTGTGGGCAGCGCCAGCGCTTGTTCCCCAGTGCAGCGTGCTGCCGAAGTGGCGTGTCTGTGTGCCATTCTTTATGCCGTCAGCGTTGCCAGTTTCCACGATGTCTATCTCACCACATTTGGGCCATCCTACCTTACCGTAGTCGTTGCCCATCATCCAATATGCGGGCCATAAGCCATTGGCGGTCTTCGGGAACTTAATGCGTGCCTGTATGATGCCGTGCTTGAAATAAGCCTTGTCGCGTGTGTTGACGCGTCCAGAGGTGAACTGCTTGTTGTTGTAGTTCTCACGACGAGCTGTCAACACGAGGTTACCATCGTGTACAGCGACATTCTCTTTGCGATAGTACTGCAACTCTTGGTTGCCGCCGCCGTTGCCGTTCTCTTCAATATTCCAAAGAGTCGTGTTGAGACTTGTGCCGTTAAACTCGTCGCTCCATCTCAGCTCATAGCCTGACGGGGGCGTAGTGGTCTGCGCCGACACGCCTAAGGGCAATGCCAAAGCGACAGCTGTCAATAAATTTAAAGTTCTCATGCGGTTGGTTTTGAATTATAATGTATTCGTTATTTGGTTTTGTTCGAGTTTTGGTTTGTGCCGTTCTGCAGACACATTATTATATTATGGTGACACCTTTATATTATATAGAGGCGAGCTTTGTTATTACTTCACCGTCAGTTTGCGGCTGGTTTTCTTGCCGCTGGCGTAGGTGCAAGTCTCTATGTACATGCCTTTGTGCATGACAGCGACTTCCTCTCCCTGTGGCGTGAAGTAGCGTTTGCTCACGAGAGCATCATCGGTGGAGGCGTTGATGTCGCTGATTGCTGTCGTCGAGACGAAGCTGAACCATGTCACACGAGCATGGTTGATGGGCACTGTGCCAGCGAATTTCAACGTGTGACGACCTGCTGGCAGTGACACCTGACACGTAGTGGTGGCGTAAACGTCGGCTGGATTGCGGTAGGCGGCAGTGGATGGCAGTGTAGCAGAACCTACTTCCGCATTGTCAACCGACAATTTCAACACCTGCTGACGGGCTGCCGAGGCACGGTCGCTGTAGCGGAACGTGAACTGATAGACATCGTCTGTCGGCACGTCGATGAGGTATTCAGCGGCATTGGAGTTACCAAACTCCACTGCGAGGTGGGTGTTTATAGCTCCCGTTTGGTTATCAGTGCTCACCTCCAAGCCTATGCCGTTGCTGTTGATGTAGTCTTTTGCCATGACGGTCTCACCTGGTCTGTAGTAGTAAGTCTTGTCAAACGTAGACATATAGGTGTAGACCACGCCCTGACCAGTCATTGTTCCTGCGGCGGGAAGGTGGGTGCGGAGGTTCGGTTTGATAAGCAATCGCCAGTAAGGACTCTTGTCTATCCACCGCGAACCAGACGTTCCCTTAAACCAAGCGTAGCGTTCTACGTTAGGATTAAGTTCCAATCCCTGCACCTTCTTTATCATCTCACGTACCTGAGTCAGCGAGTCGGGGTTGTTTTCACCTGCCGCAAACTCTGTCACCCATATTTTCTTGCCATATCGATCTACCCATTTGTTGACGAAGTCGAGCGTCGGAGCGGTGCTGTTCATGTAAGTATGTATGGCTATGACGTCCATCTTCGGTTCGCGACTGTTCTGCTGTTTGTAGAGTTTTATAAACTCATCCAACCAGTCGAAGGGCTGCCAGATTTTGCCATCGTTGATGGCAGAGCCGGTGTAACTCATTGCTGGCGAGACCAATTTAAGATTGAACTCGTCAGCAATGGCTTCGAGTGCAGGCCACGCATCTGCTGCCTGCTGCGGTGTAATGTTTGACTGGTCTGCGAGATTAGGCTCATTATAGCCGAGCAAATATTTGCAACCAGGATGGTCGCGGTAGTATTGTTTCAGCTTTTCCACGTCGGCGCCGGTGTTCCAAGCCATCGGAATGTACTCCATCTCCTTGCCCTCTTCGCTACCAAGCAGACTCTTGACGTTAGCACTTGGTGCTACTCCCCAGTTGTATGTCCAGCAAATGCCTGGCGAGAGAGCTTTTATCTCTTCTGCATAGCCAAACTGATCTTCTGCAACGCCACGCTTCTCGCTGCGCTGCTTGGGCTGTGCGTCAACCGTAACGGCTGTAAATGCAAGGGTAAAGGTGGCTATTACCACCAACAGGTTTTTTGTCATTTTATTATCGTTGTCGTTTAAGGGAGATTCAAAGAAAAGGGTTTCGCAAGCTGCCACCATGTCGAGGAGCGAGCATTTCGCAGTCGAAGAGCGAGCATTTCGCAGTCAAGGAGCGAGCATTTCGCAGCCTTGCGAAACCCAAATCAGTAAGAAAAGTTTATTTGTTCAATGCTGTGCAATAAAACCACTGCTTCACCATCAATTGTTGATTACTGTGTCATCTGGGAAAGATGGCTACATAACCCGTAGACGACAGCTGTGCCATCTATGATTGACGGCGATGCCGTTTCCGCGCAAATGTCGTTAAGAGGTTACTTCTTGAGCACCTTCTTCACGCCGTCGGCAGTCTTAACGATGTAGAGACCGCTCTTGTTCATGTTGCTTACCTGCACGCCGTCAGCAGTATAGATGGCTGTCTTGGCAGCAGCAGCTTCATTCTTTACGTTGTCGATACCAGCAGCAATCTCGGCTGTCTTCTGATAGAAGAACACTGCATCGTAGTTGAGCTGTGTGCCTTCAACACCGCCGCTGAGTACGGTAAACACGTTGCCTGCGAGGTTAGCAGTACACTTGCTGAGGTCGAAGCCAAGATCTACAAGGTCTACAAGGGGAATATCGATGTTGTACCAGTCACCGCTACGTGTGAAGTCGCCAATCAGCTCATAAGTAGCATCGGTCTGTGTAGGACCGACAGCAAAATGTGCTGTAGCTTCCGGACCAACGGCAATGTTGTGTGTTGCCTGTATAGAGCCAGCGTCTTTCATTGCCATGTGGAAATACCAATTGCCGTTCTTCAACATGCTGAAATCGAAGCCATCAAGCTCTTTGGCAGCGTCTACAACACCACAGTGGCCGAGTCCTGACCATCCACCTTTGTTTACTACGAAGCTCATGTATCCGCCAGTGCCGTTGAAAGAGTTGAAACCTTCAGCTGCACCACCGTCATATCCGTTCCAAACATAGAGAGGACGAGCGCCGTCAAGGTCGGTTGGGCTCTCGTTCTTCAAGATTTTGCTTTCACCCAGTGCGTCTACCTCATCGTCAGAAGCATAGAGAATGACGTAGTTTGTTGTACCGTTGAAGTCGAATGCAGGCTCAAAATCGCCGTTCAAAGCCGGTGTGATGTAACCAGTCTGTGCCGATGCTGCGAGTGCCATGAGGCAAGAAGCAGCGAAAAGAGTAAATTTTTTCATGCTTTTTAGTTTTTAATAAATTGATTATTAGTTGAATTTGAAATATTGAAAAGTTTTTGTTAACATTGGAAAGTCATGTCCGCGACCGTGTCTTTTTCAAGCGATGGCGCGGCGAAGTGGATGTATCGGCTTTTGGAAGTCTTATTCATGGGCTTTAGAGCCTACGTCTCTGCCACCCACGAATAAGCCATCTAAAAAGCCATGTTACCAGTTAGGGTTCTGTTCAATGCCGCTAAGTTCAATCTCCTTAGAGGGAATCGGGAACAACTCATGCTTGCCTTTCTGGAATGTGCCGTAAAGCGAGCGAGCCTCTTCTGTCTCACCACTCATGTAGTTGTCCATCGTTTCCTTAGCTATGCCCCAACGTGTGAGGTCAAACCAACGGTGTCCCTCCATCGCGAGCTCTACTCGGCGCTCATGGCGAATCGCCGTGCGGAGGTCTGCTTGGTTGTCGGTGAAGGTCACCCTCCTACCCTGTATCGTTGCAGTGTAGGGGAACTGTGGCAGTCCAACACGGTCGCGCACCTCTTTAAGTGCAGCCTTTGCGCTTGGCAGGTCACCCGTCTCGCAGCATGCCTCGGCATACATCAGCAGCACATCGGCGTAGCGAATCTGTATGTTGTTCTTCGGCGAGCGTGTGGGGTGAGCCAGTTTGTAGATGCCACCAGTTGTGCCGTCGGTGTACATAGCGTACTTCTTGTTGAGCATACGGTCGCCGCAGTAGATCTCCTGTGCAGGAGTCTCAATCTGATCGTCGGTCGGGACGAGTATCGTCTCATCGCGTCGGATGTCACCCGGCTCATATTCGTCATACAGATTCTGTGTCGGACGATTGTAGCCCCAGCCTGCCTCGCCGAAAGCTGACGAGCGCGAGCGCTGCAGAATGGTGGTCATCGTGCCTCGCGTGTAGCCCTCGCCACCGTAGTCAGAGGTAGGGTCTTCAGTGTACTGAATCTCGAACACGCTCTCCTGTCCATTCTCCTTTGCAAGACGGAAGTTGTCGAAGTAGTCGGGACAGAGCGAGTATTGGCGGCTCGTTATCACCTCTTTACCCCACTTGGCAGCCTCGGCGAAACACTTCTGTGCCTCGGTCTCGTCACCAGCGTTGCGCAGATAGTCGGCGCGGTAGAGGTAAGCCTTCAGCAACATGGCCTGTGCGGCACCCTTTGTAGCACGTCCCAGTTCCTCGTCGCTGTACTTGTCCTTCAGCCAAAGCAGATTCTCGGCGTGTGTGAAGTCATCGATTATGAACTTCATTGTCTCGTCGAGCGTCGCACGTTTCTGTGCCCACTCGTTAGAACTCTTTACCACAAAGTCGATGAGCGGCATGCCACCAAACATTCGTGCAAGGCGGAAGTAATAATATCCGCGCATGAAGTAAGCCTCTCCGAGATAGCGGTCGCGATATTTGCGTTCCTTCGTCGAGTCAGCGGTCAACATGTCTATGCGCGTTGTCGGAATCTGCTCTATAGCGAGATTGGCACGCTGCACGCCCTGCCACTGTGAGCGATAATAGTCAAGCACGATTTCATTGTCTGAGTTTGCCTTGAAGTTTTCAAGCTCACGCAGGTCTGCACCGTCGTTGACGTCCTGTCCGCCCTTCAACGCATCGTCTGACACGATGTCGCCAAAATACCACTCTGGGTAGTACGTCGCGCCGAACTCCCATGTCATCGGCACATAAGCGGCGTTGACAACAGCCTCTGCCGTGGGGAGCGACGTAAAGAATTCTGACACCTTGGTTGTACCAGGCGTCTCCTCGGTAAGCCAATCGTTGCAAGAACTGAATGCAATCGTGGCGAGCGTCAAGGCTGAATATGTTAATGTCTTGAATGGTTTCATATTATGATGTCTTTATCTTTCTGTTTAACATTTGCTGCCGTGGGGTTAGAATGTCATGTTACATCCGATGAGGAATGAACGGCTCTGCGGATAGTTGCCGTAGTCGACACCACTTCCAACCTCTGGGTCGTAGCCTGTATAATCGGTTATTGTGAAGAGGTTGCTTGCCTGAACATAGACACGGAAGTTAGAGATGCCACAGCCGTTGAGCAGTTTCTTCGGGAAGGTGTAGCCGAGCTGCACGTTCTTAAGGCGCAGATATGAGCCACTCTCGAGGAATCGGCTGGAGTTGAGCATGTTGTTAGCGCCCTTCGGGTTAGGTATGGTGCCGTTAGGATTGTCCTCCGTCCACACGTCGCGCATTACTGTACTGAGCTGCGAAGTCAGTCCGTTGCTCTCTGTGCGCTCACGTACAGCGTTGTAAATCTTGTTGCCTGCCACACCCTGGAAGAACATCTGGAGGTCTATACCCTTCCAGTCTGCCGAGAGATTAAGGCCGTAGCTCACCTTCGGGAAGTTGTTGCCGAGTTTCTGCTTGTCGCCAGTGTCTGAGATTTTTCCATCGCCATCGACGTCTTCAAAGATAGCATCGCCAGCACCATAGGGGTTGGTCTCGCCGTCGCGAGCATAGCCTGGCAGTGCGGCATCGGCCTCCTCCTTGCTCTTATACACTCCGAGGTATTTGTAACCCCAGAACTCAAAGAGCGGCAGTCCCTCGTCGCTGAGCACACGGTCGCCCCAAACCACCTGTCCACCATTGAGGTGAGTGAGTTTGTTCTTTATGAAAGACACGTTGCCATTAACCGAGTAGTTGAAGTTACCGATGTGGTAAGAGTGACCGAGCGTAAGCTCCACACCCACGTTGCGCACGGTGCCGACATTGCTCTGTGCGTCGTAGCGGTTGCCAGCCCATGCCGGACCCTTCACTGAAAGCAGCATGTCCTTAGTGTTGCGCACGAAGAAATCGACGTTAGCAGAGAGCAGACCATTGCCCCATGCGGCATCAACGCCAGCGTTCCATGTCTCGGTGCGCTCCCACTTTCCGCCCTGGTTGACGTAAGTAAGTATGGTTGCGCCGGTGCCGATGGTCTGGTTCACGCCGAAAGGATAGCCCACAAACATGTTTTGCGATGTGAATATGGTCTGGTTGAAAGCGTCGTTGCCAATCTTGTCGTTGCCAATCTGTCCCCATCCGAGGCGCAACTTCAGGTAGTCGAGCTTCTTAAACTGCTTCATAAACGGTTCCTCGCTCACCTTCCATGCGAAAGCCGTTGAGGGGAAATAGCCCCATGTGTTCTCCGGGAACTTGTTAGAACCGTCAGCACGGAAGTTGAATGTGAACAGGTAACGGTCCATCAGATTGTAGTT
>ENA-ORNT01001972-ORNT01001972.1-human-gut-metagenome-genome-assembly--contig:-NODE-1972-length-13069-cov-2.669279_pt1 | contig 13069 bp, 7 predicted proteins | sample MGYA00242120_ERZ509032 | MGnify/ENA primary metagenome ERZ509032 (study PRJEB26280, sample SAMEA2338729) | human gut metagenome | biome: human gut; feature: human-associated habitat; material: faeces...
GCACAGAACAATCCGGCAGCGAGCACGAGCCAAAAGCCCCGCAGCCGATAAACATACAAGGGCAGGGAAAGTGTCAGTCCCAACAAAAAATATTCGCTAAAATGTGCCATCTTCCTTACGAGAAAATGGATCTCATCTGCATACACTCCCACCTGCGCGGTATCCAGATTGCCGGAGGTCAGCTTTCCCAGCAGGAGCACCACCTTTTCACTGACCAGCATACTCAGCTGTCCGGATTCGTCCGCCGTCTGGGCGGAAAAGGAAAAGATCATATACATCACGCACAGCGCCGGTACAAAGGATAAGGGCTTTAATAAAAAACGAAACATCTTCTTTATGGTCAACCAGAAATATTTCATGTTCACTCCATTCTGCAGATCACAGACAGCTTATCGTATCCTTTAGGGAGCCTTTGCTCCGAGCTTACCGTCTGTCCATTTTGTGCCTGCCTTTTGTCCGTTTAATATAGTCTATATTTCCATTTCTTGCAAGAAAGAAACCCTTAATTTTTTATGAACAGCTCAAACGGTACGAGTGAACTGTAACAGAAAAACCTAATTTGTGAAGTTTTTTCAAATTAAGTGTTGACTTCTGTCCGATTATGCTGTATCATATCATTTGTCCGGTTGAGAAATACGGCACATCGGGGTGTGGCTCAGGTGGTAGAGCGCTTCGTTAGGGACGAAGAGGCCGCAAGTTCAAGTCTTGTCACTCCGATTATCAGAAAGAACCTTGAGAGATCGAGGTTCTTTTTTTCATGCCAATAGAATGTTCGCATGGCGTGCATTCTATTATTCATGACAATAGAATGCTCACATGGGGTGCATTCTATTGTATTTTCCTGAAATCCTCAAAACATTCTGATGCAAAAAGCATCCGCAGAGATCAGCGACCCTGACAGCCTGTCGCCGCTGATTTCTGCGGATGCTTCTTTTCTCCATCTCTCTGTCTGTTCATCCAACCAGGCTGCACCGGACCGTCACACGCTTTCTTCCTCCATAGGTACAGGTAAACAGCGTCAGATCCCAGTCACCGGACAGCATCTCGTCTACTGCATAGGGATTTAAGGTTTCTACCTTTTCTACCTCATATTCGTATACGTCGCCCGAAACCGCTGTAAACTTCACCGTTGCACCCTCCGGCAAAAGTCCGATATTGCCAAAATGCCGTTTATAATTATGGGCGGCAATAATCAGGGAATTTTCCTCTGCACTTCCGGTGTAGCGGCAGGGTGCTTTTTTTAAGGACGGATAGCTCCAGGGATCCGCCACCGGCAGCGTAAGCTGCAGGGACGGAATTTCCAGCTCGCCGATCCAGCAAAGCCCGTCTGCCTCCACAAAGGCCATCCCGCTGTTCTCATCCACAGGAAGCGCCTCCGACTCCTGCTCCACAGCAGTCAGCTCTTCTTCATAGGCCTCTAAAGACGCCTCCACCGCAGCTTCGGCACGGCTGCTGTCCCAGATATTATACGCGGAGATCCCCACTGCTCCTGCTGCCAGAAGGATCCCAAGCCCCATCAGAACCTTGGAACAGTCTTTTTTTTTTCGACCGATCCACCATCCAAGAAACAGCAATCCTGCTCCTACTGTGGAAAGTGCCAGGATCGGCCAGCGCAGCTGTCCTGTCTGAGGCAGCTTCTCCGGTGTTTTCTGCTCCGGAGTGATTCCCGGTGTAACGATGGTCTCTGTCTTTTTCGGCGGCTTTTTCACCTCCGGCGTAGAGGGTTCCTCGGATTCTTCCGGCGGATACACCGGATCCGGAATTCTTTCGGCCTTCGGATTCACCGACATGTCATATAGCAGCTGGGCATTCAGATTCGTCGGGATCGAAACCAGAGACGGATCAGTTCTGTATTTCTGCATCTGACCCGGAACCAGCAGATACAGACCGGTCTGCAGCCCTGTCCAGCTGATCTTTCCGTTTGCATCTGTTCTTTTCGTATCCCCGGAAATGTGATTTGCTCTCTGATACTCCAAAAGCGCTGCCGAAGCATCCTTAGACTGCTGTGCCGTCAGGTTTTTCAGCTGCACGCCGCAGCCCTCAAAGCCGCCTGTCAGCTCCAGCACCGTATATCCTCCCCGATCCACCATTGCTGCAACCTGATACAGGGTAAACTCTGCATTTGCAACGGGCTCGTCCCGCATGGTGTCAAAAAGGATTTCGATGGAGCCTTTTTTGTCCGTATCCACGTCCTGCATCAAATTGGACGAGCTGCTCTGACTCTGCTGTGCACAGACGTCCTGCTTCCAGCCACTGCAAAGGGATAATACCATGGCCAGTGCAAGCAGCCAGCCCTTTACCCCTTGTCTGATCCGGATTTTTCTTCCTTTCATTTTCTTCCTCACTTTCTGCTGCAGCTGCAGCATACCTTTCTCCTGCCGGATACGCTCCTGCACTCCACCGACAATAAAGTTTCCTGTTCTCTATCTATCACAATCTCCAACCATCTATCGCAATCTATTGCACCCGCTCCCCATGGATCAAAAGACGATGGGAATTGACTCCATAGGGCGTACAGGTAACCAGTGTGACCTGATCCTTGTCGGACTCTGCTGTCAAACCGTTTAACTCCTCCGGAAGCACCACCTCTGTCTGGGTCACTTCATAGACCAGCACACGATCCAGCACCGTGATCTGAAAGGTATCTCCCACCTCCAGCTGATCCAGATCGGTAAAAAGCTTTGCCGAAGGAAGCCCCCGATGACCAAACAGAATCGCATGAGTTGTTTCGCCTCCAACCGGCAGGGAGGTTCCCTCCAGATGACCGACTCCAGATTCCAACGCCTCCTCCGATACTCCGTGATAAATGGGAAGCTTCAGCTTTATTTTTTCGATTTCCAGATATCCCATCACACCGCTGTCCTCTGCCAAAAGCAGCTCATCATAGGATTTTCCGTCGATCAAAAGTGCCTCCTTTTCCGCCTCTCCCAGCATATCGAAGCTGATGCCAAGCTCTGCCAGCTTTTGATTATACCGGTCGGCTTCTGCCAACAGGGCAGCCCGCCTTTTTTGCTCCATCTGCGCCTGTGCTTCCTGATAGGCTGCGATCTGCCTGCGCTGTTTTGCCTGTTCCATCCAGTTGCTGACGGAGGGATATAACAGGACACCCAGCCCTGCCAGACCAAGAAGGATGGCAAGGACTGTCAAAATTTTTCGTTTCATGCACTTCTCCCTTCCGCTTTACCAAAAACAAAAGATCAGGCTTCCCGCCAGACGCTTTGCCGGCGACAGCTCCTTTGATACAGCTTCTGCAAGCTTTTCATAGCAATCCAGTACAAACTGACACTCTTTTTTCGTCAGCCCCTGATCACTATAGCATGCCTTCAGCACGATATTTGCCAGCTTCTGCGCTGTCTTCTCCGAAAATACCGGATACTTCTTTCCAAGCTGCTTTGCAAAGCGCTCCTCCTGACAGCTGCATACACTTTTTTTGTTGAATTTCTGCAGAGCGGCAAAGCTTCGATAAATCCTTTGGATCTGCTCCCCCAGCGTTTCTCCTTTTCTGCCTCTTCTCCGTCGTTTACAGAGGATATGCCGCCGGATGACTGCTGCGATCCCACAGGCAGCTATCGTCAAAGCCACCGCCGCCAGTGCTTTTTTCACCACCCGGAATATTCTGCTGCCGATCCCGGGGGTCTCAGCCTCTGGCGTGTCCTCCTGATAAAAGGCTTCCCCTGGGGTGTCCGGGCTGTCTGCTTCCTTCTCCTTCTGGCCCGAGGCTCCATCGCTTTCTGTTACCAGGGCGGCAAAGCCCGGTGTCGCCTCCACTACGGTCCATCCGATTCCTTCCCGATAGACCTCTGCCCAGGCATGGGCGTTGTCATCCTCCAAAACAGCCTGATAGCTGCCGTCCTCCTGTCCCTTAAAGAGACTTGCCGGCGCTGCATAGCCCACCACATATCGTGCCGGCATCCCGCAGGCACGCAGCAGCATGGTGGCCGCCGCTGCAAAATGAACGGAATTTCCTTCTTTGGATTCCTTTAAAAACCATTCTACAAAGTCCTTCCCCTCGGGCACAGCCTCCGGTTCCCGGACAAATTCATAATTTCCTGCCAGCTCAGAAACCACTGCGGTTTTGATCTTTTCCCAGTTTTTTTCTGCTTCTTTTGGATCTGCACTTTCCTTTGTTTCCAGCTCCAGATCAAATTTCTCCTGCAAATAACTGAGATTTTCCGGCAGGCTGCTGCAATGTGCCTGCACATAGGCGGCATAGGCGCTTTCCGCCTGATCCAGAGTGCTTTCCTGCTGCTTTGTTTCGTTCCAGTCCTCTAAGACCTCCTCCAGCTGCTTTCTGGGATAACAGGAAAAAATATCCTGCTGGACGCTCTGACCTGCCAGTGCGCCGTCGCCTCCCAGCACCTGATAATAATCGTTTAAAAATGCTCCATAGGGAACATAGGTATAATTCGGATTTGCCGCCAGATTTTCCACCTGCAGGGTCACAGCAGAGGAGGCTGCATTTGCCGCAAGCTCCGGCTTTGCATCGTCTCCCTCTCCGGTAAACACCACGTTTTCCGCATAATAGGTTCGCAGAAAGGGCAGATTTTCCACCCCAAGGGATACATTTCCATCCAGCTTCCACAAGGATGCTGCCTGCACAAAGCTCTCCCCGTCTGCCTCCTCAAAGGCTGTCCCGGTGTAATCCGTGCCAATAAAGCCCTTTAAATACACGGTCTCTGAGGGTTTTTCCGAAACCGTAACCTTCAGGGCCTGTACCTTTCCAAAATAAAAACCATCCTGATCTGTCAGTGTGCCATCCGATACCCCTCCGCCGACTCCCTCAACGGAAAGCTTCAGCCTCCCTCCGGAAACCGCCGGAAGCAGCTGCCAGACTGCCTGCAGCACACCGTTTTGTGTCTTCATCCCTGCCTCCTGTGCCTGGAGCAGGGTATTGGTCAGGGGCCGCACCAGCACAAACGCCAACAGCGACAGCACTACAGCCTGCAAAAGCAGCCAGACATTGACACTGCTTTTCATCTGCTCTGTCATCTGCCGTGCTTGACGGGCACTGTCCTGATCCCTTTGATCCGCCCGACTGACAGCGGCGGCACTGAACATTCCAAGAGTTCCCAACAGGATCAGGAAAAAGCTGAAAAAGGAGGGTGTCCCTCCGGCAATTCCGATTCCTGCCAGCACCGGAAATTCTCCTGCCAGAACCACTGCCGGATTGGTCCGGTAACAGATCCCGGCAGATAACAGCCCCGTCAGTAAAAACAGGATAAACCCGAAAAATACCGTCATCTGCATCGCAGATGCTGACACCTGATACAGGGCAAGGGTACCGTCATAGGCCTCATTTAACCGGCTGCGTACTCCGTTTACAGCAGACATATACCCGGCGATCACATCCTTTTGCAGCAGCAGCAGGAAAAGGCTTACGCCGATCAGGGTTCCCAAAATTGCAAGGAGCCGATACACCCCTTCCAGGGGCAGTCTGGAAAACCCGATCCAGAACAGCACCGAGACAATCAGAAGCATCCAAAAAACAGGGACCAAATATCGGATTCCAAAGCCACTAAGAAATGCGCTGCAAAGACCACCGGTGAGGCAGAGCAGACAGATCAGCATACCAGCCAGCCGCCACAGCTTTTTGACCAGCATACCGCCGGGTTCTTCTTCCTGTAGAATCCGACAGGTAATCCTGCCTACCGCTTCTTTATCCAGCTGTCCCGGCTCCTGCCCTTTCTTCATTGCCTCTCACCTGCCTGACTGTTCCTTCTGCATCTATTTTCCAGAGCTGCCCGCCGGCTACCGGCTCTGTTACACCGCTGCCTCTGCCCTTTTCCAAAAGATCCTCTGCCGGATACTTATTTTCCCCGGCAGATTGCTTTCTACTCTGCTTTCCATTCTGCTCCAGCTCTTCCTTTGTGGCGGTAAGACAAAGCCGTTTGAGAAAGACCCACAGCTCCTGGACTCTGGAAATCTGCATTCTGCACAGCTGCTCCTGCTCCTGCCAGAATACCTCATATTCCTGTTCTGCCGCCAAAAGCCTCCAGCAAAAATCCGCTGTCTGCTCCAGCAGCCGTTCCAATTTACAATGATCCCACTTTTCCTGAGGCGGATGATACAGATCCACCTGTAGCAAAAGCACCTCCCGCTTTGGCAGGCTGAATTCCCGCACCAGCATTTCTCCGGTCTTTGCAGTCAGCTTCCAATGCACTCTCTGCAGCGGATCTCCATCCCGATAGGCACGGACATCGAATACCTCCGATCCATCGTCCCCGCCCCTTTTTTGGGAATGCTGATCCGAATCCCCGCCGGAGGCGAGCTGTGCCGGAGGAATCCATTCCTCCGCCTGATGTACCAGAGGCACGGACAACACCTGCACTTTTTTATCTGTGATCAAAAGCTTCTTTGACCATAACCGAAGCCAGTCCCGTACGGATGCCGACTGGATCCAAAATTCGTAAACACCGGAATACTTCACCGGGATGCAAAATTCCAGCACACCGGTCCTTTTTCCACCTGCCATTCCCATACTTTCCACGGTGCCCGTGCTGTTATCCAGAAGATCCCGCCAGCCGACGGTAACCGCCACACAGGAGGCCGGAAGCAGGGAAGCATTTTTCAGCTTTACCCGAAGGACGATGGGCTCTTTTTTCCCCACCGTCTCTTCTGCAGGCTCCGGCACAATCTCTACCTTTCCAGCCAGGATCTGAACCAGAATCCACATGGAAAGCGCCAACAGCAGCTCAAAGCCCAGCAAAAACGGAGCAAAGCCCTCGGGAGCAGCTACGCCCCAGATAGCAGTCAGAACGACCGCTCCTATATAAATTGCTTTTTCCTTCAAGGCTTCACCCTTTCTCCGGAGCAGGCGCCGGGGTCTCCTTTAAGATCCGCTCCAGCACGGCTGCTGCACGGACTCTATCCATTCCGGAGCTTGATACAGGCTGTACCCTGTGGGCCGCAACATCCTGAAATTCTGCCGCAACATCCGCCGGAATCACAAAGCTGCGGCCTTTCCGATAGGCTCTCGCCTGAGCCATTTTCAAAAGCGCCAAAGAGCCTCTGGGACTCAGCCCAAGCTCCAGTGCGTCATTGTTTCTGGTGGCCTGAGCCAGACGCACGATATAGTCATATACCTGATCGTGTACAAACACTTCTTCGACTTCTTTTTTCATTTCCATCAGCTCCTGACTGCTGATGACGGGACGTACATCTTCCAGCCCGTTTCCGCTCCGGCGGCTTTTTAAAATATCCATTTCCTCTGCGGCATCGGGATATCCGATCCCAAAGCAGATCAGGAACCGGTCCAACTGGGATTGGGGCAACAGCTGGGTTCCGGCAGAACCGACAGGGTTCTGAGTAGCAATGACCAGAAAGGGAGACGGTACCGGTCTGGTCACGCCGTCTACGGTTACACTGCCCTCCTCCATTACCTCCAGAAGCGCCGCCTGGGTCTTGGGGGAGGTACGGTTGATCTCATCCGCCAGAAGAATATTGCACATGACTGCGCCGGGGCGGTAAAAGAAACCATCCTTTTCCCTGTTATATACGGTAAAGCCTGTAATATCAGCCGGTAAAACATCTGGTGTAAACTGCACTCTGTTCTGCGCCACATTCATTGCCTTGGCAAAGGCCAGCGCCAGGGTTGTTTTTCCCACTCCCGGGACATCCTCCACCAGCACATGTCCGCCGGCAAGAATGGCTGTCATGAGCTTTTCCACGCACTCTGTTTTTCCGATAAATGCTTTTTTTACTTCTTCAATTACTTTTTGCGCCTTGTTTTGTTGCATGACCGACTGCTCCTTTTGCCTTTCTTTCGTTTTTCCCGGACATCTCCGTAGCTTCTTTGCCGTTTCACGATCAACAGGAAGATGGAGCCCTCCACTCCTGCCACGATCAGCAGGGATACAACCAGCCACGGCCATACATCCACGATCCGCTTCGTGATGGTCTGGGACTGTACTTCATGCACTGCATTCTGTTCTGCCAGCTCCTCCGGCGGGATGTACTCGGTCCGCTCGCCACGAACCAGCAGCCGATGGGTGTTGATGGCATAGGGCGTGCAGGTAACAAGGGTACAGTAATCCTTTCCTTCCACGATCCCGATGTCCTGGGTTTCCTCCGGAAGCACAACCTTGATCTGGTCTACCTTGTAGGCAAGCACCTCATCCAATACATGGAGATAGAACACATCGCCCTCCTCCAGCTTGTCCAGATCCGTGAACAAAACCGCACTGGGCAGTCCACGATGACCGGTCAGCACGGAATGGGTGCTCGTACCACCGATCGGATAGGAGGACTCCGCCAGATGGCCGACGCCCTTCTGCAACACATCTTCTCCGGTTCCGCTGTATATGGGAAGATATACGTCAATTTTCGGAATTTCGATAAAGCCAATGCTCTCGCCCACATCCACCAGATCGAGGTAGCTGATTCCATCCTCTCCCTGCATGGCACTGGCTTCCACCGCTGCATTGAGCTGTTCATTATACTTACGGACCGCTTCCTTGGCAGCGTCGATCTGTTCCTGATCCATCTCTGCAACCTGCTCATCATAGGCGGCGATTGCCTGACTTGCATGGGACTGGGCGATCAGGTTGCTGACGAAGGGATACAGAGTCAGACACAGGCCCGAAAAAAACAATATCGCGATAAACCATGCTCTTTTTTTATCCATGACAGTAACCTCCGGACATTTTATAAGGAAAGGCACAGATCAAAGGCCTGCGGCAGGCCCGCCGCTTCTGCATTTTCTCTGCGCCGTTTTTTCGTGGACATCCAAGGGCACGGGAGAGCGCCCGGATGTCCTTTTCAGGAAGGGAATGGGAAAACACAACACGGAAAAGAAAATCCCAAATTTTTCTTTCCCGATTACCGCAGCCGCAGCCGGTTTCTAAGACCGACGGCGATCACCGCAGTATCGCTCCTTTCAGGGGGAAAGGGGGTTCTGAAGGAGCGATGCACAGGGCGGGACGTGACCCCCGTCCTGTGCCGGTATCTGTTCTCGCGCACACGAAACGCGATACAGACCCGTTGCTGATAAAATTGCAGCTGTACTTCACAACAGCTTCGCAGCATCCATAGAAGAGATAACAAAAGAGTTATCTGCCTGAATTACTCTGCTTTTTTCTTCTTGCTGGTGATCAGCAGGATCACTGCTGCTGCCATCATGGCAATACCAGCGAAGGTGAATACGAAGGTACCGATACCACCGGTGGTGGGAAGGGTGAAGCCTTTGTAGTTCTTAACGGTTACCACGAATTTACCGTTAGTTGTTCCAACTCCAGCTCCTGTACCATAAATAGTTGTTGTTGTTGTCTCTGTGGTTACTGTTTCATTCACAGAATCTGTCGTAATCTTTTTCGTTGTTTCTTTAGTAAATGTGGCTGTAAGGTTTAATACTGCTTTGTAGGGCTCTTTTAACAGGTTATAACCAGCCTTTGTTTGTGTCTCAACCAGATAGTAGGTTGCGTTATCAAGACCCTCAAAGGACAATTTACCGTCTGCACCAGTCGTTTTGGAACCAATTTTTACAGCATTGCCCGCAGTTTTCAGCCATGCTTCTGTAACTTTAGCAGGAGCTGCAGGAAGGCTTACTCCATCCTTTACACGATACAAATCAAATGTAACACCATCCAGTGGAGTATTAGGAGTAGTAGCTTCGCCATCTAACTTAAGAACATCAATTCCAAAGGTAAATACATTGACAACATCCTTAATGTAATCGACTATCGGATCCTTTCCATCATTCGGGTTACTGGGATCCCCTGTCGGATAAATTGCATTGGAATAATCTAATGTAATGTTATTGGGGTTACCAGCTTCTGTCATCGCTGCATTATTATCTAAGGTTGCTTCGAAATAAATGTAAATGGACTGTCCTTTATAGGCTTCAACAGAGGAAGTGATTGTTCCATCTGTGCCCACGGTGTTAAATTCGATTTCCCAGGTTTTACCAGATACAGTAGGTGTGATTCCTGTTAAAATCGGAGCTGTGCCTGTGTAATCTGTTGCTTTCGTATTATAAATCTTAAAGCTGCCATCTTTATATGTCAAATTTGTCATCTCATCTGTCAGCTTAAAGGTTTTTAACTTTGCAACATTGGAAGGCACGTCAACTCTGATTAAGTAAGGAACCACAGCGCCTACTCTATAATCTGCGTCAGCTTCCCAATCTTTACTTTTCCGATCCATTACAAATTTTTCTGTGTCAGGCTTTTCATTTGTAATGTTAACGATTGCACTATACGCTGCTCCTTCACCAGTTGTTGTTCCGATTCCACCTACGTTTGCGTCTTCTTCCCAGGTAACTTTTCCGTCAGTATCAATCGTAAACTGATATTTCTTTGTGCCATCCATAATGTAACCATTGGGTGCGCTAACCTCGATAAAGCGGTATGTTCCGGCTGTCAGATCTTGTACGTTGATCATACCATTGCTGTCTGTTTTAAATTTTGTTGCATCTGTCGATGCCACACCAGTATAAGTCCATTTAGCACTAGTACTAGAAGCATCATATTTTAAATAATCCCATTTTGCAGTAGTAGCCTCTTTATCTTTCATCTGCAGGATAAATTCTGCACCTTCCAGAGATACTGCCGCCTTAGTTCCTTCTTTTCCCTGCTTAACAAGTGTTACTCCACCGTAAGTAGTCTTGTTTTTGGGGAATACATGCACATCATAAATCCAGTCATCTCCCTCTACGTTTGTCATAGGCAGGGATACAAGGAAATCGTCAGTTTTCCCTGTTACGTTTGCAGGAGCATTGGTTTCGCTAACGTAATATAAGCCTTGGGTAACCTTGGGCCCATCAAAGGTGATTACTCCATTAACTGTTTCTTTTGAAATTTTGCCACTGAATGGAGTTGTACTTCCTTTTTTCTTTAATTCAGCTGCATCACCTTTCCCGGTAAGTTCAAAATCCTCTACCTTTGGCAATACAGCTCCATCCTCGCCATAATAATCAGCTAAATCAGCTACTTTCCAGATTGTAAATTGTACACCTGGTAACGGTTCTGCAGCATCCGTACCTGTCTTCGGGACTCCATCTTCATCCCCAGCACTCCCCGTACCCGGTGTTTGTGTTGCCATATTTCCATTATATTCATATTTATGAATTGTTAAAGAAACGTCTTTACTCGTATCAATCGTCGGCATTTTGGTTGTTGAAGTAGTCCCACTGCCGTCAGCCGCAAATACCGTCATTGTCATCATTGACAATGTCATCGCCAGGGTCAGGAGCCCTGTCAGAATCTTTTTCATTCTCTTCATTGTTGCATTCTCCTTTTTTTGTCCGGCTGTCCTTTTGTGTCTGGGACAGCCGAAATATTTTTTACTTCTCCTGCTTTGTACGTTTGGCTCCGTACTTTGTTTTTAAGGTTTTCTCCTTATGCAGCTGCCGGACATAAGCCCCTGCTCCAACAGCCTGTGTTTCATACCTTTGGGGGTACTATCTCTTTTTACGAAGCTTATCGTCCCCCTTTCTGCATTGCAGCGTGAAGTATGTACCCATAAGGATTGCCTGCGCCATCAGCGCAATGCCTCCCATAGTAACCAATCCAAACCCGGATCCTCCTGTTGCAGGAAGGATCAGCTGCTTTGTGTTGTAGATGGTGAGAGGAATTACATTGTCTCCCTCTATAGTTATTGGAGTTATTGACTCCCAGTGGTCATCTTTTTCCTTCTCCATCTTCCATTTCACCTGATTCGATTCATTAATCTCAATTAAGATCGAATCACCCAACAGGTTGTAGCCCTCTGCAGCCTTTGTTTCTATCAGTCTGTAGGTTCCCTGACCGAGTTTTGTAAAGGTGGCAATGCCTTTATCGTCGCCTTTATCTCCAGTAATTTGCAGACTACCGACTGGTTCAAACCACGTTCCATCCGGATTCTTCTTCTCCAGCTTAAACTGTACACCGGAAAGCAATTCGTCCGTTGTGTTTTTACCCTTTTTCGTAATTTTCAGGTTCAGCTCTTCCAAATAGGTATTGGTCACTGTCATATTCACCGTCGGCTGCTTGACATCGGCTGTTGCAAAAGCTGCAAGTTCAATGCCTGTTTTTGTCGGATCTGTTGTTGTGCCTGCCGTAGCATCCATGGAATAGGTCACTCGATAGGTTTTTTCATCCACAGTGTATGTCCCGTCGGAATCAATCACCTCTCCTTTGTCATTCACTTCCATAACCCGATAGATCCACCGAACTTTAGGATCTGCTGCGCTGTCCACATATTGTTCCAGATCCATAAAGGGATAAGACCAAACGTAGGATGATGAACCACTATACTTGGGAGTAACTTCAACCCAATTTTTTTCTGAGATATTGCCGGAATAGTCAACTGCTTCCCACACCGCAGCTTCATTATCTTTCTCTTTTCTCTGCAGCTGCAGGTAAATACTGCCCGGAAGCTGTTTCAGATCCTTAATCTCCGTGTCACCTGTCTTTACCCATTTTTTGGTTACAGCGATGTTTCCGGTCGGTTTGTTATTATTTCGAAATTCCACGATTGTCTCTGCTTCCGCTGTAATGGTTCCGTTTACGGATCCCTTCTCTACATTAAAGGATGCTTTCTCGCCATTGATCAGAACCTCCTTCAGGGAAGAGCCATCTTTCGGTATTTCTTCTGTAATCTCATAATCTGTTCCGATGGGAATTCCTGTAATCGTATAGGATTCTCCCTGCTTTAATGAGATCGGGGTTGGCGTACCTATCGTAATGGAATCTCCTTTTTCCAGTGACATTCCTGCGACATTTGTGAATTTAATCTGAAAGCGATAGATTCCTTTCAGATCATTTGAATCCGTTGTCTTTTCCTTTTTGATCGTAAGGGAACCAACCTTGACTTTATTTACAAATACCGCCTTTAATTTTGTAACATTGTTTTCATCATCCGGTTTGCTGTAGGAACGGAACACGATCGTATTTTCATTTTTGTCATGATCTGCCTTTTGCGTTGTAGTATATCCGGTGTTTTTGTTCACATCCGTATGTACCTCTTGTCTGCCATCCTTGATCTGCGTTCCGGATACGTTGGACACTTTTTCGTTTGGTTCAATTTTTACCGTGCGTCCTGTTTCGGTTACCTTGTCTACTGCATGTCCGTTTTCATATAAACTCCAGCTTGT
>ENA-ORNT01001974-ORNT01001974.1-human-gut-metagenome-genome-assembly--contig:-NODE-1974-length-13064-cov-22.831424_pt1 | contig 13064 bp, 8 predicted proteins | sample MGYA00242120_ERZ509032 | MGnify/ENA primary metagenome ERZ509032 (study PRJEB26280, sample SAMEA2338729) | human gut metagenome | biome: human gut; feature: human-associated habitat; material: faeces...
CCCTCGTAACTTGTTTATTTTCAGTTTTTATCATTTATTCTTCTACTGCTGCCTGTGCTGCAGCGAGGCGAGCGATGGGCACACGGAACGGAGAGCAGCTAACGTAGTTTAAGCCCACTTTGTGGCAGAACTTAACTGATGAGGGTTCACCACCATGTTCACCACAGATACCGCACTTGAGTTCAGGACGAACGGTGCGACCCTTGTTAACGGCCATTTCTACTAACTGACCTACACCGTTTTGGTCGAGTACTTGGAAGGGGTCAACCTTCAAGATCTTCTTCTCTAAGTAAACGGGGAGGAAGCTGGCGATGTCGTCACGTGAGTAACCGAAGGTCATCTGCGTCAAGTCATTCGTACCGAAGCTGAAGTATTCAGCGCGTGAAGCAATCTTGTCGGCTGTAAGAGCAGCACGAGGAATTTCAATCATGGTACCAACCTTGAACGGAATTTCGATACCTTCTTCTTTGAAGAGGGCTGCTGCTTCGTCGCGGATAACCTTCTCTTGCGCCTCGAACTCATAAAGAATACCTGTAAGAGGTACCATGATTTCGGGGTGAGGATCAAGGCCTTCGCGCTTCAAATCGATGGCTGCAGAGAGGATAGCGCGTGTTTGCATTTGCGTAATCTCAGGATAAGTGTTGCCCAAACGGCAGCCACGGTGACCGAGCATTGGGTTGTGTTCGCAAAGGCTTTCAACGCGTGCACGGATGTATTCAACCGTTACGCCCATTGCCTTAGCCATCTCTTCTTGTCCCTTCAAATCGTGGGGTACAAATTCGTGGAGAGGAGGATCGAGCAAACGAACGTTTACGGGATAGCCGTCCATAGCGCGGAAGATACCCTTGAAGTCTTCCTTCTGGTAGGGGAGGAGTTTCGCAAGTGCTTTCTTACGTCCTTCTACGTCTTCAGCCAAAATCATTTCGCGCATGGCGATAATCTTCTCGTTATCGAAGAACATGTGCTCAGTACGGCAGAGACCGATACCTACAGCACCGAATGAACGAGCGACTTGAGCATCGTGAGGAGTATCGGCATTGGTGCGTACTTGCAAGCGAGTGTACTTAGCGCAGAGGTCCATTAAGGCAGCGAAGTCGCCAGAGAGTTCGGCAGCTTGTGTCTTGATTTCGCCTTTGTAAACGCGTCCGTTGGTACCATTGAGTGAGATGTAGTCACCTTCGTGAAGCACAGTGCCGTCAATTTCAACCGTACGGTTCTTGTAGTCAACGTTGATAGCACCAGCACCGCTGACGCAGCACTTACCCATACCGCGTGCTACTACGGCAGCGTGTGAGGTCATACCGCCACGAGCTGTAAGAATACCTTCAGCTACCGCCATACCAGCGAGGTCTTCAGGTGAAGTCTCGATACGAACCATTACGACCTTGTGACCGTCTTCGTGCCATTTGGCAGCATCGTCAGCGAAGAATACAATTTGACCGCATGCTGCACCCGGACTTGCGGGCAAACCACGTGTAAGTTCTGTAGCCTTAGCAAGTGCGTCTTTAGAGAATACGGGGTGGAGTAGTTCGTCCAACTTCTGAGGTTCGCAACGCTCGATAGCTGTCTTTTCGTCAATCATGCCTTGGCGTAAGAGGTCCATGGCAATCTTAACCATGGCTGCACCTGTACGCTTACCATTACGTGTCTGTAAGAACCAGAGTTTGCCCTCTTGTACGGTGAACTCCATGTCTTGCATATCGTGATAGTGCTCTTCTAGCTTAGTCTGAATGGCATCAAGTTGGTGATAGATTTCAGGCATGGCTTCTTCCATTGAAGGGAATTCAGCCTTGCGTTGTTCTTCGCTAATGCCTTGCAGTTCAGCCCAACGACGAGAACCTTCAAGTGTGATTTGTTGGGGAGTACGAATGCCAGCAACAACGTCTTCACCCTGTGCGTTAACCAACCATTCACCATTGAAGAGGTCTTCACCAGTAGCGGCATCGCGGCTGAAGCAAACACCTGTAGCAGAAGTGTTGCCCATGTTGCCGAATACCATTGCCATAACGGTAACGGCGGTACCCCATTCAGCGGGAATGCCTTCCATCTTACGATAAAGGATAGCGCGTTCGTTCATCCATGAGTCGAACACGGCACAGATAGCGCCCCAAAGTTGTTCCATGGGGTTGGTTGGGAATTCTTTACCCGTTTGTTCAACAATGGCTTTCTTGAAGCGAACAACGAGTTCCTTTAAGTCGTCAACTTCAAGTTCGTTGTCAAGCTTTACGCCTTTTGCTTTCTTAACGTCTTCGATGATAGCTTCAAAGGGGTCGACATCGTCTTTATTGACAGGCTTCATGCCCAATACTACGTCGCCATACATCTGTACAAAGCGGCGGTATGCATCGTAAGCAAAGCGTGCATTACCAGTCTTGCGAGAAAGACCTTCAACAACTTCATCGTTCAAACCGAGGTTGAGGATAGTATCCATCATACCAGGCATAGAAGCGCGTGCACCTGAGCGTACTGAAAGCAAAAGAGGATTTTCAACATCACCAAATTTGCTATTCATCAGTTCTTCTGTCTGATGTAGGCTCTTCTCTACATCGTCTTTCAAGAGTGCTACAACTTGGTCTTTACCAATCTTGTAGTATTCGTTGCATACGTCAGTTGTAATAGTGAATCCAGGAGGAACGGGCACTCCGATAAGGTTCATCTCTGCGAGGTTGGCACCTTTGCCACCTAATTCGTTACGCATGTCAGCACGTCCTTCAGCCTTTCCGTTGCCGAACGTGTAAACTCTTTTGATATTATTCATGGGGTTTATTGAATTGAATTGTCTAAAAATGGTTGTCAGTAAGTATTTATAAAAGGTTGTGTTATTGATGTGTTCTGTACTAACACAACGCAAATATATACTTTTCCTTTTGAAAGTGCAAGATTAAGCGTGAATTTTTACATGTAGACTTTCAAAAAATGGCGTTTCTGTGTTAATATTAATTGAAAATATGTTGGAAAGCATAGGGAGAGAATAAAGAAAGGAGTAGGGCTGCAAGCATAATTGTAGCCTTACTCCTTATACATATTATATATATACTTTTATTATTTCTTGTGGTATTCCTTAGCCAAACCGCCTTCGGAGGTTTCGCGATAGAGCGAGGGGAGGTCGTGGCCAGTTTGTTTCATTACTTCAACCGTTTTGTCGTAGACGATGCGGTGAGTACCATCGGATAGATTGGCGTAGATATTGGCATCTAAGGCGCGTGCTGCTGCGTGAGCGTTGCGTTCAATGCAGGGAATTTGTACTAATCCGCACACGGGGTCGCACGTCATGCCAAGGTGGTGTTCCAATCCCATTTCGGCTGCATATTCAATAGTAGCGAGAGAGCCTCCAAATAGGTAGTTGGCAGCTGCGGCAGCCATTGCGCAGGCTACGCCCACTTCGGCTTGGCAACCAGCTTCGGCTCCTGAAATAGAGGCGCGACTCTTGGCAATGTTGCCCACTAAGCCCGCTGTGGCAAGTGCATGGAGTATGCGTTTCTCTTTAAAATTGCGTGTCTTGTGTAAGTGGTAAAGTACTGCTGGGACGACACCGCTTGCGCCACAAGTGGGGGCGGTGACAATCGTGCCGCCCGAAGCATTCTCCTCGCTCACGGCAAGGGCATAGGCAAAGACGAAGGCACGTGACTGTAGATTAGAGGGATAGCCCATGGCGCGAATGTAATAGTCGGGGGCTTTGCGACGTAGTTTGAGTACGCCAGGAAGTACACCTTCGTGTTCGATGCCACGTTCTACGGCTTCGCACATGGTGTGCCATACTTTTTCAAGGTAGTCCCATATTTCAGAGCCTTCGCAGTGTTGTACGTATTCCCAATAAGATACACCGCGCTCTTGACACCATTGTTGAATGTCAGAAAGGTGGTCGAGGTCGTACACTTCAGGTGTCTCGGTTTGTTGCTTGCCGTCTTCAACTAATGCTCCACCGCCTACGCTGTATACAATCCATTCGTCTTGAAAGTCGTTGTTGTTCTTCCTTACTTCAAATTTCATGCCGTTGGGGTGGAAGGGGAGTACTATTTCGGGACACCAGATGAGTTCGGTTCGATTTTCACCCAACACTTGCAGTATGGCGTAATCGGTCAAGTGTCCTTTTCCCGTGGCGGCTAAACTACCATAAAGTGTTACTTTAAAGCCTTGTGCGTCGGGGTGGTTTCGTAAATATGTTTCAGCGGCAATGCGTGGTCCAATGGTATGTGAGGAAGAAGGGCCTATGCCAATGCGATATAGTTCTTTTAATGATTTCATGAGGGGAAATATGCTAATGCATTGTTAATGTGCAAATGTTTGGTTAATGTGTAAATGTGCAATTTGTTACTTTCTTTTGCTGCATTTGTTGAATGGTGCAAACGAAGGCGACCATTTGTACATTCTCACATTTGTACATTGGAAAAGAGGTTATAATTCTTTGATGAATCCGCGTCGGTAGGCAACGAGGAGCTTTTCGAGGTCGGCAATTTGTTCGCGCAACTCTGCTCCCTTGTCAGTGTCGTTGACCATGGCGCGGTGTCCCATCATTTCGACAATTTGAGTGGTTGACTTAATGTCGGTGCCATTAAGTATGGCCTCTTCGGTTGAGGTGAAGGGCGCGTGTTGTACTAATTGGAAACCGCGTGAGTGGTAAACTAAGGTGTAACCTGCTATGCCCGTCGTGTTGTGATAAGCTTTCGCAAACCCTCCGTCAATTACCATAAGTTTACCGTCGGCTTTGATGGGATTCTCACCATTGGAGGCTCGTACGGGTACGTGGCCATTGATAATGTGGCGATGTTTCCCACTCACTCCAAAAGCATCCATGATGTGGTCACAAATGTTGGCATCAGCGCGTAAGCTATAGTACCAACCTTTTGCTTCTTTATGAGTAGACTTGTCGTCAATGAAGTAACGTTCGAAGGTCGACATCTTAGACTTGTCAAACAAGGGAGAATCGCATCCGCACCAAAGATACCAGAAGTAGTCGCAAGCCCGTTGGCGCTCAATGCTATCGCCATCATCGTCGTATGCCGTTCGTACCAATTGCTCAACGCGTTCCATGAGTTCACGTCCTGCAACGTTTTGTCCTTCAACGCACACCTCTTTTAAAGTGCCGTCTTCGTTCATAGGCACTGAGGCATGGAAGAGTAGGTTAGAGTTATAAACGCCATACATGCTGCCATGCAGTAAGAGTTGCTGAACGTGAGCTTGCAGTCTGTCTGAAATGAGGAACGAGTGTTGTAGGCGGTCGATGAGGTCTTGCTCTTCGTCTGTAAGTTGATAGGGGCTTGAAGGATTAATCGTTGGGAAGTTGCAGTCGGTCAGTGGGTAAGTTTGTCCGTCAACGACGCAAGTATTCTTATCAAAGTCAATCGTTTCAAGTAGGCAGCGATCGCTCATGTTCCACTCAGGGTGTTGCTTATACAGTTGTCCTTCCAACTTAAACTGAATAACAGCAATCGCTTTGTGCATTTGTGCGATAAGTTTGCATTCCTTCTCATTGGGTCGGCGTGAAGGGTCTTCTATCTTGGGATAAAAAATGGTGCAAGGGTCGTTGGCATAGGTTTCCATAGCAAAAGTAGCCATGGGCACCATGTTGATGCCATATCCTTCTTCGAGCGTTTGCGTGTTGGCGTATCTAAAAGAAAGGCGTAGCACACTGGCGATGCACGTTTTGTTGCCCGCTGCAGCTCCCATCCACAATATGTCGTGGTTACCCCACTGAATGTCCCAATGGTGGTAGCGAGTGAGCGTGTCCATAATAAGGTGTGCACCAGGGCCACGGTCGAAGATGTCGCCCAAGATGTGTAGTTGGTCAATGGCAAGGCGTTGGATAAGTTCACACATTGCCTTAACGAAACCTGCTGCACGTCCTGTACCGATAATCGTTTGAATAATAACGCCTACATAGGCTTGCTTGTTTCGGTCATCACTGCTTTCGTGGAGGAGTTCTTCGATGATATATGCAAATTCAGGTGGCAGGCTTTTGCGCACCTTAGAACGTGTGTACTTAGAAGAAACGTTGCGGCAAACAGCAATCAATTGATTGAGCGTAGTTTGGTAATAGTCCGCCAAGTCAGTATCGTTTTGCTTTACTAGTTCCAACTTTTGCTTGGGATAGTAAATAAGCGTACAAAGGTCGCGGATCTCCTTCTCGCGCAATGTGTTACCAAATAACTCTTTCACCTTACGCTTGATGTTACCCGAGGCATTTCTCAATACGTGCTGAAAAGCTTCGTTTTCGCCATGAAGGTCGGCCAAGAAATGTTCGGTAGGTTTGGGTAGGTGAAGTATGGCCTCAAGATTGATAATCTCGGTGGTTACTTGTGGTATGGTGGGAAAATCGCGTGCCAACAACTTAAGGTATCTTAAGTCGGCATTGATACTTTTATTGGATATGGTTGGTTTTGGCATAGAGGTAAGTTTGAGGTTGGGTATAAATCTCCACGTCATTTGTTTGCATGGAGCGGAATTTAAAAAGGATAACCTTTATGCTACAAAGATAGGGAATGCTTAGAATAAGGCAAACGAAAAGGTTAATATTTTTCGGAGTTGTAGTGATAAAAAATAACGTGTTAAAACCTTTCGTTGAAGCGCAATGAAAGATAAAAGCGTCTTTTAATTGCGTTATGAAGGTTTTAACACGTTATACTTGTGCAAGTAAGCTTGTTAAGCTTCAAAATTCTTTACAAACTTCTCAATAGCCTTATATGTCTCTTCGCGTGCAGGGACGAGCGGTAAGCGCAGTCTGTTGAGAGTCTTTCCTTGTATGCCCAATAGCGACTTGATACCTGCGGGATTGCCGTCAGCAGAAAGCAACTTGTAAGCAGTGCTTAGTTTGCGGTGCATCTTTAAAGCATTGTTATAGTCACCAGTTAAGGCATTGTGCACCATGCTGCCAAATTCTTTAGGATAAGCATTGCCAATAACCGATATTACACCTTGTGCACCAATGGTGAGCAACTCAAACGTGATAGAATCATCACCGCTCAGTACTTCAAATCCTTCGGGAGCCTGTTCAATGATGTCCTCTATCTGTCCAATCTTACCAGAAGCCTCTTTGATCGCCACTACATTGTCGCAATCGTGCGCAATGCGTAATGTCGTTTCAGCTTCGATGTTAACGCCTGTACGTCCTGGAACGTTGTAGAGCACAACGGGGAGTGGGCTGTTATTCGCTACGGTGGTGAAATGTTGGTACAGGCCCTCTTGTGAAGGCTTGTTATAAAATGGGGCAACGATAAGTACACCCTCAAAACCGTCAAGGTTGGTATGTTGTAAATCTTCAACGACGCGAGCGGTGCAGTTGCTGCCAGCGCCTAAGAGCAATGGAACACGTTTATTGTTAACTTTGATGACGCAGTCCATAATGGCGCGTTTCTCTTCAGCTGTTAAGCAGGGAGTTTCGGCGGTAGTGCCCAAAACGCACAAAAAGTCGATGCCACCTTCGATTTGATTTTCAACCAAAGCGGCAAGTTGGTCAAAGTCAACGTTTCCGTCTTCTTTAAAAGGAGTGACAAGTGCAATGCCCAGTCCTTTAAATGGATTCACTCTTTTCATATAGTGTATAGGGTGTAATTATTTACAATCGTAGTGTAGTAGTTGTACCATATATTTATAATAAGGTATGGTGCAATTCGTTGCAAAGTTAGTGCAAACCGAACGCAATACAAAACGAAAAAGAATTTTTTTCGTTTTGAAAGGGCAACAACGCATAGCTCAGGGCAACACCCTGGGGCAACAAAAAACATTGGGACGATTGATTATAGCATTTATGGAATAAGGGGGATATGCCGTGTGTGGCACGTGAAATTCTTTTGAAAGAAACATTTCAACAATGTTCATCCCCCTCTTTTGTGATACCACAGCAAAAAAGTCGTACCTTTACACCCGAAAACAAAACAATTTCATTAACAATAACCCTAAAGACTATGATTCCTTTTAAGAAAGTGTGTCTGATGTTGATTTGCGCATTGGCTGTGCAAATAACCTCGTGGGCACAACAAGTGCAGGTGTCACCTGTCCCCCAATCAGTAACCTGGGGCGAAAAGGCATTCACATCTGCCGAGGCTAAGTACACCCTTACAAAGTCCGAAACGACCGATGCTTATGCCGTGGCTTTGCTGCAAGAGAACCTCACCCTTGTCAATGAGGGAGGCATTCACATTACCTTAGGTAAGAAAGGCGAAGCAGCTGTGAGCGCTGTCGAAGCTAACATTCCCCAAACTGCCGAAGGTTACTACCTGAAGGTGACTGCCGATGGCATTGTTGTGGCAGGTACCGACGATGCGGGTACCTACTATGGTGTGCAAACCCTCTTGCAAATTTTGGCACAGCCCGAGGTTATGGCTGTTGAAATTAAAGACTACCCTGCTTGTGCACAGCGTGGTGTGATTGAAGGTTTCTATGGTAACCCTTGGAGTGATGCTGACCGCAAAAGCCAATTCGACTTCTATGGCAAAAACAAGATGAACATCTATGTTTATGGCCCTAAAGACGACCCCTACCACCGCACTAAGTGGCGCGAAAACTATCCCGAGGATAAAGCTGCCATTATACGCGGTTTGGCTGAAGCTGCCAAAAAGAACCACGTGTCGTTTGTGTGGTCTATCCACACTGGTGGATCAATCTCGAACAGTGAGGCAGACTTCAAAGCTGTTGTTAAAAAGTTGGAACACGTTTACTCATTAGGCGTGCGCAACTTCTCTATCTTCTTCGATGACTTTGGCGGTGCTGATGCTGACTTACAAGTGGCTGAGTGCAACTACGTTTGGAAAAACTTTATTGAGAAGCACGACGACCTTGACCGTCTCTCAATGTGCCCCACTAAGTATAATGCAGCTTATGCCAGCTGGAACCAAAACGATGCTTACTTGCGCGGTTTGGGTAACGGACTGCACAAAGGCATTGAGGTGATGTGGACAGGTGCTGGCGTAGCCGACATGATTAACCAAGGCGACTTGGACTTCTTTAAAACGGCTACCAATGGTATGGCTCCTTTCATTTGGCTCAACTATCCTGTCAACGACTATTGCATTGGTCACATGCTTATGGGTAAGTTCTATGGCAACGACCAAGGCGACAATGCCTTTGGTGGTAAAATGACAGCCTTCACAAGCAACCCCATGGAATATGCCGAGGCTTCGAAAGTTGCACTCTATGGTGTGGCTGACTATGCATGGAACATGAAGGACTATAATCCCGAGGCAAACTGGGAACGCGCCATTAAGTATTTAATGCCCAACAATGCTGAGGCATACCACGTGTTCTGCGAACACAATGTTGACTTGGGGTGGACTGTTCATGGTATGCGTCGCGAAGGCGAAAGCCCCAACTTTAATGCCGATGGCACTTTGGCTGAAAAGAAGGCTCAGTTCGACTTAATGGTTACTTCAGCCGATGCACTGCTTGCCGACACTTATAACCCCGCTCTCATCACCGAAATCACACCGTGGTTGCAAAAGATGAAGTATATGGGACAACGTGGACAGAAGATTGTGGAAATGTGGGGCTGCATTGAAAGTGGCGACACGGCTACCTTCCTTCAAGACTATCGCGACATACAGGCTATTTTGCTAAAGGAGGACGCACTTACTTCGCGCGACTTTGCGGGAACCATTAAGATGGCTAAGCCCGTTGTGGCAAGTCAAAAAATTGAGCCTTACTTGAAGCAGCAAGTTAACGAGTTGATAATTGCTTACAAAGAGCGCTACACCGAGGGTTGGGAAAACTTCCCCATGCAGGTGCTTGAATCGGGCACTTACTACATCAAGTACAATGGCAAGTACCTCTACAACAAGGATGCCTCTGCCGACCGCACGGGCGACTTCCCCATTTGGGCTGATGAGGTGGACGATGCACAACCACAAAAGTGTGAGTGGAACATCAGCATTGATGCTCAAACGGGTCGTTACAAAATTACCAATGCACAAGATGGTCGCTATCTGAACGAGAATGGTCAGTTCTGGGCTAACAAGGTTACCAACGCTTATGATGGCGAATGGAATAGCTACAACATCTTCCGTGTTAACGGCATGTATGCTATCCAAACTCCCTCAAAGGCTAAGAACTATTTCATGGGTGCTAACGACAATCGCATCATCTCGAACAACAAGCCTTTGAGCATTGCTAAGGATAAGACTCCTATTCTCCACATTAACGATGCTATCTTTGAGATTGTTCCTGTTAAGGGTAACAACACGGAGCATCCTACCATTGTGAGTGGTAAGCGCTATTACGTTAAGAATGCCAAGGGGGAATATCTCACTACTACGGCTGCTCTCACAGCATGGAGCCGTCCTACCTTCCAAGCTAAGGCGCAAACTGAATCGAAGCGTCAATATCAGCAATGGACCATCACCATCGATGACAACTCGGGTCGTTGGAAGATTTCTTTTAACGACAGCAAGTTCCTTGATGAAGAGGGTCGCATCAACAAGAACGCCTATTTCTCAGAATGGAACTCTGTTATCCTGAACGAGGTTGGTGGTCATTGGGCCATTCAGAGTGTTACTCCTGAAGCTAATCCGCGCACATGGGGTGTTACCACTGACAACAATATTAACTATGCCGACACTGAGTTGAAGGATAGCTATGTATTTACCATTGCCGATGTTGCAGCCGAAGACTTGGTAAGTAGCATCAGTGCCCCCGTTATTAGCCCCGCCAAAAAGAGCGATACAAGTATCTACGACCTCTCAGGTCGCAAAGTTAAGCGCACTGCTAAACACGGTGTTTACATCAAAAGTGGCAAAAAGGTTATTAAGTAATTTGCCTCTGAATTGATAGTTTTTAAAAGTCCCAGCCTTTTTCAGGTTGGGACTTTTTTGATGGGGGAGATGGGGCTATGATTAGGGAACTGGTCTGCGTTATCTTTAAAATACGATATTGGAACCTATAAGTCAAAATTTCATTGATTTATTCTTTCGTCTGAATAAGATTCCTAGATTTTTGTAATCAATAATTGACAATTCTATCAAGAAAAATCTATTGGTTTTAATCTAACCTCTAAACAAAGACATAGGGAAATAATACCAAGCAGCCTTTAATGGCTGACGCTTCATTGTATAATGGGTAGCTTACCGACACTGGTTTGTCGTGTCCTAGTGCAAGACTTACCTCTTGCACGCCCTCCACCTCAACGAACAAAGGTGGGGTGTCGGTAGAGAATGTGCCTACTGCAAAGTCACTTTTTAAAATATAAAATTTCATAAAAACATATCAAAATAGTGTACCAATACTAGTAGTCTGTAAAGTCTTAAAGTTTAGTAGGTATGTATGCTCTATCATTAAAAATCCAACAACAAATGTACTTTGTTTTACTATACTTTTAAACTTTACAAGTTACTAATATTCTTTATGACTTTCAGTATGAAGCGATTTCTTTTGTTTATTATAAGTGTATTGCTGAGGCGCCGCCTAACTTGCCGTTAGAAAAGTTAGTGCAAACCGAACGCAATACTAATGAGAAAAAAGATTTTTTTCGTTTGGCTTAGTTTTTTTGATTAGATAAATTGCATTTTTCCCAGTACAATCTCTGTAAGCGTATCCGCGATGCTGCCTTGTCCACTTTTATTCATCATTATACCTTTGCCGCCAAATCAAAATCAATAAAATATGACAGCAGAAGAACGATACGAGTGGGCATGGAAACGATACCTTGTACGACTCAATAAGAATTCAAAGATTCGTTTGGCCACCTTTTTGAGAGAAGTCCATGTCTACCAACAAGGCATGGAAAGATGGATGTATGCCAAAGGACTTAGTGTAAAGGAAACGAAAAGGCTGATACGTGAATCTCAAAAACGAGCGAAGTACGAACGACAGCTTCCGTCTTCCGACACAACAGGTTCAATGTTCTTACCAGTAGCAGCAGAATGTGCAGAGGGCTTGACTGAATCTGTAGATACAATGTCAGGAATCAGTATTGCTTTTCCTGACGGTACGCAAGTGAACATAAAACATGGTAGCGCTCAAGCCGTCATGTCATTCCTCAAGCTTTATCAAATGGAGGGTCTGCCATGTTTGGACTGAATGACGGAATGCGCTATTATGTCTGCCAGCGCTATGTTAGAATGAACCTTGGGATAAACGGTCTCTATAAGTTAGTGTCGCAGGAGATGGATCTGCCACCACTAAGCGGAGCGGTATTCATCTTTTTCAGCAAAAACCGACAGCAGGTAAAACTCCTTCGCTGGGATACGGACGGTTTCACACTCTATCAGAAGCGACTTGAAAGAGGTACCTTCGAGATACCCTATTTCAATACCGGCAAGAAGGCTTGCGTAATGCCCTACAAGACCCTATCCGCTATAATGAGCGGAATATCGTTGAGGTCTGTAAGATATCGCAAGAGGTTGAATATTGACAATTCCATATCTATAAACACTTGATAATCAGTAATATTATCATCAAAATACATGATGTTTTTTTGGGTAGTCTCGTCTTTTTTTCATACCTTTGAAGTATGAATAAAGACGAGATTATTGCATTGTTGCAGCAACAGATATCATTTTTGCAGGAACAGGTTTGCTCCCTGCAAAACCAACTTGCGGCATCCAATCGTAAGGCGGACGCCCTTCTGGAAGAGGTCACGTCTTTAAGAAATCTCCTTGAACACAAGTCGGAGGAAGAGGCCAAGCAGAAGCGCATAATCAAAGGACTTGCCAAGATAACACAGAACAAATCCGAAAAGCAGCCTTCAACACCTGCACCACAAGACGCAGCAGCAGATCAGTCTTCTGAGAAGAAGGAACGCGCCCGTACCAACAACGGTGCTAAGCGTAAGCAGCATTTGGAAGTGGAAGTCGTAGAGGAGGATGTCGAACCAGAAAATCCGCGCTTTAACAAAGAGCAGGCAAGACTGTACAAGACAAGGGACGTAATACGCTATGAACTCATCCCCATGCGCTTCATCAAGAAGATATACCATGTGCGGACGTATACACAGCACGACGAGTTCTTTTCGGGCAAGGCTCCTGATGCTCCTTTCCTTAACTCACAGTATGACGGCTCGTTCATCGCAGGTCTGGCACAGCTCAGATACATGTACGCAATGCCGGTGGAGAGAATAGTGAAATTCTTCAACGACAACG
>ENA-ORNT01001978-ORNT01001978.1-human-gut-metagenome-genome-assembly--contig:-NODE-1978-length-13049-cov-7.499615_pt1 | contig 13049 bp, 7 predicted proteins | sample MGYA00242120_ERZ509032 | MGnify/ENA primary metagenome ERZ509032 (study PRJEB26280, sample SAMEA2338729) | human gut metagenome | biome: human gut; feature: human-associated habitat; material: faeces...
GTCAGCGAAATAGATCAAATTGCGGAACAGTATCGCACGGAGGGAGATGCCTATACGCCCTTTTCTGTGCTGCCGACTGTATTTATCTATAACAATAAACTGGTCTATCCCGTAGCGGCTCCCAGAACCTGGGAGGAATTTCAGACCGATCGTTGGAAGGGAAAGATCGCGTTCGCAGATCCCACGAAATCCGGCAGTAGTTATACAGCACTCTGCACGATGCTTCAGGTATCGGATCAGGATGCGCAGAAGACTTTGGAGGACTTTACCGGTGCACTGGATGGTTACCTGTCGCCCTCATCTGTTGCAGTGCTGGAGGAAGTCAATGCCGGTACCAGACTGGTAGGTATTACCACGGAGGGAATGGCGAGACAGAAGATTCTGGAAGGCGCAGATATTACGGTGATCTACCCCACGGACGGCACCAGTGCCATACCGGATGCCACAGCAATCGTCAAGGGCGCAAAGCATATGGAAAATGCTAAATTATTTCTGGAATTTACCGTCAGTAGTGATGTACAGAGACTGGTGGAGGAAGCCTTTTTCCGGAGAACTGTCCGCAATGATATGGAAGAGTATGCAGCACCGGAGCAGACAAAATTAAAAACGATCGATTATGATATTCATTGGGCTTCTCAGGAAAAGGAAAAAATTCTGAACACATGGGAGACGTTACAGGGGAGAACAGATGAAAAAGTGGATTAAAAAGTCGTTTCACAGACAGTTGCTGGTCTGCTTCGGTGTAGTTGCGTTATTGCCGTTATTGCTTTTTGGGGTATCCCTGATCCAGACTATGGAGACCAAGATCAACAGCGATTATGAGAAAAAAGTAACAGAGCAGGCGGAACAGATAGATGCTGGCATATTGGAATTGTTTCAGGAGTTCGAGACGGTAGTGGAGAATATAAATGCTAACACCCGGATCGTGGACCAGATAGGTGAAGATGACACCTGGTCGAAGAGCAAGATTTACCTGCAATTCTATCGGGAAGTGACTGATTACAGAGAATATGCCCAATTTGATCTGTATGATAAAAACGGAAAATGTATTTACACTACGGCACAGGGAAGTGCCAAGACAGATCTGCCGGTATACTGGGGCATCCTGAAAGCAGTCGAGGATAGTAAAGAGACGCTGGTGCTGCGGCGTGCAGATACTAATGATAGCAAGATTTTATTGTATGCAGCTGGTAAACTTATGGGAAAAGACGGTATACCGGAAGGTTATATTGTGATCAGCATGCGCGCAGAAAATTTTGAAAAAGTGCTTCATGATAAGGGAAATGCCAAAGCGGAGGTAGCAATCATGGACCCCTTCTGGAGAACCATTTATGATAATGGTAACCTGCAGACAGATCAGATCCGTCAGGAACTGATGAGTGGTCATAAATTGTTGGGGGTCTATCGGGCAGGAGAATTGTTGATCCAGCCCTTGGGAGAGAGTGGTCTGTATACTGTGATGGCGTGTCCCAGTGTATTTTCAACAGAAGTATTGAACTCCATGTACAGTGTGTTGATCGTGATGCTGACCATCAGTGTCATTCTGTGTGTTTTGGTGGCTTCCCGGCTGGGTAGAAATATGACCCGTCCTATCGAACGGATGAATACGGCCATGCGTACACTGCAGGAAGGAGACCTTACTGTCAGGATCGTCTCCGACAGAGAGGACGAGCTGGGACAGATGTCCCGGAACTTTAATATCATGGCCAACGAACTGGAGCAAAGCGTGCAGGATAAGGTGGAGAAGCAGAAGGAACTCAATGCTTCCCATATTGCCATGATGCAGGCACAGCTGAATCCTCATTTCCTGTATAACACACTGGACACCATGAAATGGGTGGCGAAGGCCAACCATATCCCGGAGATCGCTACCATGGCGGCGGGACTGGCGAAGATCCTTAGGACCAGTATCTCCAAGAGACAGTTCATCTATCTGAAAGAAGAACTGGAACTGGTGAACTGTTATGTAGATATCCAAAAGATCCGTTTCAATGATAAGTTCTCGTACACCGTGGATCTGCAGGAGGGACTGGAAGAGTGCGTGATCCCAAAGCTGATCATACAGCCCATCGTGGAGAACTCGGTACTGCACGGATTAAAGGAGAGTGAAGAAGGAAATATCCTTGTGCGGATCACAGAACAGGAAGATGTTCTGTGTATTGAAGTAACCGATGACGGCTGTGGCGTTTCTGAAGAATGGATGGATGCCATCAATCACAGAAGACAGGAGCAGCTGGTGGGGCATATCGGAGTATCTAATGTAGACACGATCATCCGGCTGACCTATGGGGAAGAATACGGCATTCATATGGAGAGTCTTACCTTAAACGCCGAAAACCCTACGGACGGACAGCGAACAGAAGAGGAAGGCGAAGTCCACGGTACGAAAGTGACATTACGATTGCCGGTAAGATACGGAGAAGCCTGAGGAACCGATACAGAGCAACGGACAGAGAGGAATTTTTACCGGATAGTGGGGAATATACAGAAAACGGGAAGAGACAATGGAGGGAGTAATACGATGTACAAAGTGATCGTGATCGATGATGAGATGCTGGTGCGCAGAGGAATCGTGATGGAGACAGACTGGCAGGCACTGAACTGTGTCGTTGTGGCGGAAGCCGGCAATGGGATCGAAGGACTGGAAGCCGTGCGGAAATATCATCCGGATCTGCTGATCTGCGATATCCGTATGCCAAAAATGGACGGCATCGAAATGCTGAAGGAGCTGCGTACAGAAGGCAATGATGTCAGTGTGATCTTTTTAACTGCTTACAGTGAATTCTCCTATGCGCAGAGCGCCCTGAAATTATTGGCCAGTGACTATCTGTTAAAGCCTTTTGGAGACGGGGAACTGGAACAGGCAGTGAATAATGCACTTGAGAAACGTAAGAGGACACAGGAAAAATTGGAAAACAGCAAGGATGAGCCGCTTCCCGAACTGGTCTTAAATAAAGGCGACAAGAGTAAATATGTCATGGCAGCCGTAGACTATATCTCCGCTCATTATGGGGATCCGGAATTGTGTGTGGCAGAGATTGCAGAGCACCTGGGGATCAGTGAAGGACATTTGAGTCATACATTCAAAAGGGAGACGGATTATACGGTGGCGGCATACATTACCAGAGTTCGTATGCGCACTGCCATGAAACTGTTGAATGACTGCCGGAATAAGGTATATGAAGTTGCGGAACAGGTAGGCTATCGTGATGTTGCACATTTTTCCAGCAGCTTTAAGAGGATTGTTGGTGTTACTCCCTCCGAATACCAGGATAGAAGCATGTAAAACAGCAAAGATGCACAAAAGAAACGATAAAATATCAGAAAAACTATACATAGTATCAGAAATATTAAAATAATAACAGTTTTGCCTTATACAAATTGCTGAATTCCCAACGTATAATAGAATCATCAGAACGGAAGTGGGAAACATCCCATTCCAAGTAAGTGGACCATGAAGGGTTATACAAACTATATGTTTCAAGGGAGGACAGCATATGAAGAAAAGAGTAGTATCGTTACTTATGATCTGTGCACTGAGTGTTGGTATGTTAGCCGGATGCGGCAGCAGCGAGACACAGAACCAGGCAACTGGAAGCGCAGACAACACACAGACAGCCGGAACCGAGACGGTGGCAGAGACCAAGACCCCGGAGGTAGCCGACGACGCAAATCTTACTGCAACTCAGCAGATCATCAAACAGGCAGAAGGAATGACCATGGAGGAACTGGCACAGAAGGCCATCGAAGAATCCAACGGCAAGACCTTTTACGGTGTAGGTAATTCCAGCCGTGGTAAAGCAGCACTTCCTCTGTTCATCGAGTATCTGCAGTCTATTGATCCTTCTTACAGCATGGAATTTGACTGGCAGCAGCCTAAGAACAACAAGATCTTTGAACAGCTGACCGCTGATTCCCTGAAGCCGGAAGGAACCTTCGCAATGACCCTGATCCAGGATGGTAATCAGATCGAATCCAAGATGACACAGACCGGAATACTGGATACCTTTATTCCTAAGGAATGGGCAGAAGCCAACGGAACCACTCCCGACGCAGTGGACGGTTACCTTGCATTACAGACCTTGAATAAAGTATTCGAATATAACTGCACCGGCAGCAAAGTATATGACAACTGCTGGGACTTCGTGGCAGAAGATACCCATGCACTGTTCATGGATATTGATTCTGAAGTTGTAGGTAAGAACTTCCTGTACATGCTGACCGAAGACAAATATGCAGCCATGTTAAAGGATGCCTTTAATGCATTACCCGCTGATGAGCAGGCTTACTTCCAGCCCACGATTGATGAGATGGAATCCGAGGCAAATGATTTAGGCTTAGGCGCTGATGGTAAATATGCCCTGGCATGGATCAAGCTCTGGGTAGGCAGCTACAATGCCCAGACCGATGATGGACCTATCTGTAATACGCTGGTATCCGATTCCGCTACCGATCAGTGTGGACTGTTAGTATACAGTAAACTGCGCTCCGTAGAAGAGTCCGCAGGTGTATCTGTGAACAATATCAAGGTTGCCGCTTATCAGGATGGCTATAAGGGAATTGGTGGCTACGGCTACTGTCATTACTTGTTCGTTACTGATAACAGCCCGCTGCCTTGGACTGCATGTGCTTTCATCGCATACATGACCTGTACGGAAGACGGCTTCAGCGCATGGGGCAAAGACATGGGCGGTTATTCCGCTAACCCTGAAGTGGCAAAGGCAATCGAAGCTACCTATCAGCACAGCACCGGCGGTAATGATGAGAACGGTAATGTTGTATACGAGAGCAAAAATGACAGAGGCTTCGACTGGTGGTCTACCGATGGCGAACTGGTGCTGGAAGATCCTGAGTACTGTGCATCCGTATCCTTCACGGTAGGAAGCTGGATCGAGCTGTTACCGAAGTATACTGCTGAGTGATATGAGTGATATATGATATAAAATAGTGACTATTCGTCCTGTCAGAATAAGAAAATCTGCTACATCATGCCTGCATGTAAGTAGCAGTTTTCTTATTCGCAGGGGGAATGGTTTACAGGACCAAAAGCTTGTATTGGGAAGAGAGGTTAACCATGAATCAGAGTGCCACAAAAAAAACAAGCAAGATGGTGATTGTTCTGAACAAGATCAAGACGTATTTCTCCAAGCCACAAAATATCATTCTGCTTCTGTTTGGTATTGTACTTACTTTTACCACAGTGGCGCCGATCGTGGCAATCGTCGAGGATACCTTCAAGATCCATCCGGGCACCATCGATGCACATCTTACCGGAAAGGCAGGCGGATATTCCGTTGCCAATTATGTGGATCTGTTCACCAGTAAACTGGCGAGAACAAATCTGTGGACACCGCTGTTAAATACTGTTCTTTTGGCAGTCTTTACCTGCCTGATCTCCATTTTGTTCGGCGGTTTGTTCGCATTCTTAATTACGAGAACTAATTTAAAATGTAAAAAATATTTAAGCTCTATTTTTATTTTCCCCTACATCATGCCCCAGTGGACACTGGCAGTGGTATGGCAGAATGTATTCAACAGTAATGCAGTCACCGGAACCTCCAACGGACTGCTGGCTTCGCTCTTTCACATTACGATGCCCAAATGGTGGTGCCTGGGGCTGTTCCCCAGTGCAGTAGTATTGGGACTGCATTATGCCCCCTTTGCCTACATCCTGATCGGCGGCATCTTCCGCAACATGGATGCCAATCTGGAGGAAGCAGCGACGATCCTGGATACACCGAAGTGGAAGACCATGTTCCGTATTACTTTACCCATGGTAAAACCGGCGATCCTTTCCACGATCCTGCTGGTATTCGGAAGCGCCATGGGAAGTTATCCCGTACCTCACTACCTGGGACTGACCACTCTGTCCACCAAGTACATCTCCATGAACTCCAAGTATACCGGGGAAGCCAGTATTCTTGCCATCATCATGATGATCTTCGGTGTGGCGATCCTGTTAATGAACCAGATGAGCTTAAAGAGCCGTAAGAATTATACGACGGTTACCGGTAAATCCGGACAGATATCCAAGATCAACTTAGGAAAAGTCGGGAAATATCTGATCGCGATCATCCTGATCGTCATCACTTTCTTCACCAGTATTTTCCCGATCCTGTCCTTCGCACTGGAGACTTTCCTTCCGAATCCGGGAGATTACAGTTTCCTGTATACCATGGATCCCAGTGCTCTGACCACCAAGTGGTGGCTGACGGATAACAACGGAGCCGGTGCTCTGTACGGACAGCCCGGTATCCTCCACAATCCGCTGATCTGGAGAGCATTCAAGGGAACGATGTTGGTTGCTGTATGTTGTGCTCTGATCGCAGGTACGATCGGCACCCTGATCGGTTATGCAGTATCCAAGAACCGGAGAAGCAAGTGGGCGAATTACGTCAACGGTGTGGCATTCCTGCCGTACCTGATGCCGTCCCTGGCAGTGGGCGCAGCTTTCTTCATCCTGTTCTCCAATGACAAGATCAACCTGTTCAATACTTACACATTGTTGATCATCGCAGGCGTGATCAAGTACATTCCTTTCGCCAGCAGAAGTGCACTGAACTCCATGCTGCAGCTGTCGGGAGAGATTGAGGAAGCGGCCATCATCCAGGATATTCCCTGGTACAAGCGGATGCTGCGGATTATCATTCCAATCCAGAAGTCTTCCATTATCAACGGATATATGCTTCCGTTCATGACCTGTCTGCGAGAGCTGTCCCTGTTCTTACTGTTATGTACGCAGGGCTTTATCCTCTCCACGACACTGGATTATTTCGATGAGATGGGACTGTATGCATTTTCCAGCGCCATCAACCTGATCCTGATCGTAACGATCCTGATCTTTAACACTTTGGTAAATAAACTGACCGGGGCCAGCCTGGATGAAGGTATCGGAGGTAAATAACTATGCCGGAAATCAAATTAACACATGTTACAAAACGTTGGGGAAAATTCTATGCGGTAGATGATCTGAGTCTGGATATGGAGGACAATTCCTTTATCACTCTGCTTGGTCCCTCCGGTTGCGGCAAGACCACTACCTTACGTATGATCGCCGGTCTGGAGACCCCTACCAGCGGGCAGATCAAGATCGGAGACCGGGTGGTATTCGATAGTGAAGCGGGGATCAATGTTCCCGCAAATAAGAGAAAAGTCGGATTTCTGTTCCAAAACTACGCACTGTGGCCGAACATGACGGTATACCAGAACATCTCCTTCGGACTGGGCAATATCAAGGAAGAACTTCCCGTGATCGATGAGGAAGCCAAAGCTTTAAAAAGCATGATCAAGGCACTGGAGAATCCGGGAGAGCTGGTAAAACTCATTGAGGAATGCAGAGATAAAAAGGGAAAGTTAGACCTGGATATGGTCTATCTGAAGCTGATCGATAATTACACCATTTCTATCTATACTGCAAAGGAACTGTATAATTACAAGCTCCATGAGGCAGCAGACAAAGAAAGTGCCGCAAAGCAAAAGAAGCAGGAACTGACTGCAAAATTGGACAGCATCCTGGCAGGTCATAAGGAAAAAAGGGAAGAACTTAACGAGAAATTCGAAGTCGTATCCGGTGGCAAGGTAGTAACCAGGGTCAGAAAATATTCCAAGGAAGAGATAGACCTGGCGGTACGCAGAGTATCTCGTATCGTTAAGATCGGAATGTTCATGAACCGTTATCCCGCAGAACTGTCCGGTGGACAGCAGCAGAGAGTTGCTATTGCCAGAACACTGGCACCGGAACCCCAGGTACTGTTCATGGATGAGCCGCTGTCTAACCTGGACGCGAAACTCCGTCTGGAAATGAGATATGAACTGCAGCGTCTGCATGTAGAGACCGGAAGCACCTTCGTATATGTAACCCATGACCAGATGGAAGCTATGACACTGGCAACGAAGATCTGCCTGATCAACAACGGTGTGCTGCAGCAGTATGAAGCACCGTTGACTGTGTACAGCAGACCCAACAACCTGTTTGTGGCTGATTTCGTAGGAAATCCTTCCATTAATTTTATCGAAGCCAAGGGTGTGCAGAATGAAAACGGCAGCCTGGATGTGACGATCTTAGACGGTAGAAAGGCAAAGTTTGTTCCGAAAGAACATCTGGATCTGCAGAGATGGTTTGCAGAGAGAGATAAGAACGAAGCCGATGAGGCAGCCCGTCACAAAGAGAAAATGCAGGATAAGAAAGCCGTGGAGAAATCCAACAAGGATGAAGTCTTCAAGTATCATATTGCCAGAGTGAACGAGGACGATTACGCACTGCAGGAAGCTCCCGTGATCACCAACGAGGATTTTGTCATCGGTGTACGTCCGGAAGCCCTGCAATTACACGATGGTGCAGGTCTGGACGGCGTGATCTACGGTGCTATGCCCACCGGTATGGAATCCACGATTAAGCTTCGTATCGGTGATTTCCTGCTGACCGGTGTAGTATTTGGAAATACAGCATACAAGATCGGACAGGAAGTGAAATTCGAAGTTGGCGGAGAGGATATCCTGCTCTTTGACAGGAAGTCAGGCAAACTGATTACGGCAGGCAGTCTGCATGTGTAGGAAAAACTATCAGGGAATCATATTTGATCTGGATGGTGTCATTTGCCATACGGACCGGTATCATTTCCTGGCATGGAAACAGATAGCGGATCAACTCGGAATTAATTTTGATGACCGGATCAATGACCGGATGCGGGGGGTGAGCCGTATGGACAGTCTGGAGATTTTGCTGGAAGAATATCACGGTGAACCGCTCACCGCAGCGCAAAAAGCAGCACTTGCGGAAAAGAAGAACCAATTATATGTAGGTCTGCTGCAAAATATGGGCGAGGCGGATTTGTCCGAAGAAGTCCGGAAGACTATGGATACGCTGCGAAGCCGCGGACGAAAACTGGCAATAGGATCTTCCAGCAAAAACACCAAACTGATCTTAAAAAGGCTTGGGCTTACCGGATATTTCGATGCCGTCAGCGACGGAACCAATATTACAAGGTCAAAACCGGACCCGGAAGTGTTTCTGTGTGCAGCACAGTATCTGGGGCTGTGTCCGGGAAAATGCCTGGTTGTGGAAGATGCAAAAGCCGGTATTCTGGCAGCAAAAGCCGGAGGATTCGACAGTGCGGGATTAGGGGAGGCAGCAGCTTTTGCTTTCGTAACATACCCCTTGCAAAGCTTTTCGGATTTACTGAAGCTGGACGGAAACAGGTAGTAAATAAAACGTATCGGAAAATGAGATCGAATGTCTCACTACCGATACGTTTTTGTTGTAATCGAACAAAGATTCGTATATAATGAATATGTCTGCAAAACGAGAGCATCAAAGATGCGGTTTTGCGAATGAGGTTCTGCATCGTTACAATCTTTTGCAACAGGTGCTACATGGTTAATGCGGGAGGCAGCAATATGAAAATCATCCATTGTGCGGATATCCATCTGGATTCCAAAATGAGTGCAAATCTGACCAAAGAAAAAGCGAGAGAACGTAAGACGGAATTGTTGACCACCTTTCAGAATATGGTTGCATACGGGGCAGAGCAGGGCGTGGCGGCGATCATAATCGCAGGAGATCTGTTCGATACGAAAAACGTATCCGCTACCGCCCGGAATGTGGTAAAAGACTTAATTCAGGGACATCCCAAAATAGCTTTTTATTACTTACAGGGGAATCATGACGAAGGAAGCTTTACGTCCGGTCTTTCGGAACTTCCGGAGAATCTTCATCTATTTGGGAACCACTGGACAAGCTATGAACTTTCAGGGACGGAGAATACTTCCGGTAAGGGAGTTGCGGTTACTGGGGTGGAACTGACACCGGAAAACAGTGGAAGCATATATAATACGCTGTCACTGGATGTGGATCAATGCAACATTGTAGTCCTGCATGGGCAGGAATCGGAATACAGTGCGAGAGATAAGGCGGAGATCATTCATCTGACGGCATTGAAAAATAAGGGAATTGATTATCTTGCCCTGGGACACATCCACAGCTATAAAAAAGAGCATCTGGATGCGAGAGGCGTCTATTGTTATCCCGGCTGTCTGGAGGGCAGAGGGTTTGATGAATGCGGAGAGCATGGATTTGTGATGCTTGACATTGATGAGCTGACAGGTACAATTGACAGTACGTTTATTCCTTTCGCATCCCGAAAGCTCTATACCATCCCGGTGGATATTACCGGTTGTGAATCCACGACGGAAATCATGGAACGGATGAGAGCCGAGACAGCCGGGAAAGGTTACCCGGAGAAAAGTCTGATCAAGTATGAACTGGTCGGGAAAATAGATGTGGAAAGTGAAAAGGATATTGACTTTCTGTTACATCAGTTCAGCCACCTTTTTTATTTTGTGAAGATTAAGGACAGCTCGGAGTACCTGGTGGATTATGCTGCTTTTGCAAAGGATAAGTCCTTAAAAGGAGAATTTATCCGTACGGTTATGGGCAGAGAGGATCTGTCGGAAGAGGATAAGGCGACAGTGATACATTACGGATTGCAGGCACTGGCCGGAGAGGAGATCCTGGACGCATGAAACTGATCAAATGTCACATTGAGAATTTCGGAAAACTAAGTGACTTTACCTATGATTTTACAGATGGCTGCAACACCGTCTGTGAGGAAAACGGCTGGGGAAAAAGCACACTGGCTGCATTCTTACGCGTTATGCTGTTTGGATTCCGGAATGAAGGGAAGAGAGATCCGCTGGAAAATGAGAGGAAGAGATACAGTCCCTGGCAAAAGGGCGTCTACGGCGGAGAACTGCAATTTGAAAGTGAAGGAAAGCAATATTCTGTCCGCAGAACCTTCGGAAGTAAAAGCGCAGAAGATGAATTTCAGCTGACGGATGCGAAAACGCATCTGCCGTGTAGTGATTTTACACAAAATCTGGGAGAAGAGTTGTTCCGGATCGACGCAGGATCCTTTGAACGGACGATTTTTATCTCACAGAATGACTGCGAGACCTTTGTTACGGACGGCATCAATGCCAAGATTGGGAATCTGGCGGAGAATACGGACGATATCAATAATTTTGAGACAGCGGACAAGCGGTTGAACGATCTGTTAAACAGCATGTCACCCTCTCGTAAGACCGGATCGCTCCGTCAGAGCAAGGACCGCATTACGGAACTGAAGACGCAGATCCGTAACGGGCAGGAGATACACAATACGATGGAAAGTATTGATACCCGGAAAAAGGCGGCAATCGAGGAGAGAGAAAAGCTTTCTGCGGAACTGACAGAACTGCAGGAGAGACAAAAGGAACTGGGAATTTATAAGGATCAACAGGCGAAAAAAGAGAAGTACCTGGATCTGCGTGCAAAAATGGCACAGAGACAGCAGACTTTAAAAGAAGCGGAAAGCTATTTTAACGGCGTGATACCAAAAGGGGAAGAATTACGCGAAAAAACAGCCATCTGCAATCAGGGGATTTCTGTCCGCAAAGCAATGGAAATCTATTGCCTGACAGAGGAAGAACAGGCGCAGTGTAAAGACAATTTTCCCATGGCGGACAATGCCAGACTGGAAGAAAAATATGCTGAGGCACAAGAACTTGAGAGCCTGGAAAGCACGACAAGAAAAAATGCCCTGTCAGGGGAAGAGAGCAGACGGTTAGAGGAGCTTTCCGGATATTTTGCGGAAGGAATGCCGCAGGAGGCGGAGATCGACAGTGTAAAAAATGCCTGGACGAACCGCAATGAAGGAAAAAGTCTTCTGCAGGCGAAAGAAATACAGAGGAAAACCCTGCAATCCATACAGGCACAGGAAGATGCCAGATGCTTACGGGAGCAGGAAGAAGCAGGTAAAAGGAAAAAAATGCTGTTGCTTTTTGGCATTCTTTTATCGCTTGGTGGTTTTGCTGTGATCCTGTTGGGACAGGGAGTGATCGGAGGAGTCCTGGTCGTACTGGGAATTGCAGCTGTGGCAGCGGCACTGTTGTTTACAGCAGGCAGATCTAAAGACCAAACGGGAGAAAATACCGAGCTTTCCCGTTTGGAACAGGAAATGGAAGAACTTGAGGCACAGGTCTGCATAGAGGAAGGACAGATTGAGGATTTCTGCACTCGTTGGGGACTTCGGGAAGGACTGGAACTGACCTCCTGGCTTGTGGAACTGCAGAATAAGAGAAGAGATTACGAGGCACTTTTGGAGCGGCAGAAGCAGGCTGGATCAGATGAAAAGACTGCGAGAATTGCCGCACTGCAGAAAGATTTACAGCAGTTTTTTGCAGAATACGGAGAAGTACCGGAAACACAAAACTATCTTGCAGCATTGCATGAACTGGCGGGAAAGTGCAGACAGAGACAGCTTTTACTGGAAAAACAAAAGAAATATTTACAGCAAAAGCAGAAATACGAAGCGCTGGCAGAACAGGTAAAAAATTATCTGATGTCGTTGCAGCTGATTCCGGAGGAGCACCCGGAAGAACAGCTGGCCGAACTGGAAAGTCATAGAAAGGATTATGAGAAGGAGTTACAGGAATATAGGAGAATCGAGCAGGAGATAAAAGCGTTTGAAGAGAAAGAGGACATTCCGGCACTTCTGGCACTGAAGATCCCGGAGGGAGAGGAATCCCTGGAAAGTCTGGCAGATGAAATGCAGGTCCTTTCGGAGCGTATGGAAGAACGTTTTCAGACCATTGACAGCTATCAGAAACAACTTTCCGACTTACAGGAATCCTGGGATACTGTGGAAAATATGCAGGAAGAGCTGGAAGCCTTGCAGGAGAAGACAGAGGAAAGACTCAAACAATATGAATTGCTTGGAATGACAAAAAATCTGTTGGAACAGGCAAAGAGTTCGTTCACTGCAAAATATACAGAACCTGTCATGCAGGGGTTCCGGAAATATTACAGAATTCTCACGGGAACGGAATGCGAAAATTATCAGATGGATGCCAATACCAGATTACAGGTGATTGAAGGAAATATGCCCAGAGACATCGGATACCTGAGTCTGGGCAACCGTGACCTGATCGGTATCTGTATGAGACTTGCTTTGGTGGAAGCCATGTATGAGGAACAGAAGCCGTTTTTGATTCTGGATGACCCTTTTGTGAAT
>ENA-ORNT01001979-ORNT01001979.1-human-gut-metagenome-genome-assembly--contig:-NODE-1979-length-13049-cov-4.466985_pt1 | contig 13049 bp, 8 predicted proteins | sample MGYA00242120_ERZ509032 | MGnify/ENA primary metagenome ERZ509032 (study PRJEB26280, sample SAMEA2338729) | human gut metagenome | biome: human gut; feature: human-associated habitat; material: faeces...
TATGCCGCATAACAGGTGTCCACAAAAAATGTCTACTTGACAGGGGGCGTCACACAGTACAGTCCTTTTTATGGTACAGTATAAGTGGTACACTGCTTACAGGAGGTGGATGTTGTGGCTAATGATTACGATTACGGGTATGGCGATCTTGAAAACAAACTGATCTCTCTGCTCCGATCCGGGGCGCCCGATTTTGCTGCCGCCGAAGAATTGATACGGCAGGGTGCAGACATTAACGCCAGTGGGAATAGCGATGACGAAAACATTCTCTCGGAAATTCTACGCGGTTATTGGTGGTCAGTGCGCGGAGATACTATTCCCGAAGCTTGTGATGACTGCGACGAAAGTCACTGTGAGGATTGCGAACACAATCTCAATCTCAACCCAAACCTTGGCGCATCAATGTGTGCAATTATCCGCTTTTTCCTCGATCACGGTTTTGATGTGGATAAGTGCAACGGGCGCTTTGGCGCGCAGTGCTTAGAGGCATTGACCCTCTCGACCTTTGACCAATATATAATTGAAGCTACAAAGCTTTTATTTGATGCCGGTGCTAAAAACATACCCGTTTCATCCCTGTCGGACGATCGGGACCACACGCCATGGGATTCTATTGCTACAGAAGGTAGCTATCAGCGCACTTGTGAGCACGATCATTCTTTGGCTAATATTTATGAGGCCGTGTATCAAATCTATCAAGCCGTTGAGGACGGAAAGCCTTACAGCGGAATTGATTCGTATGAAATTGCCATTGGCAAGAAAGTGCTGAAAGTTTTTGCGGAAAACAACGGTGATCAGCCCGTCTTCTTTTCTATGGATCTTCCGAAATTCAAAATGGACAACTGCTATAATCGATCTCTGTATTTTGTTTACGATGGCGGCTTTCTGACAGTGACCAAGTATGCAGATTTCTGGACGGATACCGTTTTGCCGGCCGTAGATATGATCGATGTTTCAGATAATTTCACCGGTATTGTGGGGCACACCATAAAAGGCTTTACCTATGACCATCGAACAATAGTAAAGGAATCTATGCATTACGGACAGCCGATCGTTACGATCGAAATGGACTCCGGGTGCAAAGCCAGATTTTCTGTCAATTTTGGCGAGGTCAAAAAAGAAGAGCGTTCAGCATATTACAAGCTCCTCGACGCTTAATGCAATAAATTGTCACCTTAAAAACGCGGAAAAAATCTGCCGCTATCGCCTCGGCGATAGCGGCATTTGTTGCGCGATTATAAGGTTTCCACTCAGGCTTTGCTCTCGTAGGCGGAAACGTAGCCGACGATTATCTCCGCGCTTTTTTCCGTGCCAACGGAGGAGTCAACCGTCAACTCATAGTTTTTGGCCTCGCCCCAGCGCATGCCGGAGATATGCTTATAATAGGCGGCTCTCGCCTTGTCCGAGCGGCGGATATTGCGCTTTGCCTCCTTGAGCGTGTCGCCGTAAACCTCTTTGACTCTGCCGATGCGAAATTCCATGGGCGCATGGACAAACACGCGCACGACGTTTTCGTAATCCTTCAGTACATAATCTGCGCTTCTGCCCACGATGACGCAGCTTCCGTTATCTGCGATCTTCCTTATGATCTTCTCCTGCGCCTCGATTGCATCCTGCACGACACGCGTGCTCAGATACAGTTCGCGCAGGATATCCGGCGAATTTTTGTGTACATCGGAAATGAACTCCTGATCAAGGCCGCTTTCGTGGGCGGCAAGCGCGATCATCAGAAGCTGGATCGGATAGATGATCGACAGTGCGGTCAGGCCCGATCCGGAATACCTGCCGACAAACAGGCTGTCAATAATGTTGTACAGCGCCTGAATAAGCTGCGCAAGCATAACAGGCGGCGCAAGCCTGAATAAAATTCTGCTGATTTTTTCGGTTCCGAAAAGCTTTGTTGTATCCATATGTGCCTCACCCTTTTCAAACGGAACTGAGGCAGTATATCACCGCCGCCGACAGTTTTCAATAGGCTCGGCAAAAACAATGCGCGCTGTAATGCATATTCGTCATATCACTCTTTTTATAGCAAAAAAATCTTGACTCTACAATAATTGTAGAGTTTAATATAAGCGTGGCGAGGGCCAATCCGTTTTTAATTGTCTATGGGCACAAAATGTATTTTGCGGTTTCGTTAAGGACGGCCCTCGTCATACTTTTTTGAGGTGATATACCGTGGAGCGCAATCTTACAACGGGCAGCGTTTTCAAAAACATCGTCATTTTCTCGCTGCCGTATTTTCTGTCTTACTTCCTCCAGACCCTTTACGGACTGGCGGATTTATTTATTATAGGCCAATATGAGGGCGTTGCATCGACAACGGCGGTTTCCGTCGGCAGCCAGGTCATGCACATGCTGACGGTCATGATCGTCGGACTTGCTATGGGCACGACGGTGTCTATAGGCCGCGCGGTCGGAGCCGGCGACAAAAAGCGCATGTCCGCCTGCGTGGGAAACACCGTTACGCTGTTCATGCTCGTTTCCGTCGTGCTGACGGCGGCGCTGGTGCTGCTGGTCGATCCCATCGTTTCCGTGATGTCAACTCCGGCCGAGGCCGTGGACGGCACGGCGCGGTACCTCACCGTGTGCTTTATCGGCATCCCGTTTATAACCGCGTACAACATCATAAGCAGCATTTTCCGCGGCATGGGCGACAGCAAAAGCCCCATGTATTTCATTGCGGTGGCCTGCGCGGCAAACATTGCGCTCGACTATCTGTTCATGGGCGCGATGCGCCTCGGCCCCGTGGGCGCTGCGCTGGGCACAACGCTTGCGCAGGCGATAAGCGTGCTCGTTGCATTCATCACAATCCGCCGGCGCAGGAGCGTTGCCGTTTCGCGCGCCGATCTTCGCCCCCGGCGCGACGTTATGGGGCAGATCCTCGGCATCGGCGTGCCCGTTGCGCTTCAGGACGGGCTTATCCAGATCGCGTTCATCCTCATAACCGTTATCGCAAATCTCCGCGGGCTGACGGACTCGGCCGCGGTCGGCATAGTCGAAAAGCTCATAAGCTTCCTGTTCCTCGTTCCGTCGTCGATGCTCTCGACGGTGTCCGCCATCGGCGCACAGAACATCGGCGCCGGGGATTACGGACGGGCAAAGCAGACCATGTGGTACGCAATCGGCATTGCCGTCGGCTTCGGCGTCATAGTCAGCGTCCTGTTCCAGTTTATCGCCGAGCCGGTGGTCGGCCTGTTTACGCCGGATGAGGGCGTCATCGCCGCCGGCGGACAGTACATGCATGGCTACATCTTCGCCTGCCTGTTTGCAGGCATCCACTTCTGCTTCAGCGGCTATTTCTGCGCCTGCGGCAAGTCGATGATCTCGTTTATCCACAACATTTCGGGCGTTGCGCTTGTGCGCGTTCCGGGCGCGTACCTGATGTCGAAAATGTACCCTGCAACGCTGCTCCCGATGGGGCTTGCAACGGCGGCAGGCTCGATTTTGCAGGTTCTTATCTGCATCGTCGCATACAGAATAATATGCCGCCGCGGAAAGGACGTGCATGCCCTTGGATAAAAGCAAGCTGTTTTCCATAGGCGACGTTGCCGGGCTTTTCAACCTCAGCACCGGTACGCTGCGCCACTATGAAACGCTTGGGCTTATCACGCCCGAGTACACGGACCCCGACACGGGCTATCGCTACTACAGCGTGCGGCAGTTCGAGCCGCTTAACACCGTGCGCTATCTGCGCATGCTGGATATGCCGCTCGGCTCGATCGGCGATTTTCTCCAAAACCGAGATGTTGACGTCATTGAGCAGAAGCTCCGCCGTCAAAAGGAAGAGATTCTGGAAAAGCAGCGCGAGCTTGCCGTTATCGAGCGCAAGATAAACAGCCGTCTGCGCATGATAAGCGATGCACGCAGCTCTCCGCTTGACGTGATCGAGGTGAAAACGCTGCCGCCCTGCCGCCTTGTCTGGGTCGAAAAACCGCTGAGTATTGATGATTCGCTTGACATGGAGCTTCCCATACGCAGGCTCGACAGCGCGCAGGACACGGCCGTGTTTCTCGGCAAGGTGGGCGTCGGCATATCGCGAGATAACCTGCTCGGCGAGAGGTTTGATAAATACGACTGCATTTTCCTCATCCTCGACGAGGACGAGGACTTTGAGGGCGCAAAGTGTCTTCCGGAAGCCAAGTGCGTCAGTCTGCGCTACTGCGGAAGCCACAGGGAGGCCGCAGCACAGTACAAAACGCTCTCGCGATACATGCGCGAAAATGAGCTTTCCCCTGCCGGATTTTCGCGCGAGGTCACGATGATAGACTTCGGCATCACCTGCGACCCCGAAAAATTCGTCACCGAGATCAGCATCCCGATAGAGAACAAATAGAAAAAGACCTCGTCCAACCGGACGCGGTCTTAAACTTTGTAATTTTAAATTACTTAATGCCGTACTTCTTGTTGAACTTATCAACACGGCCGCTGGTATCGACCAGCTTCTGCTTGCCGGTGTAGAAGGGGTGGCACTTCGAGCAGATCTCGACGGTGATGCCGGGGCGGGTCGAGCCGGTCTCGATGGTTGCGCCGCAAGCGCACTTTATAACGGTGGGCTGATAGTTAGGATGGATTCCTGCCTTCATTGTTCATATCTCCTCGTCGTAGGCTATCTTGAGCACGCAAAAGCGTGGTTACAAGACGCAAAGGTAATTGTAGCACAGCACTTTGCTATTTGCAAGAACTTTTTACGGTTTCGCCGGAATATAAAAAATACAAAACGCACTCGCGCACGGGCTTGCCTGTCATCCGCTGTGCGGCATAGGCATAGGCCTCAAGCTGTTTTGAATAGGTCTGCGCACGCTCGGCGGTCTCCTCGCCGCGGACTCGGTCGGTTTTATAGTCGATTATCGTAAGCTCGCCGGCCTCCTCGATCATGCAGTCGATAACGCCCTGCATGAGCACGCTCTCACCCTCGCCGCCGGGGAAGAATTTTTCCGCCGGGCAAAGGAGCGAAAACTTAAACTCGCGCTTTCGCGCATCGGCCGACATTATGCGCTTGCCGAGCGGCGAGGAAAACAGGCGCAGTATGCTGCCGGTATCGACAGCCTCGGCCTGACGGGCGCTTAAAAAGCGCTCTGCGGTCAGCCGCTCAAGCTCCTCGCGTATCTCCTGCTCGGTGCCTGTTTTTTCATAGTCGATGTATTGCAGAAGCATATGCGTCGCCGTGCCGCGCGCGGTGGGGCTGAGCTTATCCCCGCCGCCGAGACGGGGCGCGCGAAAATGAGCATGCTGCATCGGCACGATGCTCTGCGCCTCCTCGTCGGGCGCTTCAAGGCGCTTCAGCTCCGTTGCCGTGACCTTCGAGGGCAGCGCGGACGCGGCCGCATGCGGATACGAAAACGCGGCGTTTTTCTCAAGCACGGCAACAAGCTCCGGGTCTGCGCAGGTAATGTCCGCCACGGCTGCGGTATCCTGCTGCATTTCCTGAACCTCCGTGTTCAAAAAGCTAAGGCGGAAATTTTCATCCTCGGTGCTCAGCTGAGCATAGATCATCCATTCGGCCATGCTCGATGCATTAAGCAGTATCTCCGGTGACATTGGGCGCGTGCATTGCAGCATCATTTTCTGCATTTTTTCCTCTGGATGCTTTATCGCCGCCGTAACAATGAGCCTTTCGCGCGCGCGCGTGAGCGCGACGTATAAAAGGCGCATCTCCTCGGAAAGCTGCTCGCGCCGCAGCCGCTGCTTTATCGCGCTGCGCGCAAGGCCGGGATATTCGAGCCTGCGCGCGGTGTCGTAGATCTTAGCGCCAAGGCCAAGCTCGGGATGAACGAGCACTGTCTGCTTGAGGTCGGCATCGTTGAACCTGCGAGAGGTATCGCACACAAAAACGACCGGAAATTCAAGTCCCTTGGATTTGTGGATGGTCATTATCTTCACCGCATCGTCGGATGATGCCGCGCCCATGTCTCCGCCGTGCTCGGCAAGCTGCCTGAGCCAGCGGCAGAAGCGGTGCAGTCCGCGAAATCCGCCGGCGGAAAAGCGCTTTGCAAGCGTGAGCATCATGCGCATGTTAGCGCACCTCTGCGGCGCATCCTGCATGGCGGCGCAAAGCGCCATGAGGTCGAGCTCATCATAGACAAACATCAAAAGCTCGTCGATCGACATTTCGGGAGCGCGCGAGCGCAATTTATCGAGCGTCTTCAGAAAATTCGCGCATTTTTCGTTATCCTGCGCGGCGGCTTTGAGCGCCGTGTAAAAATCCGAATTTCGGTCGGCAAGGCGTATCTCCGTCAGCTCATCGGCGGAAAAGCCGAATGCGCCGGAGCGCAGCACCGCGATGAGCGCAACATCCTGATGCGGATTGTCGATAACCGCAAGCAGGCTCATAAGCGAGGCTATCTCCGTCGAGCCGAAGAAGCTGCCTCCCTGACCTGCCGCAACGGGTATGCCGCGCAGGATAAGCTCGCGGCGGTAGGTCTCGCCTACGGAGTTTGCCGAGCGCATGAGCAGCGCGATATCCCCGTAGCCGAGCGCGCGGCCGTTTACCGTCATGCCCGAGTGCATGAGTTCAAGGATCTTCTCAGCGACGGCAGCGGCCTCCTTTTCGGCCTTGCCGCGCAGATCGTCCTCGTCGGCACTGACATCGATGAGAACAAGCTCCGGAGAAACGCCCTCGTCCTCATACACACCTCCGCATTTGAGCTGCGCGTTCTCGTCGTAATCAACCTCGCCGAGTTTTTTCGACATGCAGACTTCAAAAACGCCGTTTATGCCGTCGATCACCTCACGGCGCGAGCGGAAGTTTTCCTGAAGCATTATCTTCACAGGCTCGCCCTCGCGCGCATCGGGCAAAAATGCGTATTTTTCATATTTATCGGTGAATATCAGGGGATCGGCAAGGCGGAAGCGATAGATCGACTGCTTCACGTCGCCGACCATGAACAGGTTGCTCCCATCCCTCGAAAGTGCGCGGAATATCTCGTCCTGAACGGAATTTACGTCCTGATACTCATCGACCATGATCTCGCAAAAGCGCTCGCCGGTTTCGCGTGCAAGGGCTGTCGGGCTTCCGTCCTCGTTCGTCAGAAGCTGGGCGGTAAGGTGCTCAAGGTCTGCAAAATCGACCTCTGCCCTGCGGCGCTTTTCGGTGCCGTAGGCCCTGTCAAAGCGCAGGGTCAGCTCGATGAGCGCGCGCATGGCCGGCGCCGAGGCGCGCATGTCGCTCAGGAGCTTTTCGCTGTCGTCCGAGAGCATTTTCGTGAATTTTTCGCAGTCCTTTTTGCACAGAGTACGCACCTGCTTTACATACTCGGAAAGCTCGGGGTCTGGCGAATTTAAAAGCCTGCCGAGCGTTGGGAAGCTTACGGGCAGCTCCTGCCGCGCCCTGTCCCAGCCGAGGGCGCACGCGCGCGAGAGCGAGCGCAGCGAAAGCGCGGTATCCGCACAGCTCGGGCCGTATTTTTCGGCAATGACCTTGTTTTCGGCCGCCCTTTGGCAAACATCGTCCATCCTCTGCGCCCAGTATTGCGCCGAGGCGCTGATCTCCTCGAGGATCTCCGCGCCCCAGACGGTTTTTCCGGCATCGTCGGCATTTGCTTCTATTGCGCAAAGCTGCTCGCCCAGCCACTTTGCAGGGCGCGCGTGGCTTTGCGTTTTGCGGTGCAGCGCAAGCACCGTTTCCGCAAGACGATCGTCGCTGCGCCCGGCTCCGACAGTGTCGGCAAGGAGCTTAAAGCCCTCGTCGGGCGCTTCATAGCACTCATCGAGCACGCGCTGGATAACGCGCTGCTTTATCGCCTCCGCCCTGTCCTCCTCGATGACCTTGAACTCCGGCGAAAGCTGCGCCGCGTGGCAGTTTTCGCGCAGGAAGCTCTGGCAGAACGAGTCGATCGTGCCGATCTGCGCCTTGGCGCACAATGCGCTCTGCCGCTTGAGCCTGCGGTTATCGGGATCTGCGGCAAGGCGCTCGGATATCTCGTCGAGTATGCGGCTGCGAAGCTCTGCGGCCGCGGCCTTGGTGAAGGTTATGACCAGGAAGCTGTCGATATCCGCGTCATGCTCTATTCTGCGAAGCAGGCGCTCGGTGAGCACCCTTGTTTTTCCGCTTCCGGCCGCCGCCGAAACAAGCACGGCGCGCCCGGTTTCCTCGATCGCGCATTTCTGCGACGCTGTCGGCTCAAACCTCGCCATCTTCCCCGCCTCCTTCCAGAACGCTCCACACCTTCGTTGCAGGCAGGTGCGGAGTAGATCGCATGCTCTCGCCGTTTTCGCCGTCGGCAAAGCGGCATGCGTCGAAATAATCGCAGTTTATGCAGGCATTCTCCTGCTGTCCGGCATAGTAAGGGTCGGCAGCTATGCTGCCGCGCCGAAGCTCCGACGCCATTTCGCACAGCGTTTGGTCGATATGCCGGGCGAGCGTGCCCAGGCGCTCTGCCGAAACGAGCGCGTCGCCGGCAGGGCCGTTTTTCTTGAAATCAACGGGTATATACTTCGGCGTGTCGGCATGCTCCATCGCCCGGATGACCTCCGGATCGCTGAGCACAAGGCCGCTGCGGCGCAGACCCTTGCTGCGCTTTTTCTCAAGCTCGGCGTCGCTTATATCCCCGTCCTCGCTTATCACTCCGTCGCGCGCCGGAACGTACAGCACTCCGGCCGGGACGATCTCCTCGCCGTACAAAAGCTTTCCGTTCTCGCCCAGCGAGAAAAGGTACAGAAGCATTTGCAGGTTCATGCCGTACAGCACGTCCGAGAGGTCAAATTTCTTGCGCCCTGTTTTGTAATCGACAACGCGCAGATACAGCTTGCCCTCGTGCAGCCAGCCGTCCACCCTGTCGGCAATGCCGGTGAGCACGAGCTTATCCTCGCCCTCGCCAAGCTCAAGCGGCGGAAGCTGCGGCGTGTCGGCAAAGTCAAGCTCAAACGACAGCGGCTGAAAATCGCTGCGGCGCAGCTCGTCGGCAAGATCGAGCACTATCCGATGCACGCTGCCGGTCAGGCGGCGGAAAAGATATTCAAAGCGCTTGCTTTTATCGCGAAAATCGTTAAGCTCGCGCGTGATGTATTCATCGATGTATTTATCGCACAGCCGCGTAACGGTCTCGTCGTCAACGCTCTTGTAGCCGCCCATGGAGGCGGCCTCGCGCGAGACCTGCTCCAGGATCCTGTGCATAAACGTGCCCATCTCGGGCGCTGTGAAGCCTGCCGGCTCACGCGGCTTTGCCTTGAGCGCGTACTGCATGAAGTAAGCAAAGCGGCAGGACGCAAATTTATCTATCCTCGAGGCCGAAAGGCGCAGCTTTTCGCCGTAAAGCGCCCTGACCGACGCACGCGAAAGACTGCCGCGGCTGCGGTTTGCCTGCGCTTCAAGCGAGCGCAGGCGCTCCGGCTCGTGCCGGGCGAAAAACTCGGCCGCGCTTGCCGCGCACGCTCCGCCGCCGTGCAGCGACTGCGCGGCAAGCTCCAGCGCCGGAGCTGCGGCGTTAAGGCGCGCCATGTCAACGTCAAACTCGCAGATATCTATTCCGAACATGGCCTTTGCTCGGTTAACGACAAACGCCGGGCGCTGCTGCGCGCCGGCGCCGTCGGTGAGCGCATAGCAAAAGCTCAGGCTGTCCGACGGCAGCGTCAGGCAGTTGTACACGACCGAAAACGCGCGCCACAGCTCGCTGTCTCCGACGCCGCCGAGGTCGATGTCCATCTCGAGCAGTCTGCGCCGCTCATCGTTCGAGAAAACGCCGGTGTCCGCCTCCGTGCCGGGGATGCGCTCATCCGTTGCGCCGAGGACGATCAGGTGCTTAATGTTTCGGCGGCGCATGCGGTCCATTTCGCCGGCCGTCACGCAGTCGAGCGAGGCCGGGATCGTTCCGATATCGTAGCGCGAGAGCATCAGCGAAAACAGGCGGCCGAAATATTCCGCATCCGCCGGTGTATCACCGAGCACCGCCGCGCACTGCTCGAGCGCGCCGACCGTTATATCCCACAGCTGGGCGTATTCCTGCGCTGCGGCGGCTCGGCCGTCTTTCTCCAACGCCTCGGCGCGCGCCTGAAGCTTATCGGCAAGGTGCAGATCCTCAAAAAGGCTTGCCAGAGCCTGCGCCTGCTCCGTCGCGGTCGTGGCGGCAGCGGCGTTTTCGGCAAAGCGCATAAGCGGCCGGCGCGCCGTTTCGCGCAGAAGATTTATCTGCTCAAGCGTCTGCTCGGACGCCTCGTCCGGCTGCTTGCCGTAGCCCTCCGGGTGCAGCCGCCAATTTTCGGCTCTTGTCCACGCCGAGCCGTGCAGCTGCCACATGAAAACGTAGTTTTCAAGCTCGTCGCACTCGTCTGTATCCAATCCGCCGAAGCCCGTGCGCAGATAGTCGAACACATCGTCGGCCTCCCAGCCGCCGAGGATGATCTCATACGCCGACTCGATAAGCATCGGCAGCGGCTTTGATAGCATGTCGGCCTTGCGCGCGGTGTATATCGGCGCACCAAAGCGCGAAAATGCCGACTCCAGCGGCAGGCGATAATCGTCAAAGCCCTTGGCGCACACGGCGATATCGCGCCAGCGGCAGCCCGTGTCGCGCACGAGCGACACCGCCTCGGCGGCAGCAAACTCGCACTCGGCGTTTGTGTCGGCTGCGCTTATTATTTTGATGCGGCCTTGCGCGTCGCCGGCCTCGACGGCGCGGTAACTGAACATGTTTTCGGCAAATTCGCCGAGCGGCTTTGCCTTGGTGCTCTCGCCGCCGAAGCGCTCGGTCTGCGCCTTGATGCCGTTATCGGCGGCAAATTTCAAAAGCGCCGAGGCTGTTATGCGGCTGAGTGCAAAGACCTCGCTTCCGCCGTGCAGCTCGTCGCAGCCGAGGCACACGGTAAGGCACACGCCCTTTGAAAGCAGCGCCTCGAGCACTCTGCGCTCCTGCGCGGTGAAGTCTGTGAAGCCGTCAACGAACACGTGGGTGCGCTCGCTCATCGAGCACTGCCCGATCTGCTGCGCAAGCACGCTCAGCCGGTCGGACGGGTCTGCCCTTCCGTTTGCGACAACGCCGTCATACGCCTCGAGTATAAGCCCAAGGTCGTGCAGCTTGTCGCCCAGCGCGCCCTCGCAGGCTTCGGAAGCCTGCATAAGCCGCTCGCTCGTCACGCAGGCGCTTTTGAACTCGTCCACGGCGCCGAGCAGCATCGTTTGAAGCTCGGCCTTGCGCCGCGCCGCGCCGTAAACGCGCAGCCGCGAATACAGCCCGTCGGCAGCCAGCGCCATGCACAAAAGTCTGCCGCCCTTGTCGAGGTATTCGTTTGCCGCGCCGCCGCACTCGGAGCTTATCTCGCGCGCAAGTCCCGTGAACGACAGCACCTCGGCGTACAGCGACAGGCCGTCGCCGCACACGGCGCACAGTTCGCGCTCGGCCTCGTGGCTGTATTGCTCCGGCACGAGCAGCACCTGCCCCGGCGTGCGCGCCGCGACGGCTGCGCGGATGCGCCCCATGAGCAGGTCGGTCTTGCCGCTGGCGGCAGGACCATAGAGCAGATGCAGCATAACATTGCCTCCTTGTGTGTTTTCTAAAGTGTAGCATATCTGGTGTCCCGATAAAAGGACAGTGCCCGGCGGTGCGGCTCACCACACCTGCCAGCGCAGGGCGAAGGCGGCGAGATAGCCGAGCGCGGCGAGCGCGCTCAGAGCGGTGAGGGCAATGTTCGCGGTGCGCTTTTGCGCGCGCTGTGCCAGCGCCAGCGGCACGGGCAGCAGCACGAGCAGGTAGCGCGGCGCGCTCAGCAGCCATGTCGCGCCGACGGCGATGATGTAATATGCGAGAAACCATGCCGTCTGGCTTGCGCGCAGTCGCGGCGCGGCCTTCGCCAGCAGGATGAGGGCGGAAAAGCACGCGATGAGGTTCGGCAGCCAGAGACCGAGCGCGTCGCGCCAATTGCCGCTGCGCAGGCAGCGCAGCAGGTAGTCCGTCTGATATGCGGCGGTGCTGAAAAACAGCCCCGTGCGCTGGTTCCAGTGCTCGCGCTGGTAGATGAGAAATTGAAACGGGTTTCCCGATACGTGCCGGTTGATGCAGCAATATGCCGCAAAGCCCAGCGGCACGAGCAGCAGTCCGACAACCTGCCGGGCGTCCACCCGGCGGTGCTGCACGGCGTCGTGCACCAGCTCCCACAGCAGCGGCACGATCAGCAGCAGCCCGAGCGAGCGCGTGAACGCGGCATATGCTCCGCACAGCCCGCCGAGGATGGGCCGGTGTGTGCGGGCGAGATAGAGCGCCGCGGCCGTCAGCAGCAGAAACAGGCTCTCGCTCATGGGCGCGGCGAAGAAAAAGCAGCCCGGCGCGAGGCTCAAAGGCAGATTGCCCGCAAAGAATCGCAGGTCGAAAGCGATATCCCCGACGAGGCAAGCGCAGAGGTCGAGTGTGTAAGCGAATACCCCCAGGACGCCTTCATCGCCGCAGGGGGCGAAGCCGTGATTGAAGAAGGCACCGTCGCAGAGGGCGAATCCGCCATCGATGAAACCGCCGCCGAAGCAGGCGAAACCGCCATCGACGAGGTCGCCGTCGCAGAGGGCAAAGCCGCTATCAGTGAAACCTTCATCGTCGAAGTATTGACAGAAGCGGAGGTTTCCGAACAGAACGAGCTCTCTGGCCAGGGTGTGCCGTCTTGCCAGAATATACCCTCTGAACAGAGCGTTTCTGCAGAGCAGCGTACCCCTTCCGATGAGGTCGCCCCCGAAAAGCAAGCATCTCCTTCGCAGCAGGCTCCCCTTTCGAGGCAGGCTTTCCCTTCAAAGGGGGCCGATTCTTCAAAGGAGGCTGCTGTTTCAAAACGACCCATTCCTTCAGATCAGGCTGATTCTTCAGAACAAGCCACTTCTTCAAGACGGACCTCTTCTTCGAAGCAATCCTCTTCTTCGAGTCAGTCCGACCGGGAACCTGTTAAATGCTCGCAGCATTTAACAGGTTCGGGAGAAGCCGGTTCTTCAAAGGGAGATGCATCTTCAAAACAACCCAACCCTTCGGAGCAGGTCGATTCCTCAAAACGAGCCGATTCTTCGAAGCAATCCGACCAGAAATCTGTTAAACGCTGCGAGCATTTAACAGATTCGAAGCGCAATACAGCAGAGACCG
>ENA-ORNT01001985-ORNT01001985.1-human-gut-metagenome-genome-assembly--contig:-NODE-1985-length-13017-cov-3.928946_pt1 | contig 13017 bp, 10 predicted proteins | sample MGYA00242120_ERZ509032 | MGnify/ENA primary metagenome ERZ509032 (study PRJEB26280, sample SAMEA2338729) | human gut metagenome | biome: human gut; feature: human-associated habitat; material: faeces...
TTTCCCAGTTTTTGAAATGTGTCTAAGAAATAGGAGAAAACAGACGGACGGGTTGGCTTTCTATCCCGGACCTGGAGCTTTACATAAGATTGACACGGCGATAGATTTCGTTAAAATAGAAAGAAAGAGACAAAAAACAGGGGCAGTAGAGTATGGAATATTTGGATATCGTAGATGAAAATGGAGTACCGACCGGGAAAATAGCAGAACGGACAGCTGCACATAAGCAGGGACTGCGGCACCGTACCTCTCATGTCTGGATCCTGCGGGAACAGGCAGGAAAAGTCGAGGTACTGCTGCAGAAAAGAAGTCAGAATAAAGATTCCTTTCCGGGCTGTTACGATATTTCCAGCGCCGGACATATTCCTGCAGGAGTAGACTTTATCCCGTCTGCGCTGCGGGAGTTAAAGGAAGAACTGGGCTGCAGTGTTTCGGAAAATGAGTTGATTTATTGCGGACAGCGCAGATTTTCCTATGACGGCGTTTTTCATGGAAAGGAATTTCATGACAGGCAGGTCAGCAACGTTTATGCGCTATGGCTGGATCGAAGGCCGGAGGATTTTGTCCTTCAGAAAGAAGAACTGGAGGAAGTGCGCTGGTTTGAATTTGAAAGCTGTCTGAGACTGGTTGAGAAGAACGAAATTCCGCATTGCATTTATTTGGAAGAGCTGCAGATGCTGCTTCCAGAGGTGCGGAAGCGGGAAAGACTCTGTATTCTGGTCACGCCGCCAGTGACGGAGGAAGAAAAGCAACAGCTTTTGCAGGCTGCGCCGGGACAGAAGTTTTTCTTTACGGAAAAGCCGGAGGTGACAGAAGAACAGCTGCGGCGTGCGGACATTATCCTTGGCAATTTGCAGAGTCCTTTGCAGTTAAAAAAGTGTGAAAACCTCAAATGGATTCAGTTGAATAATGCCGGGACGGAAGGCTATTGTGAACCGGGGCTTCTGCCGGAGGGTGCACAGCTTGCGAATGCGACGGGTGCTTATGGAATGGCGATTTCGGAGCATATGATCGGTTGTCTGTTTGCCTTGCGGAAAAAATTGCTGCTGTATTGGGACAACCAGAAAGCACATTGCTGGCATTCGGAAGGACATGTAAAAGTAATCGAAAGATCGAATGTGTTGGTGATCGGCTGCGGTGATATCGGAATGACGTTCGGCAGAAAGATGAATGCACTTGGCTGTCGGGTGAGCGGAATTCGCAGAAGAGTTTCTAAAAAGAGCGACTGCCCGGAATGGATGGAGGGTATGTACGGCATGGACAGTCTGGAAGAACTGCTTCCAAAGGCGGATATCGTGGCGATGAGCCTGCCGGGCAATGCATCGACGTATCATGTGCTGAGCCGGGAGCGGATTGCGTTGTTGTCGGACAATGCGGTTGTTTTAAACGTCGGACGGGGAACGGCGATCGATACGGATGCCCTTGCGGATGCGTTGTATACGGGAAAAATCGCGGGGGCCGCGCTGGACGTCACAGATCCGGAGCCGCTTCCGGCAGACCATCGGCTCTGGAATGCGCCGAATCTCTTGATTACGCCGCATGTTTCCGGAGGTTTTTCCCTTCCGGAGACGCTGGAAAAGATCGTCGGACTGTTTGCAGACAATCTGGAACGGTATTTTGCAGGGCAGCCGATTGAAAATCTTGTGAATCTGCAGACGGGGTATCGGGAGTAAAGTGCCTGTAAAGCAACTGTGGATTGCTGGCAGTTATGTACCGCAGGCGTGTAGAGTCCCAGTGAATTGTACGGGATTTTTAGCGCAAAGCGCCTGCAAAATGGAGATCAGTATGGAAAAAGCATATAAACTGGAATTTGGGGGACAGCCCGGCGGAGAGCTTTTCATGACTTGCTGCGGGTGCTCCCGGACAGAACCCCTGCACTGCTTCGGACCGGCGATGAAGCCGCATTATCTGATTCATTATGTACTAAACGGCAGGGGGATTTTCAAAATGGAGGGCGAGGAATATCCGCTGGAAGCAGGCTGCGGATTTTTGATTGAGCCGGGGCAGATGAGCTTTTATCAGGCGGATGAGAAAGATCCGTGGATGTACATCTGGGTCGGCTTTGCGGGCAAGCGCGCGGAAGAATATGTCAAAAGCATGGGGATTTCCCCGCGGCACCCGGTGTTTCATTCGGAGCAGTCGGACGAGCTTTACAGTATTGTCCGGGACATGATGGATCATAATACGGTCGGCGTTGCAAACGAGCTGCGCCGAAACGGTCTGCTGCATATTTTTCTGTCGGTTGTGGCGCAGAGTATGCCGGAGGAAAGGCGGGAGGAAACGGATCGGGCGAACCAGTATGTCCGCCGGGCAGTGGAATTTATTCAGCGTAACTACTGCAACCCGATCCGGGTGACGGACGTGGCGGATTATGTCTGTGTCAACCGCAGTTATCTATATACTCTGTTTCAGAAATCTCTCGGTATGTCCCCGCAGCAGTTTTTGGCAGCGTACCGGCTGACAAAGGCTGCGGAAATGCTGATGGTGCCGCATCTGCCGGTGGAAAGCATCGCATTGTCTTGCGGATATCAGGATCCGCTTGTGTTCAGCAAGGCGTTTCGGCAGATGAAGGGGGTTTCCCCGACGATGTATCGGAAGCAGATTCAGCAGGATGAAAACCGCGTCAACCGGGAGCACTTAAAACAGGTAGAGGAGTTTATCTCCAGAGTCGGCAGGCTTGAGCTGGGCGGGGAGCCGTGACGGAAGTGCTGCGCGGGTGTGTCGGGCATGATAAAACGTAGGATGTTGCGGACACGCAGACAGATCGCGCAGCACCGTGACACGTGGCACGGCATACCTCGTTGACTTTACTTCCGGATTCCGGCGAGCACCTCGTTAGGAATAACAAATTCCGGGCAGCCCATGGACATCGGTGCAACATCGCCTTCGTTGAAGCAAACCACAACCTCGTTGTTCTGATTCAAGTAGAAGGAAGTGTTGTCTGTGATAGAGGTAAAATCCCATTCCGGCATATCGGAATCGAGCCAGTAGATTTTATTTTCATCTGCCGCCATCTGTTCTTTCATCTGCTGCTTGATATTGTCGCTGATAGTGGTTAAATAATCGCTGCCCTCCTGGAAAAGATCTGCAAGCTGCAGGCGTTTTCCGGTGGAAAGGTCAATGGTGTAGTAGTAGTTCCATTCCGCACCGCTTCCGGCAGACTGGAAGCAGATTAGTTTCAGGGTGAAATACTGATTGGTGGTCGCCAGAATTTCGGATTTGACGGTCATATTCTGGTAGCCTTCTTCGTTTTTCTTGCTTTCTTCGAATTCTGCGATCAGGCGGTCTGTGATGGTCTGAATCTCTGTATTGATTTCCTCTGCTGTTTTCTTCGTCTGTTCGGAAACGGCGGAGGATTTTTGTGTATCCGCGTCAGTGTCCGGTGCGACAGTTACCTCCGGAACCTGAATGTCTGCGCTGTTTCGATCATCTTCGTAGTGATAGTCCCGGAAGGTAACGACTTCAACAAGCCTGGAGAGCACAGGAACCTGGCTCATTGCGTAGGCAACGGAAGCGGAGGTGTTCGGTAAGATGACCAGAGCGGCTGCAGCAGCGGCGATCCCGCAGCGGCGTGTGATGGAGCGTCTGTGGGAGACAGAGCTGTGGGCAGCATTGGAACCCTGCTGGCTGTTCTCCTGCTTTGCCTGAGAGATCTTTTGTTTCATTTGTAAAAGCTGTTCTTCGGACATGTGGATGTCCTGATATTCTTTTTTCAATTCCTGTAACTGTTTTTCACGGTTTTCCATAATAAAAATCCTTTCTGAGAGTGATGGCGGGGCTGAGCCACCGCTTGAATGGTGTTGAACTTGCTGCACGCTGATGGGTCTCGAATGTGGTCGGCAGCTGTGTCGGGCGGTCAGTCCAGCGACAACCGGAGTTTTTTGAGACTGCGATATAGTCTGCTTTTGATGGTATTTGTGTTTTCTTCCATGATGGCTGCAATGTCTTCCAGCTTCATATCTTCAAAATATTTCAGCTCTACGATCATGCGGTCGCGGGGCGGCAGCAGCTCCAGCGCATGTTTCAGATCGAGATTCTCGTAAGCGTCTTCGTAGTGTAGCTCGTCGTTCCCTTCTTCCAACGGCTCCGTTTTTTTCTGCTTACAGAAAGAAAAAATCTCGTTGAGCATGATTCGATACAGCCAGGTGGCTGCATAACGGACCTCTTTTAAGTCAGAGCTGCTTCGGATAGCTTTATATGCGCCGTTCTGGACGATATCTCCTGCGTCTGCTTCGTTGTGGACGTAGCTGTAAGCGAGCCGGTAATATTGATCGTAATTTTGCAAAAGCAGATCTTCTACCGCTTTTTCTTTTGTTTTTCTGGATAATGATATCACGAAGAAATTCGCCTCCTTCTTTTGTTGTTCTGAGGATTAGACGTTGCAGGCGGGAAAAAAGTTTCAGGGAGTTTTAAATTTACTCTACCATACCATTATTTTAACAAATTTGGTTGAAAAATTTCCGAAAATAGAACTGTAGGTTCTTGAGTAGAACTAAAGGCTCGTGGAGCGGAACAGATAGGAAACCTATACTTTACCCATACTATCAGTACGAGACTATAACGATAAGGGGAAGGGAAAAGTATATGCTTGGGGAGCAGATTAAACGGTGCAGGGAGAAGCGTGGATTTACACAGGAGCAGCTTGCGGAAAAAATCGGAGTCAGCATAGAGACGATTTCCAGTATTGAACGGGGCATCAAAATGCCCAGACTGCAGAATTTTGTGGCGATCGCAAATCAGCTTGGCGTTTCAGCAGATGAACTTCTGCAGGACGAACTGGATTTCGGCTTTATCGCGGAAGCGAACGCTCTTTCCAAAAAGCTGGAGGAGTTGTCGAGGGCAGATCGGAAGCGGATTTTAGAGACCATGAACTTTCTGATTGTGCAGGCTGGCGGAAAATCGGAATAAGAGTTTCGTTTTTCAGTGGATATGAAAAATTGCATCGGACTGGAGAAACGACAGAAACAGGCGGGAGCTGACGGGTATCTGAATCGGACGGAATAGGATAGGAAGCGTCGGCTCCGCTTGGCCCTGAGAAAAGGAGAGGTGATGTGCTTTTATAATTATCAATAATGATAGTGTATTATATGGTAGCAATATGAATTGATAAAAAAAGGGTTCTGTGGTAGGATAAAAGCAAAGAAAGGCTTTAGGCTATCCGCAGAATCGGAAAGGATAGCATATGAGTGAAACGGAAGATAAAAAAAGAGAAAAACGGCATCAGGAAGATCTTGAGCGTCTGCGTAGTTTCCGACCGATTGACGATACATTCATGCGGGGACTTTTCAAAGATAATCTCCCACTGGCAGAACTGGTTCTTCGGATTATTACCGGGAAAAAGGATCTGACACTGTTAAAGTGTGAAACACAGGCGGATTTAAAGCGGGTGACCGGAGCAAGGTCGATTTGCCTGGATGCGTATGCAGAGGACAGTACAGGGAAAAAATACGATATGGAGGTTCAACGGTCGGATAATGGAGCTGATCCGCATCGTGCGAGATACCATTCCAGCGTGATGGACGTGGAAAATCTCGATGAAAAGCAGGATTACAGAGACTTGCCGGATACTTATGTGATCTTTATCACGGAAAAAGATTATTATAAGGCAGGGAAGCCAATGTATGTGATTCAGAATATGAACCTTACGCTGAACCAGCCGTTTGAGGATGGAACACACATTTTGTATGTAAATGGCGAATACCGCGGCGATTCGGATTTGGGCAAGCTGATGCACGATTTTAATTGTACGGATGCGGAAGATATGTATTTTGACCTATTGGCGGAAAAGACGCGGTATCTGAAAGAGAATCCGAAAGGAGTGAATGAAATGTGCAAGGTTATGGAAGATTTGAGAAATGAGAGCTACGCGGAAGGACGCGAAGAACAGGCAAAAATAACTGCTTTCAGAATGGGCAAAAAAGGGCGTTCACCGGAAGAAATCGCGGAGCTGATTGATTTTGACGTGGAAACAGTGAAAAAATGGCTGCAAACTACAGAAGAGTAAAAGAATAAAGGAATGCAGTCAAAATCGCAGAGTAGCAGCGGAATGGAAATTAAGTATAGTTAATTTTGAAGCTGGGAAAACTTTATAGATACCGGTACACCGTGCAAAAAAGTCGCATGATGTATCGGTATTTTTTATTCATGACAATAGAATGCTCGCAGAGCGTGCATTCTATTGCTTTGCAGGCGGAAAATTCCCTTCATAACAATAGAATGTTCGCGGAACTCGCCCCCTATTTTTACCAATTTCTACGAGCAGGCTGCTAATTTCGACGAGATTATTTGCAACCTCGAAAAGTATGGTACAATCGATATAAGATATATTTTATGACGAACTGTGCGTGTGGGGAGGCAGATAATTCGCGCAGGCAGTTGATTGGTGACAACAGTACGTTCGCGCAGAGCAAGTTATAGATTGGAAGGGTGAGTATCAAAGCATCGGGAGTTTGTATTGCATTCTATTGTTTGAAAAAGAGAAATCTATCAACAGGGTAATAACAGGGGTAAACTACAATGAAAAAGAAAATATTGAGTGACACATTATTGCAGATCTTTCGAACCAGGAAACGGTTTGTTTTTGGCATTTTAATTTCGCTGATTTTGGAGACAGTGATCTCTTTGGGGCTGCCAGGCATACTCAGCAAGATCATAGACGGTCTGGGGAAACAGACAATTACATGGCTTGTTGCATTTATTTTGTTTTTTTTGGCAGTTGTGGTCGTAAAAGGATTTGCAACAGTTTTAAATTCTTATTTAAGCGAAAAAATGGGCAGGAGCGTCTGCGATGAAATCCGGAAAGAGTTGTTGAAAAAATTATTCCAGTTTTCCGTCTCCCAGCATAAAATGTCGAAAACCGGAGACTTTTTTGAGAAGATCGAAGGCGACGTCAACGTTATGGTTGGATTCTTTTCCAATATGCTGATCGACATCATGAGCAGCTCATTTATGATAGTGGGAATCCTGGTTGTATTCCTGACAAAGTCGCTGATTCTCGGCGGAATTTTTTGTGTGATAGCGGTTCTGATATTTGTCATTTTTATCGGAACCCAGAAGAGCCTTTCTGCATTATGGAACGATGCGCGAGTGAGTGAAACAAAGCTGTTTGGAGAGTTTTCCGAAGATGCGTATGCTGCGGCAGATGTAAAAGGAATTGGCAAAGAAGCTTATATCCATGAGCGGTTCCATAAGGATTTTGCAGAGTTTGAGCAAAAACAGGTAAAGGCGTCCTTCTGGGGAAATTTGCCGGCGACGGTGTTTTTCTCCCTGCTAAATGTTGCGGAAGGCATTGCACTGCTGATCGGAGTCCAGCTGTTAAATCGTGGCAGATTGTCAATTGGAGAACTGTATTTGCTGACGAGTTATGTCGGCTTATTGAACATGCCGTTTTTTCATTTAAAATATCAGTTTGCGCAGATGCCGATGTCGCTTGCTGCTCTAAAAAGAGTGAATTCCATATTTGAAATGGAATCCCAGGAGGATCAAAACGAAGAAGCTGCAGAATTTAGCGGCAATGAGATTGTGTTTTCGGACGTTTCTTTTGGCTACAATCAGTCGAGGGTTTTGTCAGATATATCGTTTACGATCGGCTCGAATGAAAATGTGCTGATCGAGGGAAGGACAGGCTGCGGAAAGAGCACTATTTTGCATCTGATTGCAGGACTGTATGTACCGGACTGCGGCAAAATTCTGATCGGTGGAAAAGAAATCCGGGAGTTTAACCGGAGAAAATATGTGGAAAATGTTTTCTATATTTCCCAGTTTTATCCGATTATCGAAGATACGCTGCTGAACAATCTGGTGCGGTTTTACGACAATTACGAGAAGCAGTCGGTTGAGCTGGCGCTGAAAATCACCCATATGGATCAGTGGATGGAAGAGACGAAAATCGGTCTGGAAGATACCATCAAACCGGAAGATTTTACGGTAAATGAGGCGCAGATTTTGGCATGGACGGCAGCATTAATTGCAAAGCCCCGTATTTTGCTGGTCGATGAATTCGACGCTTCCATAGACGATAAAATCCTCACGACGATTGATACGCTCCTTGAAAAGAAATTTACGGATTCTACGATTATCATGGTGTCCCATAAAAACAGGAGTGCCTTGAAATTCCACAAAAAGATACATATGGAAGAAAGTCGGATACAGGTAGAAACCTGCTGAGAATCGAGAGGGACAAATTATGAAAATGAAAAAGAGAGAACTATATCGGGCTTTCACGAAAGACATAAAGGCTTTTGGACTACTTGTGATAGCGGTCGAAACGATCACTTATACGTTCAGTTTTTTAATGAGCGGTATTGCAAAAAAAGACATTTTTAACGTGATTGAAGGAAAAGACGTCACACTTGGAATCTATTCCCTAAACATTTTAATCTTGATCAACGTGATGGTTCCACTGATCATCAATTGTGTAAAACAGGTCAATTCCGCTTTTGTGGAAAAATGGAAAACCAAGGCGAGATACAACGTAAAAAGTGTATTGTTAAACTATGTGTTGAGGGAATCGCTGAATCCGGCGCGGGAGACAGACGGCGCAGTTTTAAATTATTACCGGAATGAATGCGAGGACGTCGTAAATTTCTTTTTGGAATTTTATTATCAGGTTCCCAAAATCGTATTATCCGTTTCGATATTAATCGTGATGTTTTTTATCAACCCGATCTTTGCAGCTGTAAGCCTGTTCCCGACCGCTTTGACGGTTTTTCTGGTAAAAGTTCTTGGCAAGAATATTTTCTTATACCGGACGAATTCCCGGAAAAACACAAAAGAAGTGACGAGTTTTCTGAATAACTTTTTTGAAAACACCGAGTATTTTTATATGATCGGAAACCGGGAACGGGTGATTTCCGCGTATGAGAGAAAATGTCAGGAGAGATCGAAAAGCGAGATTCGGGACAGAATTTTTGACAGCCTGCTGGGCAGTATTTCCGGCAATTCTTCGAATATGGCATTGGGCATTATTTTACTGATTGCATTGCCGTTTATGATGAACGGAATCTTTTCGGTTGGCGAATTTGTCATGTTTGGCTATTACTATGCGTTTCTGGCATATCTGCCGGATGCGATCGGAAATCTGGTAAAAAGAAAGAAGCAGACGAACGCATCGCTGGAACGCCTTGGATTTTTGCTTCAGGAGACAGATGGTGCAGGCTTTGTCAGGGAAAAAGACGGATATGATTTTTTAATCTGTGCAGGCGGTGGAAAGAAAACGTTCCATGCGGCGGAAAAAGAAATCGTGATTTTAAAAGGCGAAAAGAGCAGCGAAGCGCTGCGCACATTATTTTCCGTATGCGACAGAGAATTGAAGGATAAAAAATGCGTCTATGTACCGAGTGAGCCGGTTTTATTCGATGACTCTCTTTTGGAAAATATTTCTATGGGAGGGCGGATTGAGGATGTAAAAATGAATGGCATTCTGGAAAAAACAGCTCTGGTCGAGGATGTGAAAACCTTTGAGGATGGACTGCTCAAGCGGTGTGGAAAAAAGGGAGAGAACCTGTCCGGTGGGCAGAGAAAAAGAGTCGGGATCGCACGGGGACTTTATCAGGATGCGGATGTGCTGTTTCTGGATGGTGTGGCGGATCGGGTGGATTCTGCAACGGCAAGATTTCTGGTGGAGCATGTTTTGGAAGAATTTCAGGGACTGGTGGTAATGGTGTTTGAGGATGGCTTTTCGCAGAAGCTGGACGGAATGGTTGTTGAGGTGTGAGCCTTAAATAAGTAAGTAGAGAATTTGCGGATGCCGGTATGATGCATGAGGCTTCATGCCGCCGTGATGGTCTGCACCGGAGATGCTTCTCCTATCACGATACTCACACTTTCTGAAGAGGAAGCACTTCATGCACAGAAAATCATCCGGGATGGAAGAGAGCTTCTTGTGATTTCGGAGATGGATCTGTATCAGAGGGAGAATGGGACAATTGCAGGTCTTCTTCGGACGAAAAAAACCACAATACCGGAAGTCAGGGTCTATCCTTCGCCAGATGAAGCACCATAGGGCTTGCAGATTGGTAAATGCGGAGACAGCGGCGATCGTTCAGGTTGAGTGAAAATAGTGAAAGCGATAGCAATAAAGACCTTGATACCAATGGGGAGCCTGTCACACGATTGTGATAGGCTTCCCATTATTATGTTGTAGTTTGTCATTAACTGGTTTTCTTTCTTCTTCTATAAAGGTGCACATAAGGAACGAGAAGGACATTTGCATGTAAAATAGATCAAACGAGGAGAAAAGGAAATGGAATTTGTAACTACACAACAGGGAATTGATAAGAAATTTTGGCGCGTTTGTAGAAATTGAAGTCAGTGATAAAGTGAATTTTGGAATGTTGATAACGATATGGCTGTCGATTACGGAATTGCTGTCTATTCTTGAAAATATTCAACGGCTGGGAGTGAATATGCCGGGATTTTTGGAAAAATATCTGGATGAAATCCGGAATAAAATAGAAAAGAAAAAGTAATGGTTTGGGTGAGTGTGGGGATCATGTTTTGGATGGCTGTTTAAAAAAAATAGTGGATGAAAAATCGTCATTCGGAAACGGGTGGCGATTTTTTTATGCTCTAAAAGAGAGAGGCGATAGGTTGTGGCGGGAATACGTCAGACAGGGTCTGACGGGGCGGTGGAGGAGTGTAGGGTTGAGGGTGATAGGCAGTAGGGTGTTGGGGAAGTACGTCAGGCGTTGCCTGGCGGGGCAGTGTAGGCAGGAAGGGTGTTGAGAGGGCTTGGGGAGCGGGGGAGTCCGCAGTGCTGCAATCCGGTAAATGCTGCGCATTCACCGGATTGGCGGCATTCGCCGCATCACCGGAAGGAATCCGGCGTCTGCCGGTGAGCAAGCTCCCCGCATCCGTCGGTTTCCTTCCGGTGGCACTGCTCATTGTTATGCAACATTTTCACTGTTCTTGTTAACAATTGGGGGTGGCAGGACGGAGGGGGTATGGTATGATAATTACAGGAGGGGCGAGAGCCCTGTGTTTGAGATTATTTTATGGGAGGTCAGTTTGAAGAATAAGCGTGGTCGTTTATTCTTCAAACAGCTGTTTGTGCCGCAGGCGTCACAAAGCAGCCATGATCGCAGAGCAGAACCGGATGTTCTGCTCGCGGTTCCTCCGGCGCGAAGCGCCTGCGGAATGGGAGGTTATGATGAAAGAACAGCTTTTAGCAAAATTTGGAGAACTCTTTGGGGGAACAGACGGTGCGAAGGTTTATTTTGCGCCGGGCAGAGTGAATCTGATCGGAGAACATACCGACTATAACGGCGGTCATGTTTTTCCGTGTGCACTGACGATCGGTACTTATGGTGTGGCACGCAGGCGTGAGGATAAGAAGCTGCGGTTTTATTCGATGAATTTCGAGCAGCTGGGTGTGGTCGAGTCGAGCGTTGAGGGCTTGAAGCCGGAGAAGGAAGCGGACTGGACGAATTATCCCAAGGGCGTGATGTGGGCGTTTGGCGAGAAGGGGATGGAAGTGACAAACGGTATGGATTTGCTGCTGTTTGGCAATATTCCGAACGGCTCCGGGCTGTCTTCTTCCGCATCGGTCGAGGTTTTGACAGGCTATATCCTGCGTGATCAGTATGGTTTTGAGGTTTCCAATCAGGATCTGGCACTGATCGGTCAGTTTTCCGAGAACAAATTTAACGGTGTAAACTGCGGCATTATGGATCAGTTCGCAATCGCGATGGGCAAAAAGGATCATGCGATTTTCTTAGATACTGCGACGATGGAATTTGAGTATGCGCCGATTCAGCTGGAGGGCGCGAAGCTTGTGATTTCCTGCAGCAATAAAAAGCGCGGTCTGGGCGATTCTAAATATAATGAAAGAAGAAGTGAGTGCGAAGCGGCTCTGGCAGAGCTGCAGCAGGTGATCGGAATCGAGTCGCTGGGGGATCTGTCGGAGGAGCAGTTTGAAACCTACAAGTCCGCCATCAAGGATCCCGTCAGAGTAAAGCGTGCGCGGCATGCGGTTTATGAGAATCAGCGCACGATCAAGGCAGTTGCAGCGCTGAAGGCAAACGATATCACAGAGTTTGGCAAGCTGATGAATGCGTCCCACGTTTCCCTGCGGGATGATTATGAAGTAACCGGCATTGAGCTGGATACGCTGGTAGAGGAAGCCTGGAAGGTAGACGGTGTCATCGGTTCCAGAATGACCGGTGCTGGCTTTGGAGGCTGTACGGTCAGCATCGTAAAGGATGAAGCAATCGAGGCTTTTCAGGAGCAGGTTGGAAAGGCTTATCTGGAAAAAATTGGTTACGCGGCAGATTTTTATGTGGTAGAGATCGGTGACGGTCCGGTAGTATTATAAGAAAGGCAGGCAATCAGGGCAATGATTCAGGATAAAATCCGTGAACTGGTGCAGTATGGGCTTTTGACAGGTCTGGTATCTGCAGAGGATGAAATTTATACGACAAACCGGCTGCTGGAGCTGTTCCAGATAGAAGATTATCCCTATGGATTCGAGGAAAAGATAGAGCAGACAGAAGAAGAGGCGGTCAAAAGGCTGCCGGATCTTCTGACGGAAATGATGGATTATGCGGTGGAAAACGGGATCATGCAGGAGGATGGTATCGTTTATCGGGATCTGTTTGATACAAAGATCATGAGCTGTCTGGTAGGACGCCCCAGTGAGATCATCCGCCGGTTTCATGAGGAATATGAAAAGTCTCCGGAAGCAGCGACGGATTTCTTTTATAAATTCAGTCAGGACACGGACTATATTCGAAGATACCGTGTTTGCAGGGATGAAAAGTGGGTAACGCCAACGAAATACGGCGATCTGGATATTACGATCAATCTGTCCAAGCCGGAAAAAGACCCCAAAGCGATTGCGGCGGCAAGGCTGGCAAAGCAGGGCGGTTATCCGAAATGTCTGCTTTGTGTGGAAAACGAGGGTTATGCAGGTCGTATCAATCATCCGGCGCGTCAGAATCACCGGATCATTCCGTTGACGATCAACGGCAGCAGATGGGGATTTCAGTATTCTCCCTATGTGTATTATAATGAGCACTG
>ENA-ORNT01001987-ORNT01001987.1-human-gut-metagenome-genome-assembly--contig:-NODE-1987-length-13012-cov-68.847110_pt1 | contig 13012 bp, 11 predicted proteins | sample MGYA00242120_ERZ509032 | MGnify/ENA primary metagenome ERZ509032 (study PRJEB26280, sample SAMEA2338729) | human gut metagenome | biome: human gut; feature: human-associated habitat; material: faeces...
TCGTGACCTCCTGCGTGACAGGCAGGCATTCTAACCAACTGAACTAACGCACCAATTAAATCAAATTGAATTGCTAAACGCTCATTTTTCATTTGCGGTTGCAAAGGTACTACAAATATTTGACTCCACCAAATTTTTCTGCAACTTTTTTACAAAAAACATTGAAAAAGATAGGCATCTACGTAGAAATCACCCTCAAATAGCCATTCTTTGAGCATTTTACTCCCCTCGAACCCTACAGAATGTAACATTTTCACTGCCTTCTCATTTTTGGTAGAGACAATGGCATACAACTGATGAAGATGTAAAATTTCTTTAGAATATACCAATAATTGGCGAATTGCTTCTTGAGCATATCCTTTTCCACGAACTTCATCCTTGATAACAATGCCGATTTCAGCACGAAGATGACGCGGATCAAAATTTATCAGGTCTACCATACCCACCGTTTCATGCTGTCCATTCTCTATAATAAGGCGCATCTGGCGATCAGCATAAATATCTGCCGAAGCACTGGCTATATAATCTATCAGCATTTGGCGAGAGTAAGGTACATTGGTACACCCTACTCCCCACAAACTTCTATCATTTTCCACTTCATAGAGAAACTCAAGATCCTCCATCTCCAAAGCTCGCAAATAAACCAAAGGTTTACTATCTTTACCATTCATTTCATTCATACAGTAATGACTTTTTGATTTATATATATAATATTGTACGCGCGTACATTAATTACATATCAAGATTACACTTATCCATTATAGATATGGCATTTCTTCCTTATCCACGACATATCTATCAGTTATAACCTTACCAATGCTCTTGGTATAAATGGCTAATTTCACCTGCTCATCCGACTTTTCCTTAAGATGGCGGAACATATCCTCATAATTCATCTCATCAGCATCGAATAACAAATATTGGGAATCATCTCTTAGGGATGGAGAGAAAAATCCCAAACTCTTACGCATTCTTTTCGAGAGCATCCTTACCAACGCCACTGAAGCTTTGGTATAAATGGCAATCTTGATAGGAACGCTCAACAAAATGGACATCCCCGAATAATGCTTGCGAAAGAAGATAAGCATTGCCTCATAAAAGACATGCACATATCTGAAACTTGACTTTTCCGTACTCTCACCCTTATAATGCAAGATATCTACAGGCAAATAGTAATTATGAAAACCACCCTTTAATATACGATAAGAAAGATCGATATCCTCACCATACATAAAGAAATCCTCATCGAGCAATCCCACTTTCTCTATAGCCTGACGACGCAACATGCAGAAAGCCCCACTCACAACATCGATTTGGGCAGGTTCATTCCAAGGAAGATAACCCATATAATAACGGCCAAACACCTTGCTCTTTGGCCATCGGGCACAAAAGCCCATCATCTTATAAAAAGCTACCATCGGAGAAGGCAAGCCACGCCTGCTTTCCATCGCCACCTGCCCATTAGCACCAATCATTCTCACCCCCAAAGCACCAGCATCAGAATGAGCATCCATAAAGCCAAGACATTCCTCAAGAACATGTTCACCTACGATTGTATCAGGATTCAACAAGAGAACATACGCGCCCTTGCTCTGACGAATGGCAATGTTGTTGGCACGGGCGAAGCCCAGATTATGCACACTGCTCACAATCTTCAGCATAGGATACAGGTTCTTTGGATAGCGCTTTTCAAGATACTCCACAGACCCATCGGTAGAATGATTATCCACAACGATTATTTCCACCTGATTTCCTTTGCGTTCCACATCCACCATATCAATGGCCTTCTGTACAGAACGTAGACATTGATCTATATAGTACTTGACATTATAGCTGACAATAATAACAGATAATTTCATAAATCAAGCGTTCAATCTTCACTAACCTCAGCCTCACATCTGCCAATGCTAGGATAAACAAAGAAAAGACAAAGGAAAAGAATAATTGCCATATAGCCAAAAGCCGGAGACATGGTCTGATAATACATGAAAGTATTGATCAACATCGGCAGACAAAGCATATTAAGACGCGCTGTACCCCAAGGCAAAAGCGCATCACCCTTGCGAGCCACCAACTTACGGCGGACAGCCTTCAAACTGAACATTTTCAACGCAACAGGAATAGCCACAATGGTTACCAACTCCATCATGGTGAGAATGACAAACATCAAGGTTGCATCGGATGCCATATCAGTAGGAGTAAGAATTTCCGTCTCATAAAGACCTACCAACAGCAAAGTGACAACAACCATAAAGAAGAAGTTGGTCAATAATATTCGTTGTACTTGTTTGATATTCATTATTATTTAAATATGTAGAGTTTAATATTTGATTACCTTTTATATATAACTATCTTTCGAAAGGAGTACGATTGAGAATGCTTCTACCCAGCGTAACCTCATCCGTGTATTCCAATTCATCACCCACAGAGATACCACGGGCGATAACCGATAGTTTTACCGGAAAATCAGCAAGTTTACGGGAGATGTAGAAATTGGTGGTATCACCCTCCATAGTACTGCTCAACGCAAAGATTACTTCCTTGATACCTCCAGCTGCCACACGCTGCACCAATGATTCTATTTCTATATCAGAAGGTCCAATACCATCCATCGGTGAAATAATCCCTCCCAACACATGATAGAGACCATGGAACTGCTGTGTATTTTCTACAGCCAATACATCCTGCACATTCTCTACCACACAAACCGTAGTAGTATCCCGACGTGAATCAGAGCAGATTGGACATACATCCGTATCACTGATATTATGGCATACGCGACAATACTTTACTTCACGCTTCATTTTGGAGATAGAATTGACAAACTGTTCAACCTCTTCCCCACTCTGGCGGAGCATAAAAAGCACAAGGCGCAAGGCGGTCTTACGCCCTACGCCCGGTAGCTTAGCAAACTCAGCCACCGCCTTCTCCAGCAATGCCGATGAAAACTGTTGCTGCATATTCTATTACAAATAAATACCTATTCCGACCTTCACGCCTACAGTAGAATAATCAGAATGATTCTTAAAACTCTGATCATAATACACTGCAGGTTCTATGGTAACCTGCTTACTCACGAAGAATGCATATCCTACCTCAACACCAGGCATCACATCATTATAACTGCCGGTATGAATCAACTTCACGCCAGCCCCCAGATAAATACCATTCTGCTCGATATAATATCTGCCCTGAGCGCCCAAGGCCCAATAATCCTTCACGCCCTCCAAGCCAGAATGCTTATACTCAGCCTGTGCCAGGAGCATCATATCGTCTTCGAAAAAATAACCAGCCTTAGCCTGAATACCAAGGCTGAGTTCCTCTGAGCCATTATAACTCAAATTCAAGCCCGTCAATGACGCACCACAATATTGTTTTCCACTTTCAAACTGGGCATGAGCTCCAACAGATACCATCAGACCCAATGCCACAACAGCTATTTTTTTTATACGCATAATAATGTGTATTAGTTAATATTATTTATTTCTTTTCTTAAACCAAGAGAAGAACCACACCAATGCTACCACCAGGATAATGACACTACCCGAATAGCCGAGAGTACCATCAAGTCCTAACGCCTGTGGAGATATCAACAGGAAGGTAGAGCAAACCACTGTCATAAACAGGGCAGGTACCAAGGTGATAATAAACGGTTTCTTCTGCTGTACCAGATAAACAGTTATAGTCCAAAGGGTGAACACAGACAAAGTCTGATTAGCCCATCCGAAATACTGCCAAATGATATTGAATCCATCCGGATTCTCCATCTGCCATACCAGAATGCCCACTGTAGCAGCAAACAATGGTATGCATACATATAATCGCTTACGCATAGAGCGCTGTTCCAATCCGATAAACTCAGCAATGATAAGGCGTGCACTTCTCAAAGCTGTATCACCACTCGTGATAGGAGCGGCTACAACTCCCAACAGTGCAAGGATACCACCAGCTACACCAAGCCAACTGGAACAAACCAGCTTTACCACTTGTGGAGCTGTGAAATTCTGAAGGAGCGACTTTCCTCCATCAGCCTGCGCAATAAACTCTTGAGCCACCTCAGGAGATACGCATTCACGCCATCCTCCATAATAGAAGAAGTACATGGAAACGGTAGCCCAAATCAAAGCAACAACACCCTCGGTAATCATCGCTCCGTAGAATATAGGACGTCCCATCTTCTCATTCTTCATGCAACGAGCCATCAACGGACTCTGAGTAGCATGGAAACCACTGATGGCACCGCATGCAATGGTAATGAAGAGGCAAGGGAACAACGGATTGACAGCCATATATCCCTCGGCACCCAACCATGCCGGATTCTCGTTCAGATTGGAATCACTCAAATTGCTCCAAAGTTCTGGCAATGTAGGCCATTTCAAGAACAAACCGATCATCAACGCTCCTGCCATAAACAGAAGCGAAAAAGCGAAGAGAGGATATACCTTACCGATAATCTTATCAATAGGCAACAATGTTGCTATGATATAATAAAGGAAGATAACCAATATCCACATCATCTGACTGCCCCATATATCTTTCAATATCACAGCAGGGCTGTACACAAATACAGCACCCACCATCATCAAAAGCAATACAGAGAATACCAGCATCACCTTCTTGGTGGTTCCGCCGAGATACTTGCCCACCAACTCTGGCAATCCAGCACCGCCATTACGGATACTGAGCATACCACTCATATAATCGTGCATAGCTCCTGCAAAGATACATCCGAAGATGATCCACAGATAAGCCACCGGTCCATACCACGCACCCATGATGGCGCCAAAAATTGGTCCCGTTCCCGCAATATTGAGGAACTGAATCATAAAGATTTTCCAACTTGGCAGTACCATGAAGTCGACACCATCGGCTTTGGTCACTGCTGGCGTAAGACGGTCGTCAGGACCGAACACTTTCGCCACAAATTTTCCATAAAGCATGTAGCCCAAGACAAGAGCCACTAAACTAATGATAAAACTGACCATTTTCTTTTATTTTTTTTAAAATTCTCTCCTATTTTGTGATTAAATCACATGTTTTTTAATTATTCAATGGCAAAAGTACTATTTTTATTTGAAATACGGAAAAATATCTGTATCTTTGTTGCCAAATTGTAAGATTATGCACAGAATTAAGATATTTTTCTTCCTTTTGTGCTCTGTTTTGCCTTCAAAAGCACAGAGCTACACATACAAGGAACCTACACAAAAAGCAACTAGCATCGTATTCAACGACCAAGCTCCCAAGCACGAAGTGCGTGCCGTATGGCTCACCACTATCGGCGGCATAGACTGGCCGCATTCATACGCTCAGTCATCTCTATCAGCAGAGAAACAGAAGCAAGAGCTTCGTTCTATCCTTGACCGCCTGCAAAAAGCACATATCAACACCGTGCTTCTGCAAACCCGCATAAGAGGAACCATGATATATCCCTCCGACTACGAGCCATGGGATGGTTGCCTTTCCGGATTTCCCGGCAGAAGTCCAGGCTACGATGCATTACAGTTTGCCATCGACGAATGTCACAAACGTGGCATGGAACTTCACGCTTGGATAGTAACTATCCCTGTCGGTAAATGGAATGCATTGGGTTGCAAAAAACTCCGAACCAAGTTTCCCGGCCTGATTCGCAAAATTGGTGCCGACGGCTACATGAATCCAGAAGACAGTCGTACCGGCAACTATCTTGCTCAAATATGCCGAGAAATCTCTAACAGATATAATGTAGATGGAATCCACCTAGATTATATCCGTTATCCAGAAACCTGGAACATCAAGGTAAGCAGAGAACAAGGCAGACGGTATATAACCAATATCGTACAAAAGATCAACGACGCAGTCAAATCACAGAAACCCTGGATCAAGATGAGCTGTTCACCTGTGGGTAAATATGATGACTTGAGCAGATATTTGAGCCACGGCTGGAATGCCAACACCAAAGTTTGCCAAGATGCGCAAGGCTGGTTACGGGATGGCTTGATGGATGAACTCTTCCCTATGATGTACTTTAGAGATGAGCATTTCTATCCTTTTGCTATCGACTGGCAGGAACAGAGCCACGGCAAGATTGTGGTTCCAGGTCTTGGTATCTACTTCCTTGACCCACGTGAAGGCAAATGGAATATCAAAGACATCACGGCAGAAATGCAGCATACCCGCAACCTGGGAATGGGCTACGCATTCTTCCGCAACAAATTCCTGCTCGACAACAGACAAGGCATCCTGGATTTCACAACTCAGTTTAATCCATATCCTGCACTCGTTCCACCGATGACATGGGCAAGCAACAAACAGCCTTCACAGCCTCAACAGTTCAAAGTTACTAAGGCTGGCGAAAAGTTATGCCTATCATGGAGCAATGTAAATACATATACGGATGGCAGCAAAATCACTACACCTTATATATATAATAATGTATATGCGAGTAGAACCTACCCCGTAGACATCACTGATGCCCGTAATCTGATAGCTGCACGACATCAAGGAACCCATATCAGCATCACCGGAAATGTAGATACCGATGAACATCCTCTCTATTTTGCCGTCACTTCTGCTGATGGATATGGCATAGAGAGCACTGCAACCCAAGAATATCAGGCCGACATCCTAAGAAATCACCAACATTATGGTGCAGCCAAAATCTTAGTTTGCAACGACAACAAGATAATTCTCGGAGAAACTACAAAAATAATGGATGCAAAGATTGCAGAGGTTGAAACGCTCCAAGGAACGGTAATCAAGAGATACTTCATTAACAATAACCAGGTAAATATCAGTACATTACCTTCCGGCACCTACCGACTGTCAGGGGTCAATCATAAGGGTTGTAGACACCTACTGGGTACCTTCACCAAGAAAGAAAATAAAAAAAAATAGAAAAAAGTTGCGAAAAAATTTGGTGGAATCAAAAAAATGTAGTACCTTTGCACTCGCAATTCAGAAATGAGGCTATCAAGAAGATGCACCCTTAGCTCAGTTGGTAGAGCAACTGACTCTTAATCAGTGGGTCTAGGGTTCGAATCCCTAAGGGTGTACAACTTGAGAATAAGCTAAAGAAATGGTTCCGTAGCTCAACTGAATAGAGCACTTGACTACGGATCAAGAGGTTCAAGGTTTGAATCCTTGCGGAATCACTTCAATAGTCAGCCCTACTTAAGAATCAATATGAATGGTTCCGTAGCTCAACTGAATAGAGCACTTGACTACGGATCAAGAGGTTCAAGGTTTGAATCCTTGCGGAATCACTTCTTTTGATTACACAAGCAATCATTAAAAGTTGCACCCTTAGCTCAGTTGGTAGAGCAACTGACTCTTAATCAGTGGGTCTAGGGTTCGAATCCCTAAGGGTGTACAAAGAGAAGCGTTTCCTTTTTGGAAACGCTTTTTTGTTTTATATCATCCCCTCACTTCACCCCCGCTGCTTTCACTATATACATACATGACTACCAGCAACAAAAAAAATAGGACCTGTTTCACAACAGATCCTATCACATACTTACTAAAACTAAATTAACCACTAAAAAAACTAATATCATTTTCTTATGAGAAACTCTACATAGAGAACCTCAAAAGTCTTTTGTAATTTAAACACCGGATAAGAACCGCCTCTTATCCTAATCGCAATGCAAAGATAGAACAAATATTTGAAACAACCAAATAAATTATACTATTTTTTATCGGTTTATCCAAAATATCTCTAAATTTTACATTATTTAAAACTTATAGCCTACTGTCATCAATAATTGATGACGATTATTCTCTACCTGGGTAGCCTTAACAGAACAACCCATATCTGAGAAACTTTCGAATGGATAGAAATCTCCCTTCTGAGTAGAATACTGATAAGCTACATCTATAGCCAGATTCTGGTAATTGAAACCTACACCCAAAGTGAAACGATTCATCGCCTTCCAGTTGGTATAATCGGCAGAAGAAGCTATATAAACACCATTGCTATCAAATGTCTGATCACGCAAGGCATTATCCTTATACATTGGCGATACGTAATTATAACCCAATCGGACAGACAACATGTCAACAGGCTTGATCTCTGCACCCAACTTCAAGGTGCTTACACCTTGCAGATTCAACCGGGTATCGTTATTCATAGCCTCGTCACTGCTGCTGCTCTCATAATAGTCTCCCCAATAAGCATCATAATAACCACCATCTTTTACACGGTTGTCCATATGGTCGTACCATGCATACTCATAAGTTGCACCAAGAGCCAGATAATTACTTACTGTATGGCCCAAGCTGGCACCCACCTTCCATGGTGTATTGAGACGGAAATCATAATCTATACTCTGACCTCTATCACCCTTGACATAACAAGGCTGCTGACTTCCATCTTTTTCCTCATAGGTAGCAGGATCATTGTTTCCCCAAATACTAATATCATTATCACCACTAACCGTAAGATCATAGAAGATAGGGCTATTGAAATAAGCACCAATACGGAAAGGAGAATCCTTGACAGGACGGAAGATAACACCTGCCTTCACATCAAATCCAGTACCTGTAATCTTCAGCTGTTCAAAAGAATCCATTATATTGCCGTCAACGAAGTTTTCGGAATAAAAGGAATTACTGTTGTAATGAACGTCATGAAGACCGATGGTCAGACCCAGCCAAACCTGATTATTAAGCGATCCACTGATATTGAAATCATAGGTACCGATATAACCATGCTGATACTGACCAAACAAATACTGATTAGCCTCAGCATAAGCCAAGCCACCATCGGTAGGAACAGTAAACAAACCAGGCTGATAGTTTCCGGAATTATCCTTATATCCACCAAGGTTGGCGTCCTGACTGGTCCACCCCGCATACTCCTTGAAATTCTTAGCTGCGGTTATCTTATTAAGAGAAACATCCTTCAATGCTCCGGCAGCATTCAGAATTTGTCCAAAATCAGCACTCTTATGATAATTGAAAGCCAGATTCAGCCAATTGGTACCTTTGTTTTTCGGACTCCATACGATACCCACCTGGTCAAAGGTAGGATGACTCTTCTTACCATTAAAGGTAATAGTAGAAGCATTGTATTCCGTATAATTCTCTGCGTCTGTCTGAGCAATAACTCCTGCAGTAAGAGTCACTTGACTTCTACGGAAAAGACCAACACCAGCAGGGTTACTGCTGATAGTGGAAATATCGGCACCCAAAGCTTCCATAGCACCACCCATACCCACATAGCGGGCAGTACCAGTAAGCTGGGGTGCAGCCAACTTAGCGTCCTGATAAGTTTCTTGCGCAGCAGCAGTCATGCTAGCCATGAGCATACTGGCAAAGAATATATGTTTTAAATTATTCATAATCTTCTCAAATACTAATTATTGTTATCATTCTATCTTCTTCCACCGAAGCTGCCGCCACCAGAGTGACCGCCACCGCCACCGAAGCTACCGCCACCGGAACGGCCACCGCCACTGAAGCTACCACCTCCAAAGCTACCACCTCCGAAGCTGCCGCCACTGTTACCAAAGCCTGAATTGCCGCGACTACCCCAAGAAGAGTTGTTATTGTTGTAGTTGCCGTTATTCTGGCGCTGCCCAAAGCTGCGATTAGAACCACTTCGGCGCGAATAAGTATTGCGATTATTACCAGCAATGCCAGTAAACTGATGATTAGAACCATCGATACGGCCCGGGTTGTTATAACGCTTATTGCCAGCAAATCCGCCATAACTTACATGACCTATCATCGGACCACCCCAATACCATGGATTGTAATATCCACACCAGCCATAATACCATGGACTGTACCAGCCACCATACCAACCAGCATAGCCATAATACCATGGATCGTACCAAGGGTCAAACCAAGGATCATACCAGCCGGCATAATATCCGTAACGCCAAGGATTGTGCCATCCCCACATACGGCTGCGCCAGTAATAAGGACCATAGCCGTAATAGTCATAGAACCAAGGATCATAATATCCATCCCAACGGCTCATTTCCCGAGTACGGCTGAAGTCTTCTTCTGGGTCAGCATATTTCTGAGCAAAATAAGCATCATCATAGATACTGTCAGGAGCAACACCCTTTCCTACATGAAACTGGATGATATCATTACCCAGGGAATCTTTCCCTACATTCTCATAATGACTCAAGAATCTACCACCACGGTTATATTCATCCACGCTTCGGTTGCTTCCACTCCAGTACAAGGCATATATACTGTCTCTACGTGCTTTCTGCTCGGCATAAGCACGCTGTAATTGTGCACGATGCTCAGCTTGCTTCTTGGCCTCTTCCTTTGGATTGAAGTAGAGGTCATCGTCCTGCGCCATTGCCGTAAAAGGCATGGTTGCTGCCATGAGGACTGCTAGAAGATACATCTTTTTCATTTTACTATTCTCCTATTTTGATATGGAGTTTTTGCTCCATTTTGGGTTATTATTTATATAAATATAATAATCATAATGCAAAAATATTGCATATCTTACTGCAAAAGTACAGAAAAACCCTAAATAATGGTAGGATTTCCCCTATTTTTTATAATTTTGCAGAAAAATTAAATGAATTCAAACGTTTTTCAACATTTATACACATAAAAAAGCATGAAATACTTAGTAGCATCATTCAATATTGAGACCGCTCCCGACCTGATGGAAGCAGCTCGCGACCTCCTTGCCGACGGAGCTGCCGAGGCTGGATTTGAATCGTTCGAGGAAACGGAAACAGGCATGGAGGCATACGTACAGAAAGACCTTTTCGATAAGGAGGCGCTTGATGCCTATATCTCTGATTTTCCTATCATGGATACCCAAATCACCTATGACATCCAGGATGCCGAGGACAAAGACTGGAATCAGGAATGGGAGGAACAAGGATTCGCTCCTATTTTTGTGGACGACCAAGTTGTTATATACGATGCCAAGCATCCTGAACTCTATCCAGACACAAGTAACCGTCCGGACATCATCGAGATAGGTATTGAAGCAAAACTTGCCTTTGGCACAGGAAATCATGAGACTACCCGTATGATTATCTCGCAATTGCTCCAGATGCCTATCAAGACCAAACGCATTCTGGATTGCGGTACCGGAACCGGCATTTTGGGACTCACCTCTTCCAAACTAGGAGCCAAAGATGTTGTAGGATATGACATCGACGAATGGAGCGTTGAGAATGCCAAACATAATGCTGTCCTCAATGGCGTTGACAATATGGAAGTATTCTTCGGAAACAGCAGCGTTCTCAACCATGTCAGCGGCGTATTTGATGTAGTGATGGCAAACATCAACCGCAACATCCTGCTTGAAGACATGAAACTGTTCCGCAGCGTCATGAACATTGGTGGCTCTCTGATACTCAGCGGATTCTACGAAGAGGACATTCCTGTTTTGCTGGAAAATGCTGCAGAGCTTGGACTTCACGAAACCAACCGTCATGTTGACAACAACTGGGCATGCCTGGTACTTGGGGAATAGAAAAGCCAGAGCATCAGATTACCCTATCAACAGTAAAAATATAAGGTGTAATTCATAAAGTACATTTTTCATTGTACATGATGAATTACACCTTACACATTCCGTCACTCGTTAAATATTTTCTCATTGTTATTACTTCCTATGCACAATTGCTTCAAGTCGTAATAACTTCCATTGTAGATATCAAAATCTACATATCCCTTGATGCCTGGCAACTTACCAGCATCCGTATGCTGCCAGAACTTCCATTTGCCCTTGTATTGCACCTTGTCCACATAATAATGGGCTATCCAATAAGGATAATCATCAAAAACCGGCGCACTTAGGTATTGCTCCTTAAACTTATAATAAGTATAGATGATAGGCTTCACATGATACCTGTCTTCTACGATATGCAACCACGTAAGTACATCACGCTGAAAATCCTCCACGCTCTTATCATCCGGTTTGTGCTCGATGTCAAGCACCGGCGGCAAATCTCCATCGGTAAGATGCACTTGCTGCAGGAAATAATAAGCCTGTTCACGAGCCGTAGATTTATTGCTCCAGAAATGATATACACCACGGATAAAACCAAAATCGCGAGCCTGATTGAAATTAGAACGGAAATTCTCATCCAACCTGCTGGAGCCCTCAGTGCTCTTAATGATGACAAAACGCACAGGGCACCCCTTAATCATTGCATTCTTAAGCTGCTCCCAATCTATATCTCCCTGATAATGAGAGATATCTATGCCATGAATTTCATATCCTTCAGGATATACCTCATCACCATAAAGCGCACGCCATCTAAAACCGGTAGGACCTACGAAGAAATGATAAAACAAAAAAACATACAGTACAACAACTGCTATTCCGCCAATCCACCAAGCCCAACGGGGATAACGGCTCCAAAGCCCCGACGAACGTCTGGACCTACGTCTACGGGCAGGTCGCTTCGCCGTGGTTCTGACCGGGGAAGAAGAAGTTTTCTTCGCTCCACCACGTTTGTTGTTGTTGCTAGTTTGTTTGTTTACCATGATAATGAATTATATATAAAAAAGAGGGAGGAGGTGCATGCATGGCTATACAGCCTACGGCAAGACATCCCCTCCCTAAAGGTCGGCTAGAAGAATCTAGCACCTATATAAGAATGTTTATTCCTGAATCATCAGAAACATATTTCTTACTTAGCCTGCTCCAACTGGAGAGTCTTTGTGGTCTGGTCGCAAACCTCAGATGGACCCCAGTACTGGATAGGACCTGGATATACATAAGCTGTCTCCTTAGCCCACTGCTCACGCTTAGAAGCGAAGAACTTGAATGGAGCACCGTCGAGCTCTACGAGAGCCTTGCGGATAACTGGCTTGTTGGCACCGTTACGACGCTCGATGTTCATCATCATTGTGATAGGCACACCACCAGCAATCCACTCAGCAGCAGGAGCTGTTGTATTCTTGATAACTGACATGTAACCAGTCTTGCCGTTAGCGATGAGGCGAGATGCGTTGAAACCGAGTGAGTAGCAGTAGTCTGCATCGTAGTTAGAAGGAGCTGCGCAACGTCCCTCGTAACCGAAGAAGTGGTGCT
>ENA-ORNT01001990-ORNT01001990.1-human-gut-metagenome-genome-assembly--contig:-NODE-1990-length-12994-cov-3.980756_pt1 | contig 12994 bp, 2 predicted proteins | sample MGYA00242120_ERZ509032 | MGnify/ENA primary metagenome ERZ509032 (study PRJEB26280, sample SAMEA2338729) | human gut metagenome | biome: human gut; feature: human-associated habitat; material: faeces...
AATATTTCTTTTACTGAAAAACAAAAAGAAGATGCATCTAAATTATATGATAATTTAATAAGCTCAGGATTGTTAGCTCAAATAATTTCAAAAATTCCTACAGAAGAATATGATATGCTTTATACATATTTAGAAAATGTTAAAAATGACTTAGATAAATATGGGCAATCTTTTAAAGCAATTTTAGATGTAATTATAAATGAGTTACCAGAAAAAGCTTCTGAAGCAATGAAAATTCTTGAATCTTTTAACCCAGAAGATTATAAGTCTGTAATTGCTTTCGCAAAAGCTTCAAACAATGGTAATCCAGTGGCATAATAGCACGGACAAAAATAGTTAATTTTATACCTTTATTATTGAATATATAATAATAAAGGTATTTTTTAATGCCAATAAAAAAGGAGGAAAAAGGATATGGCAATGGAGAGTCAATATAAAATAAAAATAAAAGCTTCTACAGATACAGCAAGTTTTAACGAAGTTAAAAAATCTTTAGATGAAGCTTTAAAAAATTTATCTGTTAAAATTGATTCAAAGGAAACTGGAGCAGAATTAAAAAAAGAACTAACTCAAGCACAAGAACAAGTAATGCTTTTTAAAACTGCTTTTGAAGGAGCTTTTGATTCAAAATTAGGAGTTATTAATTTAACAAAATTAAATTCTAAGCTAAAAGAATCTTCTGTTGATATTGGACAAGTTGCTCGAGGGTATCAAGAAATGGGGCAACAAGGAATTCAACAATTTCGACAATTAACTTCAACAATTTTATCTGTAAATAGAAATTTAGATAAAACAAAAACTATTTTTGATAAAATGAAAGAGACTATGAGAAATACTATTAACTGAGGAATATCTTCTAGTATTATGAATTCATTTACAGGTGCAGTCAAAAAATCTTATGGATATGTAAGAGATTTAGACAAATCTTTAAATAATATAAGAGTTGTTTCTAATGAGTCTGCGGATAGTATGGAAAGATTTGCAATTGAGGCAAGTAAATCTGCAAAATTTTTAGGATCTTCAACTTTAGATTATACAGATGCAGCTTTAATTTATTATCAACAAGGTTTATCTGGAGAAGATGTAACTGAAAGAACAAATGCAACTTTAAAATTAGCAAATACGACAGGCGAATCTGCAAGTCAAGTTTCAGATTATATGACCGCCATTTGAAATAATTTCGATGATGGCTCAAAATCACTAGAATATTATGCAGATGTTCTTGCTAGACTAGGAGCTGATACCGCATCAAGTTCAGATGAAATTGCAGCTGGATTAGAGAAATTCTCATCAGTAGCAAATACAGTTGGTTTAAGTTATGAATATGCAACTTCTGCACTAACAACAATAACTGCAACAACAAGACAAAGTGCAGATGTTGTTGGTACAGCTTTAAAAACATTATTTTCAAGAATTCAAGACTTAGAATTAGGAGATACATTAGAAGATGGAACTACCTTAGGTACTTACTCTGAAGCTCTTGAAAAAGTTGGGATTAATATAAAAGATCAAAATGGCGAATTGAAAAAAATGGATGATATTCTTAATGAAATGGGAAATAAATGAAATATTTTATCAAAAGATCAACAGGTATCATTAGCGCAATCTGTTGCGGGAGTTCGTCAATATAACCAATTAATGGCATTAATGAATAATTGAAATACAGGAAATGATTCTGATGCAAGCATGGTGAATAACTTAGAAAGAGCGAAAAATGCGGTTGGTTCTTTAAATAAACAACAAAGTCTTTATTTAGAAAGTGTTGATGCGCAATTAAATAAACTACAAACATCTTGAGAGGCAGTTTATAAAGAACTTTTTGATGTAGATACAATAAAATCATTTGCAAGCGCTCTTAGTGATATTGCAGGACTAACAAAAAATATTATTGGTAGTCTTGGAGGCGGAAAAGGCGTCTTTATGACGATATTACCTACCATTACTCAAATAACTAGTAAAGATCTTACTAAAAATTTATCTGGAGTCATAGCTAATATACAAAGAGCAACAGAAAATGCAAATAAATTAAAAGCTGAGATGGCAATTAGTGAAGTATATAAGAATGTTGGATTAAAAGATGAAACTTTAAATAAAATGATTGGAATGAAACAACAAGTTTTAGGATATGGAGATTTGCCTTCAGATGAACAAAATAATTGATTAGATAATATTCTTGACACAACCGCCGCACTTCAAAAGGAAAAAGAAGAATGAGAAAATGTTTTAGATGAAATTCATAAAGTTCAAAAAATATTTACAGAAAATGCAGATGGAATTGCGGTATTTGATGATACAAAAGAAAATTTACAAATCTTACAAAATTTATTAAATGATACGAGTCAAACTTATGATAAAGATATTAAGGGAATGCAAGAAGATCTTAAAAATTTAAATGATATTTCTGACCAAGTGGATAAAGGTTCCTTAAGTTTACAAGAAACTTTTGATAAAATTACAGGAGAATATGGACTAGACGTTGGAGAACAATATAGTAGTATGTTTTTCTCCACAGATGCTTTACCTTTTGTGTCTGATGAGGCATTGAATAATCTTAAAAATGCTAAAGAAGAATATATAAGTTTAAGAGATGAGATAGCTGATATTTTAGAAAAATTTCCAGAAATGAGTAAAACAGAACAAGCTGCATTAGGGGGAAATTTAACACAATCTTTTCAAAGACTAATAGAAGCTTCAAAAAAAGCTAAAGCAGAGGTACAAAAAAATACAAAAACAATGGCTTCAAATGTTAAAAAAGAAATAGATGGAGCTAGTAAAAATATAGACAAAAAAATTGAAGAAAATGAAAACACTTTTGGAAAACTTATTAAGAGTTTAGATCTTTCAAAAGCAATTAATTCTACTATTAAATTGGCATCTGGAGTTGGGCAAATTGCTTCAGCAGCAGCAAATATAACAAATATCCCAAATATCTGAGAAGATCAAAATCTTGACACAGGAGATAAAATTTTACAAACAATTAGTGCTATTAGCATATCTTTAGTAACATTAAGATCAAGTTTTAAAGGAATTAGCGAAACAATTGGAGGATCAGGTAGCTTATTAAAAGATTATTCTAATTGAATTAGTGGAGTTGTTGCTCAGAAAAAAGCAATGTCCGCAGCAGATAAGGTAGCTCAATTAACAAGCCAAAAAGATATTTTAATAGCAGAGGCTAGAAATGCAGAATTAGCAAAAGAAGCTGCAACAAGAGGTGTTAATGTATCTCAACTAGGAGCAGAAACTGTCGCAACTGCAACAAATAATGCTACAAAAACTGTTGAAACAAAAATTACTCAGGCACAAACAGCCGCAACAGAAGCTCAAACAGTTGCTCAAATAAAAAATAATATTGCAAAAATGGCAGATCCAACAAAGTTATTGATCGTTGCCGCAGTTGCTTTGGTAGCGGCAATTACAGCAGTAACAGTTGCTTTAATAAAAAATAGTAGAGAACAACAAAAAGCAAATGATTTAGAAGAAGCTAGAAGTAAATTAGCAGAGGATAGTAAGGTTGCAGAAAAAGCTAGAGAAGAATCTGAAGCTATTCGCCAACTTGCCGAAGGATATGATGAAATTTATAAACAATACCAAAAAGGATCTGCATCAAAACAAGATTTAGCAAGTAAAACTATAGATTTGATAGATAGTTATGGAGATGAGGATTTAAAAGTCCTTGCTCTTGCTGAAGATTATGAAACCTTAAATGAAAAAATTAAAGAAAATCAATTATTAAAAAATCAACAAACAATTGAAGCAGCACAAGAAGAACAAAAATCTATTCAATCAACTATGCGTGCAGATATTAGAAAGAATAGAAAAGAATCTGAAATAGACAAAGATACAGCAGGTGTTTCTGGATGATCAATTGATTTAAAAGGTAGTAACGGAGTAAATAGTAAATCTTTAAATAAATTAATTGAAAATTTGGAAGATCTAGGAATTGATGTTGGAAAAGGCACAGGACACATTAGTTTAGATGATTTTATAAAAGTAGCGACTGAAAATGAAAATAAATTAAGACAAGTTTTAGAGGCAAGCGAAACAGATGCCGCCCAACAATTAATTAGTATTTTAGAAGATGAATCTGACTACTTAGAAAAAAATAGAACTTCTAGAGAAGGAATGCAAACAGCGCAAAAAGAAAATATAGGAATTAAAAAAGTTAAAGATATTACTAAGAATAGAACAGATAATGAAGAATTTTCAGTAGAAGATTACGATAAAGCTGTTGCAGATATGGTAAGTCAAGCTTTAAAAGAAGGTCTTTATGAAAGTAGTGAAGAAGGAAAAGAAGATGCTAAAAAATGAGCAGAGACTTATTTAAATAATATATCAGAAGAATTTAAAAGTGCTGGAAATCGTTCAACATTATCAAAAAATATTTCTAAGACATTACAAGAGCAATTAAAAGATGCTACTGTTATTACTCCTGAAGCAAAACTATCAGAAGAACAATTAAATAGTGATGATTATCAAGAATTTTCTCAGGCTTTTACGACAAATAAAGTAGAAGAACAAGTGAAATCTCTTACTACTGCATTACAAACGTTATCAGAGGAACAATTAAGTGCAATAGTAGGAGTTGAAAATTATTCTGATCAATTGTTAGTTTTATGAGGTAATTTGGGTAGTGCAGAAGCTGCAGTTCAAGCAATGGCAGAAGCAGTAAATAATATGGATAATAATGGTATTTCTTTGAACCAAACTACTAAAAAGACTATTGAACAATACGATAAAAATGAAGCTGGTGTAAAAGGATATATAAAATATTTACAAAAAGAAAACAAGGCTCTTGCAGACAATGAAGAGTTGGCAGAAGCAGTTGCTGTAAGACAAATTGAGCTTGGAGAAGCCTTAAAAGAATGTGTTGGAAAATGAGATGATTGACAAGATGCTCTTGAAGAATGTGATAAAGGAACTGCAGATTATTATTCTACTTTAGGAGAGATGGCAGAAGCTTTTTCAGATGTTTTTGGAGTAGATTTAGAGACAGATTTTATTGAAGATAATATGAAAGATTTAGAGGCATTAATAAATGGAGATGTTGATGCTTTTCAAAGACTTCAAGAAGCGGCTGCGCATCATTACGTGGCTAATATGACCATTTATAGTAATGATCAAGAAGAAATTGATCGTATAAAAAATGAATTAAATAGTTTTATTGATGAATATTCTGGAATGGAAGTTGGAACTGTAATCACAATGGATGATACTAATTTAATAGATACATTAAACAACGCCTTAAAAGCAGGTAAAATAACCGAAGAGCAAATGAATAAATATTTAGCTGGTATTGGTTATAAAGGAAAAGTTACCTATATTGATGCTCCAGGTCCTACTACAACTAGTGAAATTTCGGCAAACATACTTGGAAAAGATGTTAGATTAGGAAAAGTAAAAACAACCTCTACAGTAAAAGTTCCTCAAATTGAATCTTTAACAGCTACTGAGGATTCAGCAAGCACTTTTACAAATTCAACAGTAAGAAGTGCTACCCAAGGGTCAAACTCTCGTAGCGGGAAAGGAAAAGAAACTGAATATAATAGCTCTGATGATATAGCAGATATCTATCAAGAAGTAAATACTCAATTAGAATCGACTAACGATGAATTAAAAAAGATTCAATCTCAGACAGATAAATTAACAGGATTAGAATTAATTCAAAATATCAATGCACAAATTCAAAATTTAAATAAAAATCTAGATTTAACTAATAAAAAATTAAGAATTGCACAAGGAGAACAACAAGGATTTATTAGTCAATTACAAGGTTACGGTGTTTGATTAAATGCAGATGGATCTATTAATCAACAAAGCTATGTTGAAGCCTTTTATAGAGAACAATCTAGATATACTAGCGCAACAACTGAAGATGAAGCAGCTAAAAAGCGTTGGGAAGATTTTAAACAATTAATTACTGATTACAATAATTCAGTTAAAAATATTGATAGTTTAAAACAAGATATTCAAGATAGTTTAGACAAGATTACAGATTTAAAAATTCAAGCATTTAATATGGAAATTGAAGTAACATTGGATTTAGATGATGCAAGAAAACAATGAGAAGAATTTAAAAAGGATGTTATTGATAAAATTGAAGATGATGATATTCTTGGAAATGCACAATATAATTTAAATTCATTAAATAGATTTTATGATGAGCAAGGATTAGGAAAAATCCAAGAAGAAACTAAATATTTAACAGAATTATTAAATGAATTAAAAACGATGGATGCAACCGGATCTGCAGATTATTATGATGATAATAGAAAGCAAGCACTTGAAGATTTACAAAAATATTATGAACAAACTATGTCAGATTTGACTGATATTGAAGATATCATAGATGAAATAGAAAAATCTTTAGGAGAAACTTTAGATGATATAAGTGATCAAATGCAAGAACAATTAGATGCTTATGAACAATTATCTGATACTTTGGATCATGATATGAAATTAATTCAATTAGTATTTGGTGAAGATTCATATTCTAAACTTGAAGATTACTATGCAAAGAAAGAACAAAACTTTAATAGTAGATTAGACTTCCAAAAACAACAAGTAGAGTTCTGAGAACAACAAATGGCAGTTTTAGAAGAAGGTTCAGAAGAATGAGAAAAAGCTAGAGATAATTGGATGTCCGCAGTTAATGATTGACAATCAAGTATTGAGTCTGCTATTGAAAATTTACAAGATAAATATTTAAATGCAATTAACGCAATATTTGATAATTTAAATAATCAACTAACAAATGGCAAAGGACTTGCTTATATCAATGAAGAATGAGAACTTATTAATAAAAATGCAGATAGATATTTAGATACTATTAATAGTCAATATGGTATTCAAACTTTACAACAAAAATATTTAGATGCTATTGATGAAACAAGTAGTTTAGCAGGACAACAAAAATTAACTAAATTAATGAACGAGCAAGTAGAAGCTTTAAAAGCTCAAGATAAATTAAGCCAAGCTGATTTAGATAGAGCAGATTTAAAATATCAAATTGCAGTAAAAAGATTGCAACTTGAAGAAGCTCAACAAAATAAATCTACAATGCGTTTAAGAAGAGATAGCCAAGGAAATTATTCTTACCAATATACTGCTGATGAAGATGAAACATCTAAATTAGAAAGTGAATTATCTAATTTATATAATCAATTATATAATTTTGATAAAGAACAATATATATCTAATTTGGATGAAATGTATGCAATTTGGGAAGAATATCAACAAAAGATGACTGAAGCTATGCAGATTAATGATCCAGAACAAAGGGAAGCTAGAAAACTATTAATAACTCAACAATATGAAGAATTAATAAATGGTATAGTAAGAGATAATGAAAAAATAAAACAAGAACTTCATGAATCTACTTTCTTAGAACTTGCCGATTTATATGACGAAGATTATGCAAAGTATGCAACATTAGCGGAAGCAGAACAAGAAATCTTAATGGATCAAATGATACCTCAATGGAACGATGGTATTCAAGAAATGATTGACAAATTTGCTGGTGAAGGTGGCTTTATTCCAACTTGCGAAGATGCGTTAAATCAATTAGCCGAAACAACAGAACAATATGAAACAGATTTAGCTGAACTTCAAGAAGCTGCATCAGTAAGTTTTGAAGAAGTTGCTAAAAGTATCGATCCAGTGTTAGAGAAAACTGGTCAACTTGTCAAAGATAATGATGCTTTATTTAGTAGTTATCAAAAACAAGTAGATGCAATTAATAATGTATTAAATGCATTAAGAAATCTTACTGCACAATATGATGGAGCAAGAAAAGCTGCGTTAAATGCGGCAGAAGCATCTTATAAATATTGGGAAGAACAGCAAAGACAAGCGCAAGCGGCAGCCGCAAAGAATACTGCCTCTGGAACAAGTACTTCATCTAGTTCATCTAGTAGTTCAAGTAGCTCTAGCAGTTCAAGTTCTAGTGGTCAATATTCAAATTATAGACTTGGAGGACAAAGCTATACTATAAGAAAAGGAGATACTTTATGGGGTATTGCAAAATCTAGATATGGAAATGGCGGATTATGAAGTGAAATTTGAAATAACAATAGAGGAAATTTAAGAAGTGGAAATCCAAATCTTATCTATCCTGGTGAAGTTATTAGGCTAGATACTGGAGGATATACAGGAGAATGAAATAGCGCAGATGGTAAACTTGCTATGTTACATCAGAAAGAATTAGTTTTAAATGCGCAAGACACTGAAAATATTTTAAGTGCAGTATCAATGATGAGAAATATGTTATCTAATATTGGTTCTCAAGGATTAGGACAAATACAAAGTTCAGGAAATGCTCTTGAACAAAATGTTCACATTGAAGCATCATTCCCTAATGTATCTAGCACTTATGAAATTGAGGCAGCTTTAAATAACTTAGTAAATGCTGCAACGCAACATATACATAAAAATAAATAAGGTAGTTAATAAAACTACCTTTTTTTATTTTGGGTATATATTATTAATCTAAAAAAGAAAAAAATGAAATATAAAAAGAAATAGAGAAAAAAGGAGATGTAAAGAGATGATTAGTACAGATTATGAAAATCAGTTAATAAATGCTATTCAAACTATTGTAGATAGCGCAGTTGCTCATGCAGATTTTGATAAAACAATTAAAGCAACTATTATTAGCTGTGTTGATGAAGCGACTGGAAAGTATAAAGTGAAATATCAAGATAGCACTTTTTATGCTTATTCAAATAATCTTGATAGTAATTATTTTAAAGGGACAAGTGTTTATGTTTTAGTGCCAGGGAATGATACTACTCAGAATAAAACAATTATTGGTTCTGTTGATGCCTTAGGTGCAAATTATGTTCCTACCACAGAAGGTGAAAATAGTTACAATATATATGGAAAAAATTGTGTAGAAAATGAATCTACTGTTTTTGAACTATGTTCTTATAAAAAGACCGACTCAAAAATATTATATGATTTTTCTGATAATATAAATTTAATTAACTTAAATACAAAAGATGTTGATGAATATATTAAAGAGACTTCAACTATTATATGCGGAGCTTCGTTTAAAACATCTTTAGACGCAATTCAAAGATACAAAGGTAATTATGGAATTAATTTTGAATTGGTTTTTAAAGATAATAATGGTCAAGAAGTTTCAAAAAATTATATTGTAGATATTAACGAAATGTCTGGTAATCCTTATAATTTTAATTCAGCTACTAGACAATCTGCAATCTATGAAATAAATAATACAAATTTTGAGAGAATAGAACAAGTTTCAATTTTTGCTTATGATTTTCCAAATACTTTAGAAGATAATTTTGTAAATGACATTTTTATTTCAAAAGTAGAAATAATGGGGGCAAATAAAGTCAGTTCAGATGAATTAAATGCTTATGCACTTTCATTAATTACAAAAAAAGGAATTTATTTTGAAGAGAATGAAGCGGCAACAGCCAAAAGATCAATAGAAGCAGAATTAAAAGTAAAAGGAAGATTAATTAATAATGATACAAAATCAATTAAATATTATTGATTTAAAGAAAATAATAGAATTAATTCCGCAAGTCCATTTTATAACCAATATGGCGGAACTGGATGGGAATGTCTTAACGATTATAATATAGTTGAAAAAGATAGTTCTAATAATCCTATATTAGTAGAATGGATTCCCGCAACAGAAATAATTTATATTTCAAAAAAAGACTTAACTGCAAAAAGAATGTCTTATAAATGTGTTGCGGTTTATGATGAAAACATATTAAATAAAACAATAACACTCTATAATTATGATAGCAATTGTAAAACTATTACAGTTACTTCTACTAATGGAACTCAATTTTATTTTGATAATGGAGTAACAGATTTAATTTGTCAAATTAATAAAATAGAAGAAACAAGTAGTGATTATACTTACTCTTGGAGTGTTATAGATAAAAATAATAATTTTAAAATATTAGAAACAACTCAAGATGAGATATATGAATATAATAATGCAATAAGCGGAAAGGAATCTTTAGAAAATTCTATTTCTGCTGGGTTAATTACACAAGCAGAAGCAAAAGAGCAATTAGATTTATATAATAAAGTAATAAATAAGTATGAGTCAAAGCCAAGAGTAGATGGTAACAGACTTTATAATGTAAAAGCAAATACAATAGTTGATTTTAATACTTATAAATGTTCAGCCTATTATAAAAATAATTATTTAGGAACTGGAGTAATTATTTTAACCAATAGTTTTGATGCAGAAGAAAGAGAATTAACTGATTATGGACTAATAATTAATAATGGAAATCAAGTATTTCAGTATAATGAAAATGGAGTTGCGCCAACTAGTAGGTCATTAACAAATCCGCAAATCATTTTACCTCTTGATTTTACGCTATTTGATAAAACTGGAAATATAATTGAAGTAACGAAAAATATTCAATGAAAAGTCCCAAAGAAAAATACTTTATTAGTTGTTTCTGCAGCTCCTGATGAAGAAGATGACAATTATAAAATATATAAAGATATTACAAATTTAACCTTTTCAATTTCTAATATCTACTATTCTAAAAATAATAATAATAATATAATTTTAGAAGTTCAGTATGATGATCATATTATTTTGGGAACAACATCATTAACTTTTATAAAACAAGGTGAAATAGGAACTAATGGAACCGATATCGTATGTAAATTAATTCCAAATACAGTCGATGAATCAGCAATGCCGCAATATCCTATTTGCACTTACAATGGAACAACTACAACTTTAAATTATACAACACCAAGTTCTACGGATAAATGATTTAAAATTCAAATGTGAGAAAACGGAGAAAAGATTTTTGAAGGAACTCAAAGTGGAACAAGAATTGATGATAGTTCTACTAATGTAGAAATAAAATGGTCAATGCTAAAAAATAAATATACATCACTTATTTCAGATGATAGTAATTTTGTGATAGATCCTAATTCAGGATCAATTTCTTTTGATAGCAATATTTATGATAGTCCCGCAAATATAGTAAAGTGTGAGATTACCATGAATGATAATACTTATTATGCATTAATACCAATAACCTTAGTTAGATTAAATACGACAGGATATTCAATTAGTATAGATGACTTATCTGGTTTTAGAGAGGTAATGTATTCTAGTGATGGTAGTAGCCCAGCATACGATAGCATTTCACCTTTTGAAATTCATGTCCATCAAGCAGATAATGATATTTCTGTTAATGAAAATATTACTTATGGATGAAGTATTAAAGGAAAAACATATGTTGCACCAGATTGGCAGCCTAATTTAAATTTAGTAACAAAAAAAGGTTTTGGATTAAATACGAAAAAAAATCAAAAATATTATGTTCCAAATGGAAAATATAATGGCTTATGCGTGAATAACGCAATTTACACTACTGTTGCTTATGATGGTAGTGCAATTGGCTCAATTCATATTCCAGTTTATTTATACTTAAATAGATTTGGTTATGCAGCATTAAATAAATGAGATGGAAATAGTATTTCTCTTGACAATAATGGTGGATCTATTCTAACTCCGCAAATTGGAACTGGACAAAAAGATAGTAATAACGCTTTTACAGGATTGTTTATGGGAAGTGTTCAGAAATCAGATGGTAGTGCTATTGAAAATGGTTTATTTGGATACAAGTCAGGAGAAAGAACTATTGATTTAAGTGCAGATACTGGAGTGGCTAAATTTGGAAAAGCCGGATCTGGACAGGTTATAATTGATCCAAGCACAGGTGCAAAAATTCAAGGTGGAAATTATATTTATACAGGAAATGAGCAGACAGGTTCAGGTATGGAAATTGATTTAGCTAAACCAACTATTAAATATGGAACTGGAAATTTTGAATTAGATGAAGATGGAAATATGAAATGTAGAAACGCAGATATTCGTGGAAATGTATTTTTACCAGATGGTGGAAAAGTTATTGGTGGAGATGGATTATATTCTTTAATTCAATTTAATAATGGAGAGTTTAAAAGTGTTGGTGTGTATTGAGAAGCCTACTCTATGGAAAATTTAACTGTAAGGCGCCAAGGGATAACAATGGTAGTAAATATTCCAAAGAACTTCCAAGTTGCTCAAGCATATTGTTCTTTAGTCGCAAAAGGCTTGGCTTTAGCTGCCGGCGGCGGAGATTATTTTTGATGTTATCCTAAATACATAACGCTTCAATACGGTACAGATAATACTTATGATATTGGACATGTTAATGCATGAGCATGACCTTCAGATAATCCAGAAGGGACAAATGTAAAAGATAATAATAATATTGATGTTTTTGGTGTTAATGGGTGAACATCTACGCCATTTACATTTTCAGATACTACATGAAGAAAAATTACTTCTGAAAATTTTTCAGATTTTTTCCAAGATGAAAATGGCAAAACAAAGCCGGGAATGTATATCTTTTACATAAACTCAAAAGTAACTTATGATATAAATGTAGATACAATTTGAGGCTTATACACAGACTATCAATCTGATTCCTCTCAAGGAGCGAAACGTGTTACAAATATTTATATAACAAATAATGGGGTGCAAAGACCTTTTACTCGAGATGAATTGTCTGCAGTTTACAACGCAATCCCTAGTTCAGGAAGTTATCCTAAATACGCTTCAAATAATGGAGATATTTATCATGTAGAATGCAATGGTCAAACGTGAAATTTAAATAGACATGATTTTAGTGCTTGATACCAAGAAAATGCTCAAGCTTTAAAATCTAATTATATGTTTCCAACAGATGGATGGGGTGAGCAGCTACACACTCCAGATGGAGATATTGTTGAAATCCCTTGACGAGATCAAACAGAATTTTTTGAAGGTACTGTAAAATGTTATAAACTTAGTTCAAATATTTCCGCAGTAATTGATATTTATGGATATACTTCTTTAGCTCTTGATAATTAAAAATCAAGAGCTTTTTTATTTTGGACTAAAATAGTCAATAATTTTAATATATTTTTTAAAAATATAAAGAAAGAGTAA
>ENA-ORNT01001991-ORNT01001991.1-human-gut-metagenome-genome-assembly--contig:-NODE-1991-length-12990-cov-3.885582_pt1 | contig 12990 bp, 8 predicted proteins | sample MGYA00242120_ERZ509032 | MGnify/ENA primary metagenome ERZ509032 (study PRJEB26280, sample SAMEA2338729) | human gut metagenome | biome: human gut; feature: human-associated habitat; material: faeces...
CTGGTTATAATCAAGGTCGTAACGGTACATTAAAGAATCGGCCTCGAACGACACGTAAAAATCCCCATTGTCCGCAATATCGAAATTCAGTTGAGCAAAAAGCGTTTTGGTGAGGGGCTTGTCGTAATAACTCTCAGGATAGCCGAATGCCAACAATCGCCCGAAGCCATGTTTTCCTAAGTCTATTTCCCGTATGTTAGCAGCCTTGTCGAGATAAATCCCCGTGTCTTCCAAATAATTATACCCCCACAAATCATGTACTGTACTATAAATCTTATTCCCATGGGAACGGAAGTGCATGTCCGACCCGTGAACGTAATACAGCGGATCTGAAAAGACGCTTTCGTCCAACTGGTTCTTGTCCTTGCGTCCATTGTAGGAAATGAAGAAATGGTCCTTGAAAAGGAAATCCTTGTCATAGATATAATACCACCCACTGGAATTACTGAGCAAAATTCCACCTCCGTCAAGCATGCAACATCCGTACACCTGCCCTACTTCCGTTTCATTGCGGGCATGTCCCACCCCCAGTTTCTTATCACGCAACCGTCCCGTGGGTTCATAACGGTATAGCACACAAAGTTTCTTATCCACCACGTACAGATAGTCATCGCAAACTCCGGATTCAATCATATAAGACGTGGGCACCGTATCCAACCACAAGGTATCCACCGACAAGGAAGTCACGGAGATTTCGGCCACAGCATCGGGAGGAAGGCGAAAACTGGGGTTCTTATCTTTGCACCCGTGGCACAAAGCTCCCAAAAGCAAAAAAATCCAAGTTTTTTTCATGATATTCTCTATTTAACGGAACAAACATACGGAAAAATCACACCGGAAACAAAAAAGAATCGTATTTTTTCGGAACCGCTCCCTCTCATACGCTCCGGACTGAAAAGGGGGCACACCCGAACGGATGTACCCCCTTAAAAAAAAGAAGGTTGTCATCTCGACAACCAATCTTTCATTAACCTTAAATCTAATACCATGAAAAACACAGTGCAAATATACGGCTTTTTTCATTCACGCAATAGCTAAGCACAAAAAAATGCATGGTATTTAACTTTATTTTTCATTTGGCCCTTGTTTTTCACTCCACATAGAGTACCAACCCCTTCAAATATTCCCCTTCGGGGTGGTAGATATTGACGGGATGGTCGGCCGGTTGATGCAACTGGTGAAGGATACGCACGCGACGTCCGCTCTGCGCAGCGGCGGTAAAAACGGCGGTACGGAAGTGGTCCTTGCTTACCACCTGCGAACAACTGAACGTGAACAGGATGCCACCCGGCTTGATTTTACTGAAAGCCTTGGCGTTCAAACGTGCATAGCCTTTCAGAGCCTGCCGAAGCGCATCCTTATGTTTGGCAAAAGCCGGAGGGTCGAGAATAATCAAATCATACTGGTCTCCCATCGCATCCAAATACTTGAAAGCGTCTTCGGCATACGCCTCGTGGCGGGCATCGCCCGGAAAGTTCAGTTCCACGTTGGCGCGGGTCAGATCTATCGCCTTGGCCGAACTGTCTACGGAATGCACCAACGTGGCTCCGCCACGCATGGCGTACACGCTGAATCCTCCGGTATAACAGAACATATTCAGCACGGCACGCCCGTGGGCATAATGCTCCAACAGCAAACGATTGTCACGTTGGTCTACGAAGAATCCTGTCTTCTGGCCTTTCAACCAATCTATATGAAACTTCAAGCCGTTCTCTACCGCCACGTTTTCCGTGCTTCCGCCCACGATAAAACCGTTTTCCTGCCCCAGTTCCGCCTTGACAGGCAGCGTGGTTTCGCTCTTATAGTACACGTTTTCCACTGTTCCGCCCGTCACGGCCACAAGTGCCCGCGCTATTTCGTGACGCGCCACGTGCATGCCTACGCTATGAGCCTGCATGACGGCTGTCTTTCCATACACATCCACCACCAGCCCGGGCAAACAGTCTCCTTCGCCATGCACCAAACGATAGGTATCATTTCCCTTTTCATGTCCGGCCACTCCGATGGCGCATCGCAAGTCGTAAGCCACTCGCAGGCGGTCTTCCCAATAGGCTCCGTCCACCGCTTTGTCCTCGAAATCCAGCACCCTGACGGCAATGGAACCGATTTGCCAATGCCCCACGGCTATAAAATCACCCTCGGACGTCAACACACGTACCACCTCTCCTTCTTCAGGCTCTCCCTCTATATGATGGATGGCTCCGGAAAAAATCCAGGGATGGAAACGCTCCAGACTTTCTTCTTTTCCTTTTTTTAAATATAAATTCTTATACATAGTCTTTACCCTCATTTATTTATGATTCCTGCACTACGGCAAGTTCATAGTCGTTATTTTCTTTCAATGTTTCCAGTTCCCGATACAACCGTATGCACGCCCAAGCATCGGTAGCCGCATACAGTTTCTGCCCCTCGGTCAGCACGTCCGCCTCCCAGTTGGTGAGACGCTGCCCTTTACTGATCTTCTGCCCGAAGATATTGGCATACAGCTTCTGCAGGCTCATGTCCTCGATACCAAAAGCACGGACATAATCCTGCAAATCCAGGAAGGCCCGAGGTTCGAACTCGCCACGCTTATGGAGCGAGGCAAAGTCGTCACGCAACGACAAACCGACTTTCAAGACATTTTCGTCCTGTAACAAACGTTTCACACTTTCGGTCACTCCGATATGATTCAAACGAAACAGGAAACAAGTATCATCGGTAGATACCTGCAACAAAGCTACCTTATTCGTGCATCCCTTGCGGAAAGAAGGGCGCGTTTCTGTATCTACTCCCAAAACAGCCGAAGCCAACAAATAATCTACAGCCCGAGACGCTTCCGCCTCCGTCTGAATCACAAAAATACGCCCCTCGAACAGGGCACGCGGCAAAGCCGATATAAGTTTCTTGTCAAACTTACTATACAGTGTTTTCATCTTATTTTGAAAAGGTTAATCTACATCTAATTCCTCATCTTCATCGTCTTCGGGACTGTACCTGACACGATGGAGAGCCCGCATGGCATTCGTCAACGTTTGCCCCCAATACAGCACGAACGCGTTCCGGACTTCCGCCACGGCCTCGTACATGTTTTCCTCCAAGCCGATGCGGTAGGTCTCCACAAAGTTCTTCAATGCCTGATAAATATCCGCCAAATCCTCTGAAATTGTTTTTACGGCCGGCTCGTCGCTGAATTTCACTCCCTCATTGCAAAAATCCAGGTAATCGTCCTTCTCGCCCAATAAGGCAGAAAGTGTCAGACGGACAAATTCGTAATCCTGCTCCGAAACGAAAGCTTCGGGAAGAAAGTCCTCTGCGCCCTCAATATCCTCCAACAAGGCAGCCTTCAAATAGAGTAAAGCCAAGAGTTTTAATACGGTATCCGTGAAATCCCGGCACTTCCTCCCTTCCGATTGTTCCAAATAGGCACAAAATTCGGCTGCCACGGTTACAAATTCCACAGTATTCCGAGAATATACTATCGTTTTCTTATCATTCACATTCATGGTGCTCTCTCATCATTTTCTAAAAACCGCAAAGCTACAAAAATTTGAGCGAAAAAATAGCAAAATTGATGATTTTCATTTACTTTTGTAGTTGTTTTCATACCGACAAGCCAAGATGAGTAAAAAAAATCCGACGATACAAACAACCAAATTAGGAAACAAAGTACAGAAAGGAAAAGGAAAAAAGCCCGAAAAAAAGACAGAAGCGGAAGAACATGTGCTGAATGCGGGAGAAGAACCGGTAGGCCATAAGGAAACCATACGCTTTTTTTTCGGACTGGTACTCTTAATCCTGGCTCTTTTCATGCTGTTGTCTTTCACCTCCCACCTGTTTACCGGCGCGGAGGACCAATGTCTCATAGAACAAGGGGCAATGGAGGGATTCCTGAATTATGCCGGAGCCGTGGGAGCCTACTGCGCCAACTATTGGATAAACCGCTGTTTCGGATTCTCGGCCTTCACCCTCCCTGTTTTTCTGATTATTGCAGCCATGAAACTGACCCGCGCCTATAAGGTCAGGCTTTGGAAATGGTTTCTGAACTGTTCCATACTCATCATTTGGCTTTCTGTTACCTGTTCCTATTTCTTTCAACAAACGTTTGAAGGTCTGAGTGGATGGAACTTCATCAACCCCGGCGGCGACCACGGCTTATTTATCAGTAACTGGCTCAACCAACGTATCGGCAAGGTGGGCACGTTTATGGCACTGCTCCTGACCGCTGTCGCCTACCTGGCTTACCTGAGCAGCGAAACGATACAATTGGTACGGCGAATATTGAATCCGGTGGACTATATCAAGTCGAAACTCCCGGCAAAAGCAGCAGACGGGGAAACCGAACCGGCTGAAGACTCTGCCGACCCGGAAACCGCTGACGACACTGCCGACTGCATAAAAGAGGAGGAAGAGTATCCCGTTCAAACCACCATAAATTTCGACATGGACGCCCCGCTTAAGGAAGAGAAAGAGGAATATACGGACGAGGAAGAAGAAACGGATGCTCCGGACAAACGGTCCGATTCCCCAAAAGCAACTCCCGAACTGGACATCGTGGAAACAGAAAAAGAGGAACTTGCCGACGCAAGCGGTAAAGGAGCCTTGGAACCTTACGACCCGAAGCTGGATTTGGAAAATTACCATTACCCTACGCTCGAACTGTTGGACAAACGTAACGATGAGGACGCGCCCATCGACATGGAAGAGCAAAACAAGAACAAAGACCAAATCATTGAAGTGCTCCAGAATTTCGGCGTAGGCATATCTTCCATAAAAGCTACGGTGGGACCGACCATCACGTTGTACGAAATCACTCCAGCAAAAGGAGTACGCATCTCACGTATCAAAAATCTGGAGGATGACATCGCATTGAGCCGGAGCGCACTGGGCATCCGTATCATCGCTCCCATACCGGGCAAAGGGACTATCGGTATAGAAGTGCCGAATGCACGGCCCCGCATGGTGTCGATGGAAAGTATTCTGAACAGCCGGAAGTTCCGCGAGTCGGACTACGAACTGCCCATCGCATTAGGTAAAACCATCACGAACGAGGTTTTTATGGTGGATTTGGCCAAAATGCCTCACCTTTTGGTAGCCGGTGCCACCGGACAGGGTAAATCTGTCGGACTGAATGCCATCATTACTTCCTTATTATATAAGAAGCATCCGGCGGAACTGAAGTTCGTCATGGTAGACCCGAAAAAGGTGGAATTCAGCATTTACTCACCCATCGAAAACCATTTCCTGGCGAAGATTGCCGACGGAGATGACGAGCCTATCATTACGGACGTACAAAAGGTGGTGGCCACGCTGAAAAGCCTCTGCTGTGAAATGGACACGCGCTACGACTTGCTGAAAAAAGCCCGTGCCCGTAATATCAAAGAGTATAATGCCAAATTCAAAAACCGCCAACTCAATCCTGAAAACGGGCATCGTTTCATGCCTTACATCGTAGTCGTCATCGACGAGTTCGGAGATCTGATTATGACGGCCGGAAAAGAAATAGAACTGCCTATCGCCCGCATCGCACAATTGGCCCGGGCCGTGGGAATTCACATGATCATCGCTACCCAGCGTCCTACCACCAGCATCATCACCGGTAACATCAAGGCGAACTTCCCGGGACGTATCGCCTTCAAGGTAACTTCGGCCATCGACTCCAAGACCATCCTCGACAGAACGGGAGCCAACCAGCTCATCGGTCGTGGTGATATGCTCTATCTCAACGGCAACGAACCGGTGCGTGTACAGTGCGCCTTCGTAGATACACCAGAGATTGAACGCATCAACGAATACATCTGCAACCAGCCTGGTCCTATCGAGCCAATGGAACTCCCAGAACCAGCCAGTGAAGATGGCGGCATAGGAGGCAACGGCAGCGTAGATGCCCGCAACCTGGATCCATATTTCGAGGAGGCAGCCCACGCCATCGTTCTCTCGCAGCAGGGCAGCACCAGTATGATTCAGCGAAGATTCAGCATCGGCTACAACCGTGCCGGCAGACTGATGGATCAGCTTGAGGCAGCAGGCATCGTAGGAGCCGCTCAGGGCAGTAAGCCAAGAGAGGTACTCCTGCAGGATGAGAACCAGCTCAATACATTGCTGATGCAGCTGAGAAACTCGTAAGAGAAACGCCCTGAACCAACGGTCACCGGCCGAAGGGAAAGGTAAAGGGCAAAAGACAACATTCGCTCCAAACGCCCTGAAAGGGCAAAAGCTCCTAGCCCAGGGCAACACCCTGGGTCAATGAGCGAAGAACCAATACGCCCTGAAAGGGCAAAAGCTTTTAGGTTTAGTTTTAATACAATAAACAGTAAGGATATGAAAAAGATTTTAGCTATCGCTTTCGCAGCGATGATGAGCCTGGGCACTATGGCGCAGACCGCCCAGCAGGTGCTCGACAAGACCGCTGCCGTCATCGGCAACAAGAAGGGTGCTACCGCCAACTTCAAACTGTCTAGTCCTAAGTACGGCTCGGCAAGCGGTACCATCACCATCAAGGGCAACAAGTTTAATGCGCGCACACCGGAAGCCATCGTATGGTATAACGGCAAGACCCAGTGGACTTATATGAAGAAGACCAACGAGGTGAACGTGAGCAACCCTACCCAGGCCAAGCAGATGTCGATGAATCCTTATACCTTCATCCACATCTACAAGACAGGATATAAGAGCACCCTCAAGACTGTGGGCAGCAACTATCAGGTGCATCTCGTTGCCAACAACCAGAAGCGCACCGTGGCAGAGATGTATATCACCATCAACAAGAACACCCACGTGCCATCGCAGGTAAAGATGCGCCAGGGTTCTACCTGGAGCACCATCAACATCTCCGGCTTCAAGGCAAAAGGCATTTCCAACAATTCCTTCGTCTTCAACAGCAAGGAATTCCCAGGAGCAGAAGTCATCGACCTGAGATAATGTCAAAGCTTTTGCCCTTACAGGGCGAAAGGCTTGCATCCAAACAACCCAGGGCGTTGCCCTGGGCTAGGAGCTTCTGCCCTTTCAGGGCGTGAGGAGCAAACTAACAAGCTCCTAGCATAAGGAGAATATTGCAAGCAATACGCCCTGAAAAGGGAAAACTCCTAGCACTGGGAGAATGTTGCAAGCAATACGCCCTGAAAGGGCAGAAGCTCCTAGCCCAGGGTATCACCCTGGGTTAAAAATCCAATAAGAAACTACGCCCTGTAAGGGCAAAAGCTTTAAAAAAATATTTAAAACCAAACTAAAATGAAAGATCTCAAACCTATCATCTCACAGTTCGATATCACCGGAACTGTAAATGAGGTAAAGCCTCTCGGTAATGGACTCATCAATGACACCTACAAGGTGACAACCGTAGAAGACGATGCACCAGACTATGTTCTCCAGCGCATCAACGACTCTATCTTCACCGATGTAGATCTCTTGCAGCATAATATCGAGGAAGTAACTACACACATCCGCCAGCAGCTCGAAAAACAGGGCGCTGACGATATCGACCGCAAGGTACTCACCTTCGTCAAGGCCACCAACGGCAAGACCTATGTAAAGGACGAAGACCAGCAGTACTGGCGCATTTCCGTCTTCATTCCTCGTGCCATCACCCAGGAGGCAGTAAACCCGGAAAGTTCTTATTACGCAGGAAAGACCTTCGGAGAGTTCGAGGCTCAGCTCACCGACATCACCGACCGCCTCGGCGAAACCATCCCTGATTTCCACAACATGGAACTGCGCCGCGACCAGCTCCGTCAGGCAGTCAAGGAAGACCGTGCCGGACGCGCAGAAGGCGTAAAGGATTTCATCGCAGAAATCGAGAGTTATATGGATGAGATGTGTCTCTGCCAGCGCCTCTTCCGCGAGGGCAAGTTGCAGAAGCATGTCTGCCACTGCGATACCAAGGTCAACAACATGATGTTTGATGAAGAGGGTCGCGTATTGTGCGTCATCGACCTCGATACCGTGATGCCATCACTCTTCGTGAGCGATTACGGCGATTTCCTCCGCACGGCAGCGAATACCATCGCCGAGGATTCTCCGGAGTTCGAGAAGATAGATTTCCGAATGGACATCTTCGAATCATTCACCCGCGGCTATGTGGAGTCAGCATCAGCCTTCCTTTCTCCATTGGAGATTTCCCTGCTTCCTCATGCAGCCGAGCTCTTCCCATACATGCAGGCAGTCCGCTTTCTCTGGGATTACCTCAACGGCGATCACTACTGGAAGTGCAAGTATCCTGAGCACAACCTCGTAAGAGCCCAGAACCAGTGGCATCTTTTCCTCAAGGCGAAGGAACACGAGGCAGAGATGAAGGCGTTCATCGAAAAACTCTCAAAATAATCTATAAATAAAAAATGAGTAATATTTATAAGAAATTATCTGTTGGCAACCTGATGGCAATGGCAGTAACCTTGCCTATGGTTGCCAACACAACCAACACAGCATCATCTCCCCTGCTTCCGTCCGCTCCCGATGCCCAGAAGGCAGCCCAGACCGCGAAGGCTGGAGATGTCCAGATTCTCAGAATCAATCCTACGCTGGTGGAGATTGTCTTCGCCAACCAGCAACGTGTCGCCGTAGATTTCTATGGCGAAAGTGTTTTCCGTATCTTCGAAGATCACAACGATGGCGTGATGAGAGCGCCCGAGGCAAAGCCTGAGGCGAGCATCCTGGTGGATAATCCACGCACTGCCCTGAATCATAAGCAGGTGAAGGTGGAGGAGAACGATAACTCCATCATCCTTTCTACCACCAAGGCACAGGTCATCTTCGACAAGGCTACCCAGCTCTTCAGGATCATCAACCTCGAAAACGGAAAGACCGTGGCAGAGCAAAGCGCTCCGGCACAGTTTACACCCGAAAAGGTAACCCTCAGCCTGCGCGAACAGCCGGATGAGTATTTCTTCGGTGGCGGCGTACAGAACGGAAGATTCTCTCACAAGGGTGAGAAAATCGAAATCGTCAACACCAACAACTGGGTAGATGGCGGAGTGGCTTCCCCTGCCCCATTCTATTGGTCAACCGCTGGCTACGGCTTCATGTGGTACACCTTCAAGCCAGGTCTCTACGACTTCGGTTCTACCCAAAGCGGAAAGGTAGAACTCTCTCACGAATCCAGGAACTTAGACGTTTTCTTCATGGTGGGCAAAAAGCCTACCGATCTGCTCGATGGCTATTACCAGCTCACCGGCAACCCTGTACTCCTCCCTAAGTTCGGCTTCTACGAGGGCCATCTCAACGCCTACAACCGCGACTACTGGAAGGAATCTGACAAGGGCCGAACCATGGTATTCGAGGATGGAAAGGCGTATAAGGAGAGTGCCAGCGACAAGACCGGAATCAAGGAATCACTGAATGGCGAGAAGAACAACTACCAGTTCTCAGCACGTGCGGCAATCGACCGATATGTGAAGCACGACATGCCGCTGGGATGGTTCCTGCCAAACGATGGATACGGAGCCGGATATGGTCAGGAGACTACCCTGGACGGCAACATCCAGAACCTGAAGGAATTCGGTGATTACGCCCGCAAGCACGGTGTGGAGATCGGACTCTGGACCCAGTCAGACCTGCATCCGAAAGACAGCATCGAGGCGCTCCTGCAGCGCGACATCGTGAAGGAGGTGGGAACCGCTGGCGTAAGAGTGCTCAAGACCGACGTGGCCTGGGTAGGCGACGGCTATTCCTTCGGATTGAACGGTGTGGCTGACGTGGCTCAGATCATGCCTTACTATGGCGGGAATGCCCGCCCGTTCATCATCTCGCTCGATGGATGGGCTGGTACACAGCGATACGCATCCGTCTGGTCGGGCGACCAGACGGGCGGCGACTGGGAGTACATCCGCTTCCACATCCCTACCTTCATCGGAGCCGGGCTTTCGGGTATCTCCAACATCACATGCGACAACGACGGTATCTTCGGCGGAAAGAATCCAATCGTCAACATGCGAGAGTTCGAATGGAAGGCCTTCACCGCGATGGGTCTGAACATGGATGGCTGGGGCAGCAATGCCAAGTATCCTCATATCCTGGGCGAACCGGTTACTTCCGTCAACCGCTGGTACCTGAAGCTCAAGTCAGAGCTGATGCCATACATCTACACAGCAGCCCACGAGGCTGTAACCGGCAAGCCGCTGGTAAGAGCGATGTTCCTCGACGATGCCAACCCTTATACCCTGGGCAAGGCAACGCAGTATCAGTTCATGTGCGGTCCGTCGTTCCTCGTGGCTCCTATCTACAAGGAAACCAAGATGGACAAGGAGGGCAACGACATCCGCAACGGCATCTACCTGCCTCAGGGCGAATGGGTGGATTACTTCAGCGGACATATATATAAAGGTGGAAGAATCATCAACGAGTTTGAGGCTCCCTACTGGAAACTGCCTGTCTTCGTGAAGCGAGGTGCCATCATCCCGATGGTAAATCCTAACAACAACGTATCGCAGATAGACAACACCCAGCGCATCTTCGAACTCTATCCATACGGCGAAACCCATTACGCCCTCTATGATGATGACGGCAAGACCGAGCTTTACCGCCTGGGCGAGCACGCCACCACCCACATCACCTCTTCCCTGCAGAAGGACCGTCTCAACGTACATATCTGCAAGACCACGGGCCACTTCCAGGGTCAGGAGAAGAACCAGGCTACCGAGCTGCGCATCAATCTGAGCCAGATGCCTAAGAAGCTGGCGGCGAAGATTGGCGGAAAGAGCGTGAAGCTGACCCAGGTGAATTCGCTCGATGAACTACGCAACACCGAGAATGCATGGTTCTTCGACGAGGCTCCTCAGCTCAACCGCTTCGCCACACCGGGCAGCGACTTCGAGAAGATGGATATCCGCAAGAACCCGATGGTTTATGTACGACTGGCAAAGACCGACATCACCGCCAACGACGTAGAGCTCCGCATGGATGGCTATCAGATGGATGACGCCGATGTGCTGCTCCACTCCACCGGTACCCTCGCTGCCCCTCAGGTAACGATGAAGGACAGCCAGAGCCCTAACAAGGCATTCGAGCTGGTGGCTACCTGGAACAAGCAGGCCAACGCCGACTACTATGAGGTAAAGGTGGATGGCGTGATTCATTCCACCATCCGCAGCAACGAGTTCACCATCGAGAACCTGAAGCCGGAGACCGATTACGAGGTGCAGGTGAGAGCCGTGAACAAGGACGGCGTTTCTGAATGGGCCACCGTTCAGGCGCATACCATCAAGGACCCTCTCGATGAAGCCATCCGCAACATCACAGCCACCAACTCTACGAAGGACTGGGAAGGCCTGGAGGTTTCGAAGATGTTCGACTTCAACGAGAAGAACTTCTGGCATACCGACTACTACAAGAAGGAGGGTGTGCTGCCATTCGATGTAACCCTCAACCTCAACGGCATCGCCAAGCTCGAGAAGATTCACTATCTCCCGGCTTCTGAGCGCGAGACCAACGGACAGATCCAGAAGGGCAAGTTCGCCATCAGCAACGACGGCATCAACTGGACCGAGACCGGAAGCTTCGACTGGAAGAACGAGAATGCCGTGAAGGAATACCAGTTCCAGGGCAACCCAGAGGCTCAGTACATCAGGATGACCGTAGAGGAAGCCCGAGGCGGAATGGGTTCGGGTGCCGAGATGTACGTATTCAAGGTTCCGGGCAGCAAGATGGAGAAGGCTGGCGACATCAACCACGACGGGCGCATCGACGAGAACGACTTCACCTCTTACCTCAACTACTGCGGATTGCGCAGGGGCGACAAGGACTTCGAGGGCTACGTAAGCAAGGGCGATATCAACGGCAACGGTCTCATCGACGCCTACGATATCTCCGTGGTGGCTACCCAGCTCAAGAGCGGAGTAAGCAGCAAGAAGGTGCCAGCCGTAGAGGGCAGCATCAGTCTCGCAGCCGACAAGAAGATGTACAAGGCAGGCGAAACCATCACCCTCACCGTAAAGGGCAAGGGTCTCGTATCGCTCAATGCCCTGAGCTTCGCCCTGCCATACAGTGCCACCGAATACGAGTTCATCGGAGTGGATGTGAAGGATATGGGCAAGATGGAGAACCTCACCAAGGACCGTCTGCACTCAGATGGCAGCAAGGTGCTCTACCCTACCTTCGTCAACATCGGTGAGCAGCCAGCCGTAGAGGGCACCCGCGATCTCTTCACCATCAAGCTCAAGGCAAAGAAGGCATGCAAGCCAGCCTTCCAGCTCAAACAGCTGATGATGGTAGATAAATTCCTGGGCGTAAAGACCGGAAAATAGCCTCTTTTTTGTGAACAAACATTTAATTCTGTAAATTATCTAAAAATAAAGCCTATTATTTTGGATATTTTACAGAATTATTTGGTAGATAGAAATAAATTCATTACCTTTGCAAACGTAAAAATCAATCAAGAGATAGGAATATGAAAAAAACAGAAGCTTACAACAGATTGGTAGAGAAAGGCATTAGACCATCAGTACAGAGACTGGCAATCCTGGACTACCTGATCAAGCACCCTACCCACCCAAACATCGAAGATGTTTACAAAGCTTTGGAGAACAAGGTACCGACCCTAAGCCGTACCACAGTGTATAACACGCTCCGCATGCTGAGTGAGGTAAATGCAGCCCAGATGATCACTATCGACGAACATCGCGTATGCTATGATGGCAACATCGAGCCACACGTTCACTTCTACTGCAAGAACTGCGGCAAGATCATCGACCTCTTCGATGAGCAAGCACCAAGGGTAACAGAGACCAAGGTGATAGATGGCAACATCGTGCAGGAGGAGCAGCTCTACTACAAGGGTATCTGTTCAGCTTGCGCCAAGAAGATGGAGAAGAAGACGAATTAACGGGAACAGAAAGCCGAAATGATTCGTCAGACAAGAGATTTAATAGTAATAAGATAATACAATACAAGAACATTTTTAATACATTAACATTATGAAGAAGAAATTTATTTGCACCGTTTGTGGTTACATCTATGAGGGTACTGAGGCACCAGAGAAGTGCCCTATCTGCAAGGCTCCAGCCAGCAAGTTCAAGGAGA
>ENA-ORNT01001994-ORNT01001994.1-human-gut-metagenome-genome-assembly--contig:-NODE-1994-length-12982-cov-6.301462_pt1 | contig 12982 bp, 10 predicted proteins | sample MGYA00242120_ERZ509032 | MGnify/ENA primary metagenome ERZ509032 (study PRJEB26280, sample SAMEA2338729) | human gut metagenome | biome: human gut; feature: human-associated habitat; material: faeces...
TCCTTCTTTTTTCTAGATTTTTTTTAATACTTTTGCACTCTGAATATAATTTTGACTGATTTATATATAAATGAGAAAGTTTATTTTAGCAGCCCTCTTGTTGGGTTCTACTCTTATGGTTAATGCCCAAAGCGGTACTAATTCTCCATACAGCCAGTATGGTTTAGGCGTTTTGTCTGAACAGACTTCTGGCTTCAACCGTGGTATGAATGGTGTTGGACTTGGTTTTCATGAGCATAATCAGATTAACTATCTGAACCCTGCTTCCTATGCTGCCATCGACTCCATGACTTTCATCCTGGATGCAGGTATCTCGGGTCAGGTAACCAACTTCAACGAGAACGGGGTGAAGAAGAATGCCAATAACTCCAATCTCGAATATGTGGTAGCAGGCTTCCGCCTCTTCCGCCATCTGGGTATGAGTTTCGGTATTATCCCTTTCACCAACGTGGGATACAACTATTCTACCAGCGGATGGGTGAACAAGAACGACAAGGATGTTACCTACACCAACTCCTACGAGGGTGAAGGCGGTTTGCATCAGGTATATGTGGGTGCCGGCTGGTCTCCACTCAAGGGCTTGTCTGTCGGTGCCAATATTGGCTATATCTGGGGTTCCATCGACAGAACCGTGCAGAATTACTATAGCAACAGCTATTATAAGTCTCTTTACCGCACCTATGGTACTCGTGTGAACAACTACAAGATCGACCTGGGTGTGCAATATACCCAGAAGTTGTCGAAGAAGGATGAGGTAACCCTGGGTGTTACTTATTCGCCAGGTCATAATCTGCATGCCGATGCCGATATGAGCATCATTTCTTCCAATGCGCAGACCAGTACATCTGATACACTTGCCTTCAGCATCAAGAATGCCTACGAGTTGCCTACGATGTATGGCGCCGGTTTGATGTGGAATCACAACAATCAGTGGAAGATTGGTGTAGATTACAGTCTGCAGAAATGGGGCAGCCTGGGCTATCCTACCTACGAGGCTAACAGCAGCGAGCCTTGGGCATTGCGCGATGGCGTGTATAAGGATCGCAGCAAGGTGAATGTCGGATTCCAGTACTGCTATGGTGAGCGCAGCCGTGCTTTCCTCAAGCGTGTGGCTTACCGTGCCGGTGTGAGCTTTGCTACACCATATTATAAGGTGAACGGCGTGGATGGCCCTAAGGAGCTTTCGGTAAGTGCCGGTTTCGGTATTCCTATCATGAACTCCTACAACAACCGTTCGCAGTTGAATATCAGTGGCCAGTGGGTGAAGAATTCGGCTACCGGACTTATCAAGGAGAATATCTTCCGCCTGAACATCGGATTCACTTTCAACGAGGATTGGTTCAAGAAGTGGAAGATGCAGTAATCTGCCCATATTGTGGTGTTTTCTTCGGGAGATGCCACATCTTCTATATATATAATAATGTATAAGATTAAATATTTCATAGTAATAGGTGTCATAGTTTCCTGGGTTTTGGCTGCCTGCCAGAATCCGGTAGAACATACTGCGCCTGCTATCCACGCCAGAGACTCTGTGGCGATGATGACTTCGTATGGCGTCAATACACTCATCAGTGATTCGGGTGTCATCAAGTACCGCATCGTTACCGAGCGATGGGAGGTGAATACCAACCGTGTGCCTTCCCGCTGGATTTTTGATAAGGGTATGCTGCTCGAACAGTTTGACGAGAAGTTCCACATCAACAGTTATATCCAGTGCGATACGGCTTATTACTTTGATCAGGAACGAGTTTGGAAGCTTTATGGCCGTGTGCGCATCCTCACTAAGGATGGTCTTCGCTTTACCAGCGAGCAGCTCACCTGGGATGAGAACAAGCACGAACTCTCCAGCCATGTGTTCAGTAAGCTGGTTACTCCGGAGCGTACCCTTCAGGGTTCCTATTTCTGGAGCGATGAGCGTATGACCCGCTATTTTGTGAGCAATTCTAAGGGTAGCTTTGAGAAGGGCGACTTCGGTGGTGGAGGCAGTTCATCTTCTACTTCATCATCCGATTCTACCAGTGCGCCTATGCGCCAGCCGGCAACACCGCAACGAGCCACCACCATTCCTGTTATGCATTGATAGGGTAGGAGGAAATATGTTTTTTAACGATATAATGTATCATGGAAGAAGTTGATATAAGTCTGATAGTGAGTATCCTCATCACGATGGTGTTTTCTGCATTCTTTAGTGGAATGGAGATTGCCTTCGTCTCCTCCAACCGTATGTTGGCGGAAATGGACAAGGAGAAAAACGGACTTACGCAGCGACTCTTGTCGCTCTTTTATAATCATCCCAACGGATTCGTCAGCACCATGCTGGTGGGCAACAATATAGCCCTCGTAGTATATGGTATCCTGATAGCCCGTCTGTTTGATAATACCATCTTTGCTGGTCTGGATGATGGTGTCAAGGTTACCTGCGATACCATTCTCTCTACACTCATCGTGTTGTTTACGGGTGAGTTTCTGCCGAAGACGCTTTTCAAGTCGAATCCAAACCGACTGCTGTCTATCTTCAGTCCGTTTGCGTATCTGTGCTACGTCATTCTCTGGCCTATCAGCAAGTTCAGTACCTTCCTCAGCAAGGGATTGCTGCGTATGGTGGGTATGAAGATGGAGTCTGAAGAGGGGGATGAAGGCTTTTCTAAGGTAGATCTTGACTATCTGGTGCAGTCGAGCATAGACAATGCCACCAATGAGGACGAGATCAACGACGAGGTGAAGATTTTCCAGAACGCCCTGGATTTCTCTGATACCAAGGTGCGCGATTGTATGGTGCCACGTACCGAGATTCAGGCGGTGGAGATTGATACCTCGCTGGAGGAACTTCGTCAGAAGTTCATCGAAAGCGGAAACTCCAAGATCATCGTCTATGAGGATGATATCGACCATATCGTGGGCTACATCCACAGTTCCGAGCTCTTCCACAATCCGAAGAGATGGCAGGATCATATCCGCACGATGCCTTTCGTGCCGGAGACCATGCAGGCTCAGAAGCTGATGCAGACCTTCCTGCAGCAGAAGAAGTCGCTGGGCGTAGTGGTAGATGAGTTTGGCGGAACCAGCGGACTGGTGAGTCTGGAGGATATCGTGGAAGAGATTTTCGGCGATATCGAGGATGAGCACGATTCTGCGAAGTATGTAGCCAAGAAGACCGATGACGGCGACTATCTGCTGTCGGCTCGACTGGAGATAGACAAGGTGAACGATCTGTTCGACCTGGATCTTCCGGAGAGTGATGAGTATATGACTCTGGGCGGACTCATTCTGCACGAATATCAGAGCTTCCCGAAGCTGAATGAAGTAATTAAATTCGACAAGTTTGAGTTTAAGATTATCAAGTCCACATCCCGTAAGATAGAACTTGTGAAACTCCACATCATCAAATAGTTGGATGAGAAGAGGGAATTTTTCGACTTTTTTGCGTTTTCAGCCAAAAAAGATACCGAAAAATTCCCTTTTCTCGTATTATTTTTGTATTTTTGCAACCAATTGGCTACTTGCTTCAAAAGCAGTACAATCCTAATAAGGAAAAAATAAAATAATAATAATAATTAAAACGTAATGGCAGCATTAGGAACAATTAGAAAAAGAGGCGTGATACTGATATGTATTATCAGTTTCGGTCTTTTCGCCTTCATTGCTGAGGAAGCTTTCCGCTCTTGCGATTCTGCAAAGAACAATGAGCGTCAGCAAATCGGTGAGGTGTATGGCGAGAAAATCAGCGTGCAGGATTTCCAGAAGCTCGTTGATGAGTACACAGAGGTTATTAAAATGCAACAAGGTCAGGAAAACCTTCCTGAGGAGCAGATGAATCAGGTGAAGGACATGGTATGGAATACATACGTACAGAACCAGATCATTGCCAAGGAGGCTAGCAAGTTGGGTCTTACTGTAACAGACGCAGAGCTTCAGGACATCCTGAAGACAGGTACAAGCCCAATGCTTCAGCAGACTCCATTCGTAAATCAGCAGACAGGTCGTTTCGACGCATCTTCTCTCCAGAAGTTCCTGGCTGATTACAAGGCTCAGAAGGCTAACCCATCTGCTAATCCTCAGATGATGGAACAGTACACCAAGATTTTCAACTACTGGTCATTCATCGAGAAGACACTCCGTCAGCAGACTTTGGCACAGAAGTATCAGGCACTCCTGGCACACTGCTTCCTTTCAAACCCTGTAGAGGCTAAGATGGCTTTCAAGGAGGAGAACGAGGAGAGCCAGATCCAGTTGGCTGCCTTCCCTTATTCTGATGTTCAGGACGACAAGGTGAAGGTAGAGGAGAGCGACCTGAAGGCTAAGTATGACGAGATGAAGGCTCGTTTCAAGCAGCCTGTTGAGAGCAGAGATATCAAGTTCATCGATGTTCAGGTTGAGGCTTCCAAGACCGACCGTGCAGCACTCAACAAGGAGTTTGCTGAGTATCATACACAGCTCGCTGCTGCAGCTGATCCTGCAGAGCTTGTTCGCAAGTCAGCTTCTACCGTAGCTTACCTGGGTATCCCAGTGAGCAAGGAGGCTTGGCCATCAGACATTGCTTCTGCTATCGATTCTATGGCTGTAGGTGCTACTTCTGCAGTAAAGGTTAATGCTTCTGATAACACATTGAACATCGTGAAGCTGATGAGCAAGCAGCAGTTGCCAGACTCTATCCAGTATCGTGTCATCCAGGTGGCAGCAGCTTCTCAGGCTGAGGCTAAGACCAAGGCAGACTCAATCCACAGCGCTCTTGCTGCTGGTGCAGACTTCGAGGCACTCGCTAAGAAGTATGGTCAGACTGGTGAGAAGGCTTGGATGACTACCAAGCAGTATGAGTATGCTCAGACTATGGATAAGGATAACAAGGCATTCATCAACACATTGAATACAGCTTCTGTCAATGCATACAATGAGCTTCAGCTCGGTCAGGGTTATGTCATCCTCCAGGTTTGCGACCGCAAGGCAATGGTAACCAAGTATGTGGCAGCAGTTATCAAGAAGGAGATTCAGTTCTCTAACGATACATACCGTTCAGCATACAACAAGTTCTCTAGCTATGTAAGTGCTAATCCTAAGTCAGAGGATCTCTTGAAGAATGCAACTAAGAGCGGTTATCGCGTACAGAACCTGAATGATATGACAACAGCTACTCACTATGTAGCCAACATCCATTCTACCCGTGATGCCTTGAAGTGGATCTTCGAGAGCAAAGAGGGTGAGGTTTCTCCAATGTATGAGTGTGGCGACAACAACCACTTGCTCGTAGTAGTATTGGATAAGATTCATCGCATCGGTTACCGCGACTTGAGCGATTCTCAGGTTAAGGAGATGGTAAAGGCTGAGGTCATCAAGGACAAGAAGGCTGAGCTGATTATGGCTAAGGTAGCTGGTGTGAAGAGCATCGCTGCTGCTAAGGCTAAGGGTGCTAAGATTGCTACCGTTAATCAGATTACTTTTGCAGCTCCTACCTTCATCTCTGCTACAGGTGCCAGCGAGCCAGCTGTCTCTGGTGCTGTTTCAGCTACCAAGAAGGGCGCTTTCGTAGCTAACGCAGTAAAGGGTAACGCAGGTGTTTATCTCTTCCAGGTTACTGGCAAGACCAACCGTCCTGTTAAGTTCGATGAGAAGGCTTACGAGCAGAAGTGCCGCCAGAAGGCTATGCAGTATGCCGGCAACTTCATGAACGAGCTTTATATGAAGGCTCACGTAGTGGATAACCGCTACTTGTTCTTCTAATTATAGTATTATCATTTTCTATTATTTGGGCGTGTCACGATTCTTTTGTGATGCGCCCTATTTTTTTTGATGCATAAAAAAAACGTGCAGCACTTTGATTCAAGTGCTGCACGTCGTTTTTTTTATCGTGATTCAAGATCTAGATCTTGATGCTGTCATCATTGGTGTTGTTGCTGAACAAACCGTAGGAACCGAAAGAACGGTTGCCGTTTTTGCTGTATTTGCCAAATCCGTAACTGTATGCGAACTTCTTCTTTGAGAGGTCGATATCGTTGATTACGATTGAGATATTTGGCAGTTTCTTCTGCTCATCGAGCTTGTTGATGTAAGTGAAGCTAGACTTGGTTGAGAAGTCTGCACGGCAAACGAACAGCGTTCTGTCTGCCAGCTTGCTGAGCTGCAGGGTATCTGCTACCAGTCCTACAGGCGCTGTATCGATGATCACATAGTCGTAGTGCTCTTTCAGCAGAGCGATGGTCTGCTTCAGGCTCTTTCTTACCATCAGTTCACCAGGGTTGGCTGGTGTAGGACCTGCCATCAGCAAGTCTAAGTTGTGGTTCACGCCAGATGCTACGATCTGAGCCTTTACTTCCTCCCAGTTGCATTCCTCGTTGGCAAGGATGTTGGTGATGCCGTGCTGGCGGTCGCCGATGCCGAAGAGTTCTGCCATTCTAGGCTTTCTGATATCGAGTCCTACCATGATGGTCTTCTTCTCCAGCAGAGCGAGGCTCATGGCAAGGTTTGAAGCGATGAAGGTCTTGCCTTCTCCGGTTGTGGTAGAGGTCACGATGAATACCTTTTCCTTGTCGTCACCTGCCAGTTGCAGGTTGGTACGCAATCCTCTGAAGATTTCCGACATCAGGTTGCTCTTGTTTTCCTGTATCACGATGCTGCCCTTGCTTCTGTTGGCGCTGGCAGTAGGGATGTCTCCGATGATAGGGAGCTGAGTCAGTTTCTCTACATCGTCGTGACCCAGAATCTTGCTGCGCAGCAGTTCGCGAAGGTAGATGATACCGGCAGGGATGGCAACACCCAGGATGAATGCAATGAGCAATGCGATGATTCCCTTAGGGCTTACCTTATCTACGAAGGCTGCAGGCTCGATGATCTTTGCCTTGTCGGCGGTTGATGCTAGCGACATGGAAGTCTCCTCGCGTTTCTGCAGCAGCATCAGGTAGAGACCTGAGGTAACCGACTGCTGACGTCCGATCTGTGTCAGTGCCTTCTCCTGTTCTGGAGTCACACCGATAGTCTTCTCGTATTTGCTTGCCATGTCAGCGATGCTGTTACGCTGGATCTTCATATTGATTCGTGCCTGGAACATAGCTCGCTTGATGGCTGTCATCAGGTCTTCCAGCTGTGCGGTGATAGGGGTTACTACTGGCGAATCCTCGCTCGCACTGTGCAGCAGCTGTTTGCGGGTCAGGGCAAGGCTGTTGTATTGTCCGATCAATGCCGTAGCACTTTCATCCTCCAGACCTACATTGGTAGGGATAGGCTGATACTTGTTGGCTGGCTGATCCATATACTTACCGATCTCGTTGAGCAGTTCCACCTGCATGTTGGCCTTGTTCAACTCCTGGTCAAACTGGTCGGAACTCAATACAGCCTGCTTGGCGTTCAGTCCGATATCCACCATACGGTTCTTCTGCTTGTACTTCTCCAGGTTGGTATCGTTACCGGTCAACTCTGTAGAAATCTTTGCCAGTCGGCTGTTGATGAAGTCTTCTGTGCGCTTCTGTATCTCGTTCTTGTCGATGTTTGCCTGATAGTTGTAGGCATCAATCAGACCGTTGAGGAAGTCAACGCCTCTTTCTCTGCTCTCATCGTTGAAGGTCAGTTCCACGGTGTTAGCCGTCTTCTTGGTCTGGTTCATGGTCAGACGCTTGAAGTATTCCTTAGAAGCCTTGAAAGGAGAAATCATCTCCACCTTCAGCTCAGTACCTTCCTTCAGCTCATAGACAGGGTTCTGTGTCAGGGTCAGTGTACCCGCCTTGGTTCTGATCTGTGCCGGGAGTTTGGCGAGGGTTTTGTTGATTTCGTAAGGAGCCTTTTCGAAGGTTTCTGCATCGATAGGCTTGAAATACTTACCCTTTACGTGGTAGATACCTCCCTCACGGGTGATGGTCAGCTTCATCGGAGCATTCAGCTGCTTCAGGCTGGTGGTGTCCATGTCCACGTTTACTTCCTGCTTGGCATAGATCAGCGTATCTACCAGCATGCCGCCGTGCTTGTACTCAGCGTAGAGCTTCAGGTTCTTGATGGTCTGCTGTACCAGAAAGCGTGAGTTCAGAATTTCCGTCTCGTTGTCGATACCGTTGGAACTGGACATGAATCCCAGACTCAGGTTCGACATCGCCGCAGCAGCCGCACCGGCAGCACCGCCGGCTCCCTTCTTGGATTCATCATCCTTGATCAAAATCTTCGTAGAACTCTGGAATACCTTTGGTGCCAGCTTCACGTAAGCCACTGCAAGGGCACAGCAGAGAACAATCGAGAGAAGGAACCATTTCCAGTTCAGGATCAGAGTAGAATAGATGGTCTGAAAGTCGAGTGCCGACTGTTCTTCCTGCTCCTGCAAGTCCTCAAGTTCGTAATTCTTGTTTTCTTCCATTTTACTATTAATGATATTCTTATTATTCTGTTGAAATCTCTGTCTTGAGTCAGAGCTTATCTGTTGTCAGTAGCAATAGCCATCAGATACTGTCCGTATCCGTTCTTGAGCATCGGCTCTGCCAGTTTCTTCAGCTGTTCCTTGCCGATCCATCCCTGGTTGTAGGCTATCTCTTCCAGGCAGGCTACCTTCAGTCCCTGGCGCTTTTCTATCACCTCGATGAAGGTGCTGGCTTCCGAAAGACTGTCGTGGGTACCGGTATCCAGCCAGGCAAAACCGCGCTGCAGGGTTCTTACCTTCAGGGTCTTCTCTGCCAGATAGTGCTGGTTCACGGTAGTAATCTCCAGCTCTCCACGCGCACTAGGCTTGATGTGCTTCGCCACTTCCACCACGCTGTTCGGATAGAAGTAGAGTCCCACTACGGCATAGTTGCTCTTAGGCTGTGCCGGCTTCTCCTCGATGCTCAGGCAGTTGCCGTCCTTGTCAAACTCCGCCACGCCGTATCTTTCCGGATCGTTCACGTAGTAGCCGAATACGCTTGCCAGTCCTGCTTCGGCTGCCTTCACGCTCTCCTTCAGCAGTCCGGTAAAACCGGCTCCGTAGAAGATGTTGTCGCCCAGCACGAGGCAGACGTCATCCTTCCCTATGAATTCCTCACCGATGATGAACGCCTGAGCCAGTCCGTCAGGCGAAGGCTGTTCAGCATACTCGAAGTGACCCCCCAGTTCGCTTCCGTCGCCCAGCAGTCTCTTGAATCCAGGCAGGTCGAAAGGCGTAGAGATAATTAGAATCTCCTTGATACCAGCCAGCATCAGTACCGATACGGGATAATATATCATAGGTTTGTCAAAGATAGGAATCAGCTGCTTGCTGATGCCCTTTGTGATAGGGTACAGTCTGGTACCCGAACCACCTGCTAATACGATTCCTTTCATATCTTCTTCTTTATTTCTTTCCTTTTATGGTAAAAGTTCTTATTATACCTTTATTTATATGTTGCACGTTCCGCAGTCAGTGCCGTCTCTGTGCGGAACAGAAAAAACGTCTTTAAAAACGTGGCAAAGTTACTAAAAAATATTGAGCGGTGAAAATAATCAGCCTAAAATCTTCGTATAATATAGGAAAAATATACTTTAAGGGAAAAAAACTACTTCTTAATTTGGGTATTTTGCGATTTTATTGTATTTTTGCAGAACATTTAAGAACATTAATGAATAAATAAGATTAAGAATGGGAATATTTTCTAAACTATTCAGTCGTAAAGACGAAGATAAGAAAGTAGGTGGAATGGAAGACTACATGACCCTGGTCCGTGTATATTTCCAGGCAGCCTTGGCTTCACAATTAGGTATCACCAATCTGGCTATGCTTCCAGACCTCCGTGTCTTCAAGACCAGCCTCCATGTTCCTACTGTCAACAACCGTCTGGGCATTGGCGAGAAGGCACAGGTCAAGAAGATGATGAAGAACCTCTATGATACCGACGATAACTTTTTCAAGGAGATTGATGCCAGCATCCGTAAGAACTGCCAGAAACTCCAGGATGTCAATACCTATCTCATCCAGTTCCAGAACTTCACCCAGGATCTGATGATGCTCATGGGCAACCTGATGAAGTTCAAGCTTCGTCTGCCAAGCTTCATGAAGAAGACCCTCTATAAGCTCACTGCACAGACCGTGGACGACATCTTCAACAAGAACGATTTCTCTGATGCCAGCGTACTGAAGACCGTGGTTGGCTTGCGCCACTTCAACACCCGTCTGAAGTTCAGCCAGCAGTGGGTTACCGATTTCACCTTCCAGGTACTGATGTTGGCTAAGAAGGAGCCACGTCCATCCGATGAAGATGTGGAAAAGGCAAAGCAAAAGATGGGAAAGTAGCCAATATTCTCCCAAAAAGATAAAAAAAACAGGAGAATATTTGTTTTTTTCAAATTATTCTCTTAAATTTGTAGCCAAAAAATAAAAAGGCATGAGTGCTAGTGAGAAAACAATCAATACGTTTGCCACAAGAGTAAGGCAGATGATTCTCAAGTTTGACGAGGTCAAGCAGGAGAATGCAGAACTCTATGCGATGGTGGATGAGCGCGATGCCAAGATCAAGGAATTGCAGGAGAAGTTGACTCAGGCAAAGCATGATTACGACAGTCTGAAGATGGCGAAGATGATGACGATTTCTGACTCCGACATGGAGACCACCCAAAAGCGCATCGCCAAGCTCATCAGAGATGTCAACAAGTGTATAACGCTACTGAGCGACAAGTAATAACTATTGGAGCGGAGGCAGATCAGATGGAAGATAAATTACAGATCAGATTACATGTATATGATACCGACCTCACGGTAAGAATACCGAGAGAGGATGAGGAGTATTATCGTAAGTCGGCTAAGTTGATCGATGAGATTGTCAATTCGTATGCGAAAATCTTCAAGGGACGCAAGAGCGACAAGGAGATTTTGTATATGGCTCTCATTGACGTGGCTTTGAGATTTGAGAAGGAATCAGATAAAAATGATACCCAACCATATAATGATATTCTGGACAAGCTGACTGCAGAGATAGAAGATACCTTGGCTAAGTAAGAATATTAATAATTATAATATATATATGGTAACAATAATAGCGGCCCTGATAGCTCTCGTGTTGGGAGGTATCGTGGGGTATGTCATTTTCCGTTATGTCATTAAGGGAAAATATAATGAAATGATAGATGCTGCCAGCAAAGAGGCAGAAGTAGTAAAGGAGAAAAAGCTTCTCGAAGTGAAGGAGAAGTTCCTCAATAAGAAAGCCGAGTTGGAGAAGGAGGTGCAGCAGCGCAACTCCCGCATCCAGCAGAGTGAAAACAAGCTCAAGCAGCGCGAAATCTCGCTCAACCAGCGCCAGGAAGACCTCGGTCGCCGCAAGCAGGAGGTAGAGCAGTATCAGCAGCGCATCGACAATGAGAAGAAACTGCTCGCCGTGAAGCAGCAGGAACTCGAGAAGATGCAGAAGCAGGAGCAGGCTAAGCTCGAAGAGCTTTCTGGACTCAGTGCCGAGGAGGCGAAGAGCCGTTTGGTAGAAAGCTTGAAGGATCAGGCTCGTCTTGATGCAGCCAGCTACATCAATGAGATCATGGATGATGCCAAGCTCAATGCCAACCAGCAGGCTAAGAAGATTGTAATCCAGACCATCCAGCGTGTGGCTACCGAGACAGCTATCGAGAACTCTGTCTCTGTATTCCATATCGATAATGATGAGGTTAAGGGACGCATCATCGGTCGTGAAGGCCGCAACATCCGTGCCCTTGAGGCAGCCACCGGTGTGGAAATCGTGGTAGATGATACTCCTGAGGCTATCGTTATCTCAGCCTTCGACCCTGTGCGCCGTGAGGTTTGCCGTCTGGCTCTCCATCAGTTGGTAGCCGATGGCCGTATCCACCCAGCCCGTATCGAGGAGGTGGTTGCCAAGGTGAAGAAGCAGTTGGATAATGAGATCATCGAGACCGGTAAGCGTACAGCCATCGACCTCGGTATCCATGGTTTGCATCCTGAGTTGATCCGTATCATCGGTAAGATGAAGTACCGTTCATCTTATGGTCAGAACCTCTTGCAGCATGCGCGCGAAACCGCCAATCTCTGTGCGGTGATGGCTTCTGAGCTGGGCTTGAACCCTAAGAAGGCAAAGCGTGCCGGTCTGTTGCACGATATCGGTAAGGTGCCAGACGAGGAGAGCGAGTTGCCACACGCACTCTATGGTGCCAAGATTGCCGAGAAGTACAAGGAGAAGGCAGATATCTGCAATGCCATCGGTGCTCACCACGACGAGATGGAGATGAATACCCTTCTGGCTCCTATCGTACAGGTGTGTGATGCCATCTCAGGTGCCCGTCCAGGTGCCCGCCGTGAGATTGTAGAGGCATATATCAAGCGATTGAACGATCTTGAGGCTATCGCCATGAGCTATCCTGGCGTTACCAAGACCTATGCCATCCAGGCGGGTCGTGAGCTTCGTGTCATCGTGGGTGCCGACAAGATGAGCGATGAGCAGAGCATCAAGCTCTCTGATGAGATTGCAACCAAGATTCAGAACGAGATGACCTATCCTGGTCAGGTGAAGATCACCGTGATTCGTGAGACTCGCAGTGTAGCTTACGCTAAGTAAGAAGGAAGCAAGCGATAAAACGCGTTTTCATATATTCGAAGTTTAAATGTCGTTTCTCTCCTTCATAGGATGAGGAATGTATTTGATAAAGTCGCTGTTCTCTAGGGGGCAGCGGCTTTTTTCTTTCATATTATGTACGGCTACATTTATATAATATAATGTGATGAAAGCAGAACAGAAGATTTTAAAGCGATTCAATAAAGGATGTGTCGATTACCGGCTTTTGGAAGATGGTGACCATATTCTTATAGCCTTGAGTGGTGGAAAGGATTCCCTGGAACTGGTCCGTTTGCTGGCTCAGCGTGCCCGCATCTATAAGCCGCATATCGAGGTAGAGGCGGCGCATATCATTATGGATAACATCCCTTACGAGACCGACCGTTCTTATCTGCAGGCATTTTGTGCAGAGAATGGCATCAAACTCCATATCCTGCATAGTTCGTTCGATGAATCCACCGATCCCCGCAAGACCCGTTGTTTCCTTTGTGCCTGGAACCGCCGCAAGACGCTCT
>ENA-ORNT01002001-ORNT01002001.1-human-gut-metagenome-genome-assembly--contig:-NODE-2001-length-12958-cov-2.120747_pt1 | contig 12958 bp, 10 predicted proteins | sample MGYA00242120_ERZ509032 | MGnify/ENA primary metagenome ERZ509032 (study PRJEB26280, sample SAMEA2338729) | human gut metagenome | biome: human gut; feature: human-associated habitat; material: faeces...
CGAAGGCAATTGGTAGCACAGACTCTTGCCACCGCCCGTAGGCATCAGCACAAACGTGTCGTGCCCCTCCATAACATTGCGTATAATGGTTTCTTGGTTACCTTTGAAACTGTCAAAACCAAAGTAGCGTTGCAGTGCTTCGGTCAACTGTTCGTGAGTTATGTTCATCTTCTATATATAAATATATAAGGTGTATAATTTTTCGATTGCAAGTAGTGGGGATTTGCCCGCTTTTAATCCCGAAAAGGGCAAAGTATTGTAGTGCAAAGGTAGTCATTTTTTTTTGTTCTGCAAACTTTTTATTTGAAAAAAGAGAAAAAACTTGTATGCCTCGAAAAAAAGCAGTACTTTTGTCTTCAGTTAAATGAATATCAATATCAGAGAACACAAAAAATGGAAAAACGTAATTTGTCTTTTTGGCAACTTTTTAACCTTAGTTTTGGCTTTTTTGGCGTGCAGATAGCGTATGCTTTGCAGAATGTCAATATATCCCGTATTTTCGCAACCCTCGGTGCAGACCCTCACACACTCAGTTTCTTTTGGATTCTCCCTCCGTTGATGGGTATGATTGTGCAACCATTGATAGGTCTGCTTTCTGATAAAACATGGCTCGGACCGGTTTTCGGACGCCGGAAATTCTATCTGCTCATCGGTGCTATCATCGCCGTGGCGGTGATGATTCTGCTTCCTAATGCAGGCGACTTCACCTTCCAACAGGGGCTTTTCCTCGGGCTGAATGCCGCGATGTGGTTCGGACTTTTCTCGCTGATGTTTCTCGATACATCTATCAATATCGCCATGCAGCCGTTTAAGATGATGGTGGGCGATATGGTCAACGAGGAGCAGAAAGGTACCGCCTATGCCATCCAGTCCGCGCTTTGCAATGCCGGTTCGATGGTGGGCTACCTGTTCCCGATTTTCTTCACATGGATAGGTATTGCCAATACGGCACCAGAAGGAGTGATTCCCGATTCGGTGAAATGGTCGTTCTATGTGGGTGCTGCCATACTGATTCTCTGCGTGTTATATACTTTCTTCGCGGTCAAAGAGATGACCCCGCAAGAGTATGCCGAGTTCCACGGATTGAACAAGAAAAAAGTGGACGTCAGTGCTGAGGACGATTCGGATAACAAGCACATTATCAGTGCGTTTGTTACTATCGGATTGGTACAATTCTTTTGTTGGGCGGCGTTTATATATATGTGGGCCTATTCCAACGGAGCCGTTGCTTCGCAGTGTTTTGGTTGGGACGGCTTGAACACCGCAGAGGAGGCCTTTCAAAATGCATGCAATTGGGTAGGCGTATGTTATGCCGTGCAAGCGGTAGGCTCGCTTTTGTGGGCGGCACTTCTGCCTGCTATTGAGCATAAGATGGGCAATAAAGGCGCGTATATTCTGTCGTTGGTCATTGGCGGAATAGGTTTTGTGTCGATTTTCTTCGTGCATAATCAATATGTACTGTTGCTCAGTTATGCCTTGGTGGGTACGGCTTGGGCGGCGATGTTGGCGTTACCGTTTACATTGTTTACCAATGCCATTATGGGTAGCAAGCGTATGGGGACTTTGCTTGGTTTGTTCAACTGCACGATTTGTCTTCCGCAGATTGTGGCGGCATCGTTGGGGCGTGTGCTGCTGAAAGGTCTGTGTCTGCAAGTTGGTATGCTTGTGGTAGCAGGCGTATTGCTGTTTCTCGGGGCAGTATCGGTACTCTTTATTAAGGAGAGAAAATAGAATTGTATGGATAAAAAGACAAAAATGCTCTGCTTGCGCGAGTAGGCAGGGTGTTTTTTGTGGAGATGATACGTAATAATTGGTAGTTTGTCGTTGAATCGTCGTATTCTTCATCTTGCCCTGCCGAGTATCTTGGCGAATATCACCATTCCGTTGGTCGGATTGGTGGATACGGCTATCGTGGGGCATATCTCTGACGCGAGTGCCATTGGCGGAATTGCTATCGGCACAATGCTTTTCGACCTTCTTTATTGGAATTTCGGTTTCTTGCGTGTCGGTACTTCCGGACTGACGGCGCAGGCTTTCGGACGCAAAGATTCTGACGAATGTGCGCGCCTTTTTGTGCAGAGTATCGGTATTTCGGCACTGGGCGCGTTGTTCGTTTGGGCGATTCAATGGCTGTTCGTTATGGCGGTTTTGGCATGTGTGCCTTGTTCGCCGGAGGTGGCTGAGTTCGCCCGCGAGTATTTCTTTGTCCGTATATGGGCAGCCCCTGCTACCCTCAGTCTGATGGCGTTCAAGGGCTGGTTTATCGGTATGCAGGACACGGTAAGCCCGATGGCTACTGACATTCTTGTCAATGTGGTGAATATCGTTGCCAGTTATTATCTTGCCGTATATACGCCTCTTGGCGCGATAGGCGTGGCGCATGGTACGCTCTTGGCGCAGTATTCGGGATTGTTGCTTTCTATAATCATCGTTGCCACCAAATATCGCAAGGTTTTTCGGAATACACAAGTGTGGGCTATCCTGACCGATTTCCGTTCTATGCGCCGGCTTCTGGTGCTAAACGGCAATCTGTTTGTGCGTTCATTGTGTTTTATGGTGGTCTATGTGGGCTTCACGGCATTGGCTTCCCGCTATGGCGATACCGAATTGGCGGTCTCGGCGATAATGATGAAACTCTTTATGCTGTTCTCCTATTTTATTGATGGTTTCGCGTATGCGGGAGAGGCATTGGTAGGGCGGTTTATCGGCGAAAAACAGATGAATCTAGTCAAAAACGCTATTCGCATACTTTTCATTTGGGCTATGGGCATTGGCGGAGTGTTTTCCGTGTTGTATGCCGTGGCGGGCGAACCGTGTATCCGCTTGCTAACTAACGACTTGTCTGTTATCGATGGCGCGGCACCGTATATGGGGTGGCTGATAGCAATGCCGATTGTTTCAGCACTGGCATTTTTGTGGGATGGCATTTTTGTTGGGGCTACGGCAGGCAAAGAGATCCGCAATGGTATGATTTTTGCTGCAATAGCGTTTGTATTCGGCTACGGACTTACTTATCAATGGTGCGATGTGCAGGCCCTATATATAGGCTATTTTTCCCACCTTGTGGCACGAATGGTGTATATGACATTCAAATGGAAAAGTATCTATGATAGAGAAGTTGGAAAATCGCAAATGGAAGGTACTCAAAACTGAGAAACTGCTCAGCAAAGGTATCTGGCTCAATGTGCGTCAGGATACGGTCGAACTGCCCAACGGCGCAGTCCTGCCTACCTATTTTGTGATGGAGTTTCCGTGTTGGATAAATGTGATTGCTATCACCAAGGACGGACAGATGGTTATGGAGGACCAATACCGTCATGGATTGGGCGAGACGCGCTACGAGTTGGTGGCAGGGGTTATCGACCCGGGCGAGACACCTCTGGAGGCTGCCAAGCGCGAACTGAGCGAAGAGACGGGATACGAAGGCGGAGAATGGCAGCAGTTTATGGTCTTGTCGCCTAACCCGGGCAACCACAACAACCTCTCTTATACGTTTCTTGCCACGGGGGTGGAGAAGGTGCGGGAGCAACACCAGGAGAAAACAGAGGACATTCACGTGCATATCATGACCCAAGCCGATGTGCGCCAACTATTGGAGCAGGGCGAAATCATTCAGGCCCTCCACGCCGCACCGCTTTGGAAATACTTTGCTACACAAAAATGATGTAAGTGTGAAAAATCGTTATCTATACATAGTATTAGTAGTGGCTGTTGGAGCGATTCTGCGTTTCAATGGATACCCGTCGTATGCGGTGGAGACCATCGCACCGGATTGGGTTACTATCTCCTCGGAGCAAGAGCAGACTCTCTCCGCCACAGACTATGTATCCGATTTTGCATTGTCCGGCTATTCGCCTGCATTGGCGAACAATGCTTTCGCGCGTCGCTATGAGACACATTCGCGGACGGTGCAAAACGATTTTTCCAATGCACGCACTCCTAATTTTGCCCTTTTCATAGCCGAAGAATCGGCTGTTTCACATCGTCTGAATACCGATATATCCTATGCGGAGACTCTGGTTGTCGGTCTGCCGACCGAGGATATATCTTTTCCATTTAATACTTTCTGGTAATTGTCTGCTTTGTAGGGGGTTCATATTGTGCTAATAGGAGTATGAACTTGTATAGGAGCGATGCGTTTAGCATTGTTCTCGCTATTGTCAATCCGGCAATAATTTACAAACTCACAAACTTACAAATTACCTATATTATGGATACTTCAATTATTATCCTGACATTGGTCTTTTTGGCAATGTTCATTGTTCCTTTTTGTGTGATTGGTCTGATGAATCGCCACAAAGAGAACGAACACAATCAGGAAAATGCTAAGACAGAGTCGGTGGAAACCGATAAGTTAGGCAAATAAGATAAAAAATAATTAACAATAGATGAGTAAGGCTGCCGAAAAGGGCAGCCTTATTTTGTTATAGGATAGTTATATGTTGGTTATAGGATAGATAAGGTTATCCACCTCACATCCTCCTGGCATCCACCTGTGTTTTCCGGGAATTGGTTTCGTTCCGGATGTTAATTCTTAATCAGAAAATGTCTTATTTAGATATTATCCTAATCGCCGTCGGTTTGGCTATGGATTGTTTTGCGGTGAGCATAACGCATGGTTTGTCGTATGACCGTAGCCGTAAGCCGTTGGCATACTATGGTCCGTGGCTGATGGCGGTGATGTTCGGCTTGTTTCAAGGCGGAATGCCGCTTGTCGGTTATTTTGCAGGTACACTCTTTGCTGATTTTTTCTCCAAGTTTGCCCCGTGGATTGCTCTGATTCTGTTGGCAGGCATTGGTGGAAAGATGATTTGGGAGTCGCTCCACCCGAAAGATGAGGAGAAAACATGTGCTGATTTCTCTTTGAAACACATCTCGGCTTTGGCGATTGCCACTTCAATAGATGCTTTGGCAACGGGCGTCATCTTTATTCCTGTGCCGGAAATGTTGTGGATTGGGGTAGGGATTATTGCGCTGGTAAGTTTCCTTTTTTCCGTTGCGGGCTATAGCATTGGTGCTTTTGTAGGGCAAAAATTCCATTTCAATGTTGAACTGCTCGGTGGTGTCATTCTGATTATTATCGGCTTGAAAATCTTTGTAGAGGGAATATTTTTCTAAAAAACATACACTATGAGAAAGCATATTTTCAGTTTCTTCCTGTTGTTTTGCGGCACTCTTGCTGCACAGCAATCTTTGCAATCAAACAGCGAATTGCGAACCGCAATAGTCAATACAGACCATTCGGTTTCAATCAACATCTTTGCTCCAATGGCGCAGCAGATTATTCTAAATGGAGAACTGACTGCCAATCAACCGCAACCGATGTTGCGTGATACTAATGGGGTATGGTCATATACCACCTCGCCACTAACCTCAGATCTCTATCTTTATTGGTTGGATATAGACGGGGTGCGTGCATTAGATCCCGGTAACTCGCATGTCATTCGGGACATTAGTTTTTTGTACAACTATGTGATTGTAGAAGATAAATTAGGATTGTATGGTACACAGCAAGTACCGCACGGCACTGTGGAAAGTACGTGGTATCATAGCAACAAAACCAATACGGACAGACGCTTGACGGTTTATTTGCCGGCGGGATATGAGCAGAGTCGGGGCAAATATCCGGTTTTGTATCTGCTGCATGGCAGTGGTGGTGATGAGCAGGCGTGGATAGAATTAGGACGTGCTGCACAGATATTGGATAACTTGATAGCACAAGGTAAGGCGGAACCGATGATAGTGGTAATGCCCAATGGCAATATGAGCGAAGATGCTGCTCCCGGGTGTGGAGTAAAGGGACTGGTACAGCCGAATATACCTGCTGCACATCGTATGGATGGTTTCTTTGAGGAGTGTTTTCCCGAGATTGTCCGATTTGTAGATGCACGTTATCGTACTATGCGCAAGGCTAATGGGCGTGCGATTGCAGGCTTGAGTATGGGTGGGTATCATAGTTATTGGATTTCACTCAACTATCCCGATATATTTGGCTATGTGGGCTTGTTTTCTGCCGTATATCATTATGGCGACGATATGCCACAGGCTGTTTATCAGAATGAGACGGAAAAGTTGGCTGAACTCAGGAACAATAAACCGCTCTATCGTATCTATATAGGGAATGAAGATTTTCTCTATACACAAAATGTAGAGCAACGCCAATTATTGGATTCGCTGCAATTTCCTTATGCTTATACGGAGTCGGCAGGAGGACATCAATGGACGAATTGGCGGCATTACCTCGCCGACTTTGTTACTTGTTTGTTTCATTCTCTATAGGGATTATAACATAAAAAGAAACTGCCTGAAATACATCAAGCAGTTTCTTTTATTTATATCAGATTATTAATGAGTTATTTAACCTCTGTACCCAAGATGGTGTACTCCACATTGTTCTTGCGGATGTAGATTTGTCCATCACGTACAAACTTAACGGATTTCTCTTTCTCTACAAATACATTGCTATTTGCTGTTTCGCTGATAATCTCGTAGGTAGCACCTGCATTGGTTTGGTATCCGTGTTTCTCCGGCTTGTCTTCTTCTGCAGCCTTGTAGTAGTGTTGCAAGTTGCCGGTAACGGCTACTTTGTCACCTACTTTTAAGTCTTGACCACCTTTTACGCGGTATGCTTGGAACTCATAAGCAGGTGCTTTGAGGTCATCACACATATAGAAAGAGATGTTCTTATACTGGTCGCTGTATGCAGACGAAATACTGTCAATATAACCCGTGATAACATATACTTCCTTGCTTACCTTACCATTTTCAAGAGCCTTAACAGCAGCCAATGCCTCTGCTACATTTACTTCAACGGTGTCGATTTGTACATTGCCTTTCTCCAAAACAAGACCATCACCTACCAACTCGAGGGTAGAACCGAACTTCTTCAGTTTACCGGTCAAGCGTACTTTGTCACTAATAGCAGCATAACCGTCTTTCATGGTTACATTGTAAGCTTGAAGGTCTTTACCGTTGTCTTCGCAAGTAACATTGAACTTCTGCGTATTGTAGTTGTCGTTCTGCTCAAGAACCGATGTAACAACAGCCTCTACAATGAATACATCTTGTGTATTGTCGTCGTCAGCCAAAGCCTCGCATTCCTCAACAGCCTCGCATACTGTGGCTTTGATGGTATCAATCTTCACAACGGCACGCTCCAAAATGGTGACATCGCCATTCTTCATTTCGTAGGTCGTACCATAGCGCATCAAGAAACCTTTGATGACCACTTTGTCACCTATATTTAGCGCAGCCTCTCCTTCTGGCATATTGCACCAATACCCCTCGAAGGTCTTTTTGCTGCCTTTCACATCGTCCATCCAGAAAGTTTGTTGCCCTTTGCTGATTCTGCCATCGGTGTTTGTAACATACCCTGTTACGGCAACGGAATCCTTACCTTGTTCCTTGTCTTGTAACAATGCTGCAGCTGCTGCTGCTTCAGCGCAGGTCATGTTCTTGATCTCTGCGCTCATACTCATAGCGGCAATAACCGCCATGCATAATGTGAGAATCTTCTTCATAATAATTTAATTTAAAAAAATGAATAATTGGTTATTTTGTATAACGATACTCCTGCGCCGGTAAAAGACGCAGAAGTATCTGTTGTTTTACTCTTCCTTTTTGTCTGTAGTTTCCGGTTCATACACAAGGAGGTTTTGTATCTCCCATGTCGGCGCAGATGTCAGTTCACCCGTTGTGGTATTGTATTGGAAAGCAATGACAATGCTTTGGTTATTATACTTACTGAGGTCGAAATCGCCCGTGGAAATGAACAACCAACTGGAACCATCGGGAATAGAATCAGGGAATTGCAGATGTTCCCATTCTGTGGTGGTAACATCACCTGTATAGTTGTTGGTAACCATCACTTTGAGCCAATCTTTATTGTATGCTTGGTTGCCATAGCGTATTGCGTGGTCGAAGTGCATTTTCGGATTGACACTCTTCTTGAGGCGGATAGAAGGACTGATAAGCCAATCTTCTACGGGGTGATTGACACCGCTAACGTATGCCGAAGCCGTCATACCATACGATGCCTGATAACGCCAAACATAACTCAGACCATCCAAATTGATATGCTGGATTGTGAAATCGGCTTGTCCGTTGTTTACAAAAGGTGTGGTGTAGTATGTGGAAATATCTGCCACCCAATTGTCGTTGCGTACAAAGTTCATTTCCTCTGTAGTATAGCCCGTATTCATAACGAAGTCGGTGCCATCGTAGGTGAATTCGTCAGCAGTCATACCCGTGCTGCCATTGTATGCCACAAGGTAAATATCCTTTTCCGCCGCATACGGATAAGTGAGACGAAGATACTTGCCAATTATAGCCTGCGGATTAGCAATTGAGGTACTGCCGAGTGCATCGTAGATATCAGTTGGCAATGCGAAATATGCTTTCACTTGGTCATTGGTATAGAGTGTCCATGTGCCTTGGTTCAACTGATAAATCACAGATTTGCAGATAGTATCTTGAGTCAGCGGTTCTTTGGTTACCATACGACGCGCAATCGCCTTACTGCCGGCAGTATGACTCACATAGACCGCATCGTTCAACTGGGGTTCTTCGTTTACTTGGCTATATTTACCACGAATGGTAATTTGATCGCCTTGTTTAATACCCTTGTCCTTCCATACTTTGTTGCCGTTCTCATCCGAGAGTCCGTACACATAAATGGAGTCTTTGCCATCTACCAGATAAAAACGCCCGTAGATTGTGGATTTGATAGAACCAACCACACCTTTCAGTTGGTGTTCTACGGTTTCTTTTGCTTCCAATAGTTGTGCGATTGTACACTCATAGGGTAGGGGAGCATAGATGGTGTCGGGGTCAGTATTCAGGCTCTTGTAGGTCAGAACGATAATTTTGCCCTCGGTAGCCGTCTTAAATTTAGCAGCCAAAAATTCGGGTATGTTGGGTTCTGCGGTAGTGGTCAGATAGTCTGCGCCACGTCCTCCCCAAATGGTTTTATAATCCTCGTCTGTCAGTGTGTAGCCTGTTGCGCTCATAAATGGCAATACTCGGGCAGTCTTACCTTTGTAATATGGATAATAGACCTTGAAGATAGTGCCTTTATCCAAATAGGGGAAAGTATTTGCCATAAATGTCGGCACATAGATGTCGGCATCGGCATTTTCATTAAACGCCTTGAGTGTAGCGATGTCTTTCCATGCCTGGTATGCAGTGGAGTCTTCAGCGGTACATAGTGCCAAAGCGCGTTTCTCATATTCGGAACCTTTCTTTGTGATTTGTCCCAAGTCGTCCGCTGTGAGCGTATATATCATATCCGTACGGACATCCGAGGGTTTGTATCCTGTGTTGCCCAATTGTTTCTCATCGAAGAAATTTTCGCACGACACCATAACCAATGCCAACGCGGGGAGAATATATTTTATAGTCTTCATATTCATAAATATTTTGCTATTTAACCATTAGAATGCCAGTTTCAAACGGATATTCCATTGACGACCTTTGTTGTAGAAGAAATAGATATTGTCTATTGTGTTCTCTGCTATCGATTGTGATACTGCTGTTGCACTCCATGCTTTTTCAATATAGTGTTGATTGAGTACATTTGTTACGTTTGCAGACAAAGTTGCACGCAGGGCGCCCATATCAAAGGAGTAACTTGCGCGCATATCCAAAGAACCGCCTACGGGACAGCGATAGGGTTCAACGATATTAACCGTCTTGCCAACACTCAAGTTGGAACCGGAGAACGAGTAGTAGGAGTAGTTGCGATCATACAATGTATATTCTCCACCTATGCGGAAACCTTTGAACGGCTTGAACAGAATACCGAGGCTGGCAGTTGTCTGTGCTTGACCGCCTACGTGGATATTTTCAAGGTTTATTTTTGCCCACGCGTGCTCTTTGCCTTCTTCTGTGCTGCCGGGAGTGGTGGTCTCGCCTTTTGAAGTAACAGCATTGCCGTGTTCGTCGTAAATATAACCGACTACATCTTCACCTTTCCAACGCCAGTCGCCCAACGAGAGCATTGCGTTTATCTCCATCCATTTCAAAGGACGTGCTTTCAACTCGAACTCCAACCCCATGTGTTGTGCATTAACGCCGGTCATATTGATATAGCCTGTTTCCTGGTTATCCAACGTAGTGGATTTAGACATAGTCTTATCCATCCAACGAGTGTAGTAGCCGTTGAATACAAGATTCACATACTCATTATGGAATCCGTATCCTGCTTCCACAGACGCAATCTTCTCGTTGGCTGCGTTGCGGTTGAACGCATGGCTGGTGTTGGCTGTCATAAAAGCACCTTGGAATTTCGGCGCACGGCTGATGAAACCTGCATTGACAAAGAGGTTGTTATGGTTGTTAATGTTATAGTTCAAACCGCCTTTGATAGTACCACCGGCGAAACCTATCGTTTCCGAACGCTGGTGATCTTCATCATAGTAGAAACGATCTACACGCCAATAACTGGTATAAGAGAAAGACCCATTGAGGAAAGCAGACAGATGTTCTTGATTCCACTCCAATGTAGCAAATGCTCCCTCTTGCATCACGTGTCCTGTGTAATCGCGATAGACAATATCGCCTACGGTGTGTTTGGCGTATGTCCAATTCGGATCATTGCGATGGATATTATTGTTTGCCGACACACTATTGGCACGCGTAGCATCAATAAAATAGGCTCCGCTCATAAGGTCGCTGATAACTGCAGTGTGAATACCTTGATAGTAGCGAAGGTCAATACCGGCGGTCAAATCAAGGCGTTCGTCAAGAAACTTATTGTTATAGGAACTGACAAGACCATACCAGTTGTGATAGTTTCTGTTTTCGCAAATGACAAGTTGCGAACCGCTTTCGCTGGCAGCATTCAAGTCTTCTACGGCTCCGTAGTCGAATGTACCGTCTTCGCGACGGAAGGTAGTGCAAAGTACACCATTGTAAGCACCGCGTGTCAGGTCAGAATAACTATATTGCGAATACGGACTCGGCTCACCAGTGTTTCCAAAGCCACGACCAATAGAGGTGTAGAGCGATGTGGACAAGTTGGACTTATAGTCAATTTGCCATACGTGGTTCAGCGAAATCTGAGGTTTGTGGTATTGGTTTGTTGTGGAAGAGCGGCGCTGTCCGTTCTTGTCGTATCCGAATGTCGGATTGTAGCGGTACATCGACTTCTCGCCCATATAGTTCTGTACTTGCTGCCAGCCTTCGATTGTCAAACCGTCCTGTGAGCTGCGCTTGTTGTGAGTCTGAGGAGCGCCAAATGCGGTCAGCGACAATTGGTGGGCGTCGTTGATGCGTTTGGAGATGTTGATAAACCAGTTGTAGCTGTTGAAGTCTGTGCCCTGGATATATCCGTCGCCTGCACGGTGGGAGAACAAAGCGGTCACTGCCCATCCGTTTTTCATCAAGCCTGTCGAGAACGATACGCCTTCCTGGTGCAGTCCGTCGTTGCCCATGCTGTACCATACGGAGCCGCCTTTCTTGGCATCGAGCGATTTGGTGATGATGTTGATTGTACCGCCGACTGAAGGAGTCGATACAATCGATGCGCCAAGACCGCGCTGTGTCTGCATTGATGATGTCACGTCGCTAAGGCCTGCCCAGTTGCTCCAATAAACACCGCCCCATTCCATATCGTTGACGGGGACACCGTTGATCATGACTGCGACGTTGGCGGCTTGGAAACCGCGCATGTTGATTTTTGAGTCTCCATATCCGCCACCGTCTTTTGTGGCCCATACGCCTGGAGTGGTTTTCAGAACTTCCGGAAACTCTTGGTTGCCCAGTTTCATGTCGATGACGCGGGCACTTACTTCCGAAATGGCAACTGGCGTCTCGCGTGTCTTGGCAATCGACTGCGTAACGACTACGTCGCGGAGCATCTGTGATGCTGCCTCGAGGCGAACCTCGCCCAAATTGCCTTGCGACTTTTTAAGCACTGTCTTGTAGCCGACATAGCGGATCTCAACGTCTTTGGAGCCTTGCGGCACTTCAATCTGGAAAAATCCGTCGATGTTGGTTACAGTTCCGATTTTTGTCCCGGGGATAGTGATGGTGGCTCCGATTACAGGTTCGCCCTGCTCGTCAACCACGCGGCCACGGCAATTGCTATGTCCGGCAGCAAGAAGTTGCGCCGTCGATAGGAAGATTGCGGTAGCTAAGAGGAGTAGTCTCTTCATGCTGTAGGGATTTAGTTAATTTTAAAGAATAGAATATGTTAATTTTTCAATTTTTTAATTAATTGAACTGCCAATTCAAAACTTCGTGAAAACCACTATGCAAAATTAGACTTTTTGTGTAACGAATGCAAATTTAAGCCAATAAAAACTACGCGTTGTCACCAAGATGTTAAAATTCAAGGTGTGCAATGCCATGCAGGAGGATGCCGTCGTCTGAGACTCCTTCCGCCTGAACCGTAAATGCAGAGCCGCGCGGCAGCGAGGATTTAGGAATGGTTATTGTTGCATTGCCGTTGCATAGCCTGACATTCCCGTTCCAATAAAGGATCATGCTCTTCGCATTCTCGGAAGAGTGAACATGCTCAGGCTTCTGATAGCCTAATGGCTTGAACCGTGACACTCGGTTCAATGTCATGCCGTCAAGAGATGAGGCTCCGTTTTTCAGCGTGATTGAGATTACTCCCGGGCCGCCTTTGGCTCCCCAGATGGCTGCGCTGCCGGTTTTGAACACGTCGATGCGTTCCACGTCCTGCATTTGTATTATGTCAAGGTCGTAGTCGCCATCAAGAATCACACCGTCGATTGCGATGGCGGCATGCGACTTGCCGTAGACTGAGATCTTGCTGCGCACATAAGCTGTGTCGCCTTTCATGTATATTCCTGGAATGCGTCTCAGCACTTCGTGGATGCATGTGGCGTCGATATATGCAAGTTGGTCTGCGGTCATGGAGAAGTCTGCCATGCCGGAGAACGTTCCGTTGTGCTTGTCACGTCGCGCGGCGGCTACGTCAACATTGTGGAGA
>ENA-ORNT01002006-ORNT01002006.1-human-gut-metagenome-genome-assembly--contig:-NODE-2006-length-12934-cov-3.826073_pt1 | contig 12934 bp, 12 predicted proteins | sample MGYA00242120_ERZ509032 | MGnify/ENA primary metagenome ERZ509032 (study PRJEB26280, sample SAMEA2338729) | human gut metagenome | biome: human gut; feature: human-associated habitat; material: faeces...
TGTCCCACGTTTATGCATACGGACAGGTTTGCCCGCACGCAAAGGGAATCATTCACCTGGGTGCAACATCCTGCTATGTCGGCGATAATACGGATATTATCATTATGCGGGATGCTTTGGAAATCGTGCGCCGCAAGATGATTAACGTGCTGTCCAATTTGTCGAAATTTGCCATGCAGTATAAGGATATGCCGGCACTGGCATACACCCACTTGCAGCCGGCACAGCTGACGACAGTCGGCAAGCGTGCAACCCTTTGGATGAACGAGCTGCGCATGGACTTTGAGGAACTGGAATATCGAATTGCCAACCTGCGTCTGTTGGGTTCTAAGGGTACCACCGGTACACAGGCTTCCTTTATGGAACTGTTTGAAGGCGACACCGATAAGGTAAAGCAGCTGGAACAGCAAATTGCAGAGGAAATGGGCTTCCATGGTGTCGTTCCGGTTTCTGGTCAGACCTACTCCAGAAAGATTGATGCACAGATTCTGGCAACTCTCAGCGGAATTGCCCAGTCTTGCAGCAAGTTCTCCAATGATATGCGTCTGCTGCAAAGCTTTAAGGAAATGGAAGAACCATTTGAGAAAACACAGATTGGTTCTTCTGCTATGGCATATAAGCGCAATCCGATGCGCTGCGAGCGGATTACCTCTCTGTCCCGGTATGTCATGATTGACAGCCTGAACCCGGCATTTACCGCTGGCACCCAGTGGTTTGAACGGACATTGGACGACTCTGCCAATAAGCGTGTTTCCGTTCCGGAAGCTTTCCTGGCAGTGGATGCCATTCTGAATATCATGATGAATGTAACCGATGGTCTGGTGGTTTATCCGAAGATGGTTCGGCAGCGTGTCATGCGGGAACTGCCGTTTATGGCAACCGAAAACATCATGATGGATGCCGTCAAGAAGGGCGGCGTCATGGCGTCCAACCATGTCGGCGGCCTGTCCGGCGCGTTCATCCCGGTGTCGGAGGACGACGGCATGATCAACGCCGCCAACTGCGGCAGCCTGACGCTGGAAAAGCTGGAAGCCATGACGGCGGTCTGCTCGGTGGGCATCGACATGGTCATCATCCCGGGCGATACCACCCCGGCCGTCATCAGCGCCCTCATTGCGGACGAAGCCGCCATCGGCATGGTGAACAGCAAGACGACGGCGGTGCGCGTCATCCCCGCCATCGGCCACAAGGCCGGCGATGTGCTGGACTTTGGCGGCCTGCTGGGCCACGCGCCCATCATGCCCATCAGCAAGTTCAGCCCTGCGGTCATGATCCACCGCGGCGGCCGCATCCCCGCCCCGATGCAGGCGCTGAAAAACTAAAGCAGTAAAGGCAGCGCCCATGCCGGGTTTTGGCATGGGCGCTTTTTTGTGATATGATCAGGATGACAAATCGGAATTGATGGAGGAAGCAAACATGGAAATCTGTCGGTTGGGCGATTTTTCATGGTTTACTTAGTTGGGTGTATGTCATATATTTCCTTTTGCGTTACTAAATTCATGCTTCACGGATTATGATATTGCACCTGCAATTAAAAATTGATATTATGGTAAATAATGAGTCTGAATTACATGTGCTTCTCATTCTAGATTGATGTATGCTTCTCAACTACACTTGAAAAAACAGTTGATACACAGAGAAATACTGTAATAACAAACTTGGTTAAGAAAAATTATTTCATGAGTCAGGTTGACAAATATATTTATAAGTACGATGTAAATAAAAATGAAGGTTATATCTTGGGAGATTTAGGGAAAAATCGACAAAAGTGTGGAATGTTGTAACGGCTGATTAAGGAGGACTATTGTGGAACTTACTATATCTAAAAAAGAAAAAAATAAAGCACAAAGAAATCGTATACACAAAGAAAAAAAATGGAGGCCATTTAAAATGGTGTATCATTTCTCTTTTCTTATTGCGATATGTTCATTAGTTTATGGAGTGTTGATAGTTACATCGACAAATTATATTAATTTTGATAAATGTGCAATAGTATTTGCATCAACATTTGTGATTGGAATTGTATTTCGAGCATTAACATTAAATTTTACTAGACATTGGATTCATAGTAGAATAAATGAAAAAATGTGGATTGAAAATGATGTATTAAATCATTTCTTTCAAATTTCTTGGGGATCAGGATGGAATTCGAGAAGTGTTGATAAGACAGGCTATCTGTTTGAAATTGATTTAAACTCTGTAAATCAAGTGTTTTTTGATAAAGAAACAAAGAGAGTAGAATTTCTAGCATTAGGTAAAGGAAATCACTATGCAGACATTGCAACTGGACGAATCGATAAGCAATGGGACTTAAAGCAAGGATATAAGTGTATTCTTTATGATTATTATGAACCAAGTATTGTTAAATCATTATCTGAAAAAGGGATTCCAATTATTGATGAACAATTAAATGATTTTAGTATTTTAGACAATAAAATATAGAAGGTAGTACAGCATTGAACGAACAAGCACTTGATTATAAAATGCAGGGTTTTGCAATGAGACTACATCTGACAGCTTACCGGACAAATTTTGGAAATACTACAACCAATATCAAAACAAACAGATTAATGTATCTGAGTTCTCAAGGCTTATGGACTGTTCTAGAACTAGCATTTATAAACAGAAAACACGCAGGCGCTTATTAACGACTACAAAGCGCGTCTGCATGATTTAGAAAACAATATCTGGCAGTACTAAACTGCCACTGACTCTAAGGCGGGCTCCGGCCCGCCTTTTCTTTATGCAAAATCATTCTTGCTTCTTCCTTTCTCCCGGTTTCGTTGTGATGAGCTGATAGACATCACTATCCTTGGGCTCCAGATTGGTGAATGGTAATACACTGTTGCCCATCTTGATAATGCCGTGACCCTCGCTGGCGTTGCGCAGAAATGAGTGAAGCCGATGTTAATAACCTTTTGCCAGGGTACCATATTGACCAGCTTAGAGAGGTATGGGGGAAGCCTGATACCAGTGAAAACAGCACTGCATGTTGGAAACTTGGGAATGACACTACTCTCGTTGTAAGTTATAAAAATAATGGTATAGTTGCGATTTGTGGCCTTAAAGACGATAGCGATGCCTCCATAGGAGAATAACAAATTCCAGTTTGTAATGCTAAGCGGGTACTTATGGCAAAACTGCGGGCCGGGCATGCCCGGCCCCTACAGGGTGACGATGCGTAAGCCGGATATGGCGTTAAGGTTGGCGGCCGCCTATATGCGGCCCCTGCAAATAGGCGGAAGGGTTACGACAAGGAATGTAGGGGGCGGCGTCCTCGACGCCCCGCGAAGGGGGGCAGGATTTTTCCCTGCGGATGAACCGTGAAAGGGATGCGGCGGTAAGTCGCGGGTCCCGCTTCAGCCGCGCATAAACTCCCACATCCCCGCACATACTCTCCCACAAAGGAGGGTATCATCCATGTCTTGTTTCAAAAAACTTTTACTTTTGCTGGCCATTATCGGCGGCATCAACTGGGGCATCTACGGCATCTGGGGCTTTAACGCCGTGGGGTGGCTGCTGGGCGGCAGCATGAGCTGGCTGTCCCGCACCGTGTTCATCATCGTCGGTGCGTCGGCGGTCTGTCTGATCCCCGGGCTTTTCATGCCAAACCCCAAAACCGCAGAATGATAAAAACGGGAGCAGCTTTCCGCCGCTCCCGTTTTACTTATATGATCCGCTGCATATCCAGCTTGCTGCGGCGGGTGTTCATGCCGACGCTCAGCACAATGCCGACGCAGAGATACATCATCACGACGCTGGACCCGCCCGCCGAGAAGAACGGCAGCGTCACGCCGATGACCGGCAGCACCTGCAAATTCATGCCCAGGTTGATGACACACTGCAAAAACAGCGCCGCAAAAATGCCCACGCAGATATTGCACCCCAGCGCGTCAGGGCAGCGCAGACCGGTTTGCAGCGTGCGCAGGCAGAGCGCCAGCAGCAGCACCAGCACCACCGCCGCACCGATAAAGCCCAGCACGTTGGCGAGGTACGCAAAGATAAAATCGTTCCAGGCGTTGGGCACAAAGATGTGTTCACCGGAAAACAGCCCCTGCCCAGTCAGCCCGCCGGTTCCGATGGCCATGGCACCCTTGTTCTGCTGGTAGGTGATGTCCGCCAGCGCGGGGTCGTCGGGCGTAAGCACGGCCAGAATGCGCTTGAACTGGTATCCTTTTAAAATGCCGGGCCGCAGCACCAGCAGCGCCGCGCCGCCCACAGCCCCCGCCGCCAAGCCGCCCGCCACCAGCCAGTGGGACAGCCCGCCCGCAAAGAGCATGACGAGGCCTATCCCTAAAAACACCAGCGCCGTGCCGTCGTCGCCCTGCACATGAATGGCCGCCGCAGGCAGCCCGATGTGCAGCAGGAGCAGCAGCAAATTCTTCGGCTTATTGACCTGGCCGCGCACGTTGCTCAAATGCAGCGCCAATGTCAAAATAAAGCTGATTTTTGCCAGCTCGGCGGGTTGGAATGTCATGCCGCCGACGCGGTACCAGCTGTAATTGGAGGTGCCGCCCGCGTCGTACCCGATTGTGACAAGCCCCGTATTGACGTTGCGCAAAAACAGGGTGGGCAGCACCAGCCCCCAGGCCACCACGGCGTGCAGCGGCCAGGCCCGGGCCAGCGCGTGGTAATCCGCAGTGGAGAACACCACCGCCAGCATCAGCCCCAGCAGGCTGGCGATAAGCTGCACCGACGCCTTGTTGTTGGATCCCAGCTGGGTCTGGCCGATGGACACAAGCACCACGACGCTGAGCGCCGAGCACGCCGCGCAGAGCAGCAGATAGAACACATCGACCCGGCGCAGATACCGGCGGATAAGCGGATACATGGGCGGACTCCTTCCCTTGATAGTATTTGTATTATACCGCATTTCGACGGTTTTTGCCAAGTTACAGATTAAATTTTACAAATCGGTTTTTGTGTACTATAATATATACGAGTGCGGCCACTGTTCTATTCGGCCGCAGGCAGGGAGTTTGCCTATGCAGGAATTTACGACCCATTCACGGGAAGAAACCGTCGCCGCCGGGCGGGATTTTGCCAAGACGCTGCCGTCGGGGGCGCTGATCGCGTTCACCGGGGGCCTGGGCGCGGGCAAGACCGCCTTCTGCCAGGGCCTGGCCGAGGGCTTGGGCTGCACCGACCCGGTATCCAGCCCAACATTTGCCATTGTCAACTACTACCGCGGCCCGCGGCCGTTCGCACATTTTGACTTGTACCGCATCCACACCGAAAACGACCTGGCCGCCGCCGGGTTCTATGACTACCTCGACATGGGAGCCGTCGTTGCCTGCGAGTGGAGCGAGAACTGCACGGAGCTGCTGGCGCCGGAAAATCCCATCAAAATCCACATTGAGCGTGTGGATGAGACGACGCGGAAGATTACGATTGAATGATAAATAGGTGATTTCAATGAATTTATTGGCTTTGGACACCGCCGGCAAAACGGCGGCTGTGGCGGTGCTGCGGGACGATACCCTGCTGTACGAGGCCCAGTGCAACAACGGCCTGACCCACAGTGAGACACTGCTGCCCATGATCGATACCGCGCTGAAAGCCTGCGGCCTGACCGTGGACGATTTGGACGTGCTGGGTGTGACCAACGGCCCCGGCAGCTTTACCGGGCTGCGCATCGGGCTGGCCGTCGTCAAGGGGCTGGCCCTGCCCAAACAGATCCCCTGCGCGGGCGTCTCCACGATGGCCGCACTGGCCTACGGCCTTTCGGGCGAGGGCACCGTCATCGGCGCACAGGACGCCCGCCGCGGGCAGGTGTATTGGGGCGCGTTTGACCTTGCCAGTCATGACCGCTTGACCCCAGACGCCGCCGAGCCGGTCACAGCGCTGGAAAATTTTGTACAAAGCTGTAAAAAACCTTTGTTTTTTGTTGGCGACGGCGCAACTTTGTGTTACAATATATATAAGAGCGTTCCGGGCGTGGCCGCTGTGCCGCAGCCGCTGCAGGTTCTGCGCGGTGCGGGCGTAGCACTGGCCTCTAAGGCCATGTGGGAAAAGGGCGAATGTGTGCCCCCCGCCGCCCTGCTGCCGGATTACCACCGGCTGAGCCAGGCCGAGCGGGAGCGCGCGGAACGTGAAAAAACAGAGGGGAAACAAAATGAAGTTTGACAAACCGATTGCACTGGCTGCCGACCACGGCGGCTATGAACTGAAAGAGGCCATCAAGGCACACCTGAACGAGCTGGGCATTGCCTACACCGACTTTGGCACCGACTCCACCGCCAGCGTGGACTACCCCGACTATGCCGCCAAGGGCTGCAAGGCCATACAGGACGGCAGCTGTGCGCTGGTCATCCTGTGCTGCGGCACCGGCGTGGGTATGTCGATGTGCGCCAACAAGATGCAGGGCATCCGTGCCTGCTGCTGCAGCGACACCTTCAGCGCGGAGTTCACCCGCCGCCACAACAACGCCAACGCCCTGTGCCTGGGCGGCCGCGTGGTGGGTGCGGGACTGGCCTGCCAGATCGTGGACGCTTTCCTGAACGCTGAGTTCGAGGGCGGCCGCCACCAGCAGCGCATCGACAAGATGATGGCACTGGAAAATCACTAAGTTTCGTTGCCTGCACGGCAGGCTGAATATTTTTGAATTGCAAGGAGATCATACCATGAGCGTTGTTGAAATTGTTGACCATCCCCTGATCCAGCACAAAATCAGCCTGCTGCGCGACCGCAACACCGGCACCAAGGAGTTCCGTGACCTGGTAAGCGAGATCGCGATGCTGCTTTGCTATGAGGCCACCCGCGACCTGCCCACCGAGGAAGTCGAGGTCGAGACCCCCGTTGCCCTGGCCCGCACCAAGGTCCTGGCCGGCCGTAAGCTGGCCCTGGTGCCCATCCTGCGCGCAGGCCTGGGCATGGTGGACGGTATGCTGAACCTGATCCCCGCCGCCAAGGTCGGCCACATCGGCATGTACCGCAACGAGGAGACGCTGGAGCCGGTCGAGTACTACTGCAAGCTGCCCAACGACATCAACGAGCGCGAGGTCTTTGTTCTGGACCCGATGCTGGCCACCGGCGGCAGTGCCTGTGACGCCATCGGCCAGATCAAAAAGCGCGGTGCCAAGCACATTAAGTTCATCGGCCTGGTGGCCGCGCCCCAGGGCCTGAAGGCCCTGCATGAGGCCCACCCCGATGTAGACATCTATGTCGGTGCCCTGGACGAGAAGCTGAACGACAACGGCTACATCGTCCCCGGCCTGGGCGACGCCGGCGACCGTATTTTCGGCACGAAGTAAAATTGTACAATAACAGGGTCGTGAACCGCAGCGGTTCACGACCCTGTTATTTTTTGTCTGCTGCTTTATCTGCCGACCACCGTGTCAGCCGCGAGGATTGCATCGTTCTGCTCTTTGTACTTGGCGGCAGTCTCGTCGTCCAGCACATAGACGTTCACCGGGATGACCGCACTCATCACGGACTCGTCATAGGTCTCGTAGTACAGATCGATGAAGGCCGAGCCTGCCATCATGGCCGTGCCGGTGTCGGCGGCGTAGGCATAGCCGTAGACGAACTTGCCGTCGGCGCTGGTAATGTACATCAGCGAGCCATACGGAATGATGTTGGGATTGATGGCCACCGTACCGTAGGTCAGGCGGCGGCCGCTGGCACCTTTGGCCGTTTCCGATGCCGAGTAGCCGGTGGAACGCTGGTTCGTGTAGGCCTCAGCCACACCTTCAGCGGGGACGCCGTCCACGATCTCCGGCCCAACGAACTGCGACACAGGCGCGCCCTCGCCGTAGACCTTCTCCATGGTGGGCACCATGCCAGCCTGGGTCACACGGTCGATTTCATCGGTGGCTGTCCACTGGCCGTCGATCCAGGTCTCGCGGTAGGTCACGGTGTCCAGGCCATCCACACCCTCCTGCAGGGTCATCGTCTTGTCCTGCTTGCGATAGAACAGGCTGGTGGGGATATCCTCCACCGCAGCGGGGATGACCTCGTCCTGGGTGTACTCCACATAGCTGACCCGCTGCAGTGTGATACTGCCGCCCTCGGGGATGATCTCATCGGGGCCGCTGCTCAGGATATCGTCCTCGGTCCAGGCCAGCCCGGCCTGGGCCAGCAATTCCGCCGTCGTTGCCCCGGTGGTGATGACCTCCTGCGTGGTGCCATCCGCCGTGATGGGCACGGTGTAAGCGCGCAGAACGTCGAGCTGTTCACCGTCGTCGGTGTGCGTCCAGACGGCGCGGTCATGCTCCCGCAGCTGCGGGGTGTCGGCCTGCTCCAGCACGGTGTCCAGGTCGGTGGATGCCGTCAGGATGCGCACGCTGCCGCCGTGGGTGTCGTTGACGGTGGTAAAGTGCAGCGCCGTGCCGGTAAACGCGATGGCCGCCGCCAATGCGGCGCCCCCGCCCGCCAGTGCGCCCCACTTGGGCAGCACCCGCGCCGCCCAGCGGCGGATATGCTCTTTCGTTTTTACGGATAAGGCCATGGGTTCTCCTTTTTGCTATAGAAAAGGCGCCGGCCCACAAGGACCAGCGCCAGTTTTGCTGTGGGATAAGGCTTTCGCTGCGCAGCGGGTAATCAGCGCTTGCTGAACTGCGGTGCGCGACGAGCGGCTTTGAGGCCGTACTTCTTACGTTCCTTCATACGAGGATCGCGGGTCAGGAAGCCAGCCTTCTTCAGGGTAGCGCGCAGCTCGGGGTTGAACTGCAGCAGGGCGCGGGACAGGCCGTGGCGGATAGCGCCAGCCTGGCCGGAAGTACCGCCGCCGACAACGTTAATCACGATGTCGAACTTGCCATCGGTGTTGGTCAGAGCCAGCGGGCTGCGGACCATCAGCTTCAGGGTCTCCAGACCGAAGTAATCGTCGATGTCACGGCCGTTGATGGTGATGCTGCCGGTGCCGTTGGGGAACAGGTGCACACGCGCGACGGAGGACTTTCTGCGGCCGGTGCCGTACATATAGGCTTTTTTGCTCGTATAAGTTGCCATGTTCTATTTCCTCCTTCTCAGCGATCCCAGACTTCGGGCTTCTGTGCCGCATGGGGATGCTCGGTGCCGCGATAGATCTTCAGGCGCTTGAGCTGCCACTGGGCAATGGTGTTCTTCTGCAGCATGCCGCGAACAGCCAGACGCATAGCCAGCTCCGGCTTATCCTTCATGAGCTTCTTGTACTGCGTCTCGTGCAGGCCGCCGGGGTAGCCGGAATGCGTGCGGTAGTACTTCTGCTCGAGCTTCTTGCCGGTGAGCACAGCCTGCTCGGCGTTGATGATGACGACAAAGTCGCCGCAGTCAACGTGCGGGGTGTAGTCGGTCTTGAGCTTGCCACGCAGCAGATCGGCAGCGAGTGCTGCGGTCTTGCCCATCGGCTTGCCGGCTGCATCCAGAACGTACCACTTGCGGGTGACAGTGTCCTTGTTCAGCAAAGTAGTGGACATATTTGTGCCTCCAATTAGAATGTGTTGAAAAACATTTTGACATTTTTCAGGCGCGAACGTAGAATAGTTCTCACATCCGCGCCCTACTTTTATACCACAACCGCCGGAGTCTGTCAATGGAATTTTCATTTAGATGTCTCTTTGCTTTTAATATCTCCGTTTTTCTCCGTTTTACTCTTGATTTCGCATTTTCTATTTTCGTTTTCGGAGGGCTGCTATGAACGACCTGAATGCTTTCACCGGTCTCGTGCGCCGGTGCGTAGAGGATTATGACATGATCGCGCCGGGCGACACCGTCGCCGTCGGTGTCTCGGGCGGCAAGGATTCGCTCGTGCTTCTGCTTGCGCTCAACGAGCTGCGGCGGTATTATCCGAAGCCGTTTTCGCTCGAGGCGATCACGGTCGAGCTCGGCTTCGAGGGCATGGACTTCACGCCGGTGGCAGAGCTGTGCGCGTCGCTCGGCGTGCCGTACACGCGCCTGAAGACCGACATCAAGGAGGTCGTGTTCGACGTACGCAAGGAGGATAACCCCTGCTCCCTGTGCGCCAAGATGCGCCGCGGTGCGCTGTGCACGGCGCTCAGCGAGCGCGGCATCACAAAACTCGCGCTCGGCCACCACTTTGACGACGCGGTCGAGACGTTTCTGCTCTCGCTCGTGTACGAGGGGCGCATCAGCTGCTTTCAACCGGTGACGCACATGACGCGCACGGGCGTGGATCAGATCCGGCCGATGCTCTATGCCGGCGAGGGGCGCATCACAAATCTCGCAAAGGCGCTGGCGCTTCCGATCGTCGAAAATCCCTGCCCGGAGGACCGCGGCAGCAAACGGCACGAGGTCAAGGAGCTCATCCGAACCATGAGCCTCACCTACCCCGATCTGCGCAGCAAAGTGTTCGGCGCGATCCAGCGTGCGCCGCTCGACGGCTGGGAAAAGGCACGGTAAACTCGCGCGCGTGAAACAGGACAAGCCCGGTGGGGATTCCCCACCGGGCTTGTGTGTTGAAATGAAGTCTCAGAGGACGTTCTGGCAGAAACGCATGATGATCGCGGCAGTCTGCGCGCGGGTCGCATCGCCCTTCGGTTCGAGGGTCGTGACACCATTGGCATTGCCAACACCGCAGATCAAACCCTGTGCGACCGCCCAGGACATCGGCGTGCGGGCATAGCCGGAGATGCTGCTGTAATCCGGATAGCCGGTCAGATCCGCAGTCTGGAACACGTTCAGGTCGAGGACGTTCTTGGCGTAGTTATAGAGGATCGTCGCCATGTCCTGACGCGTAATCGTTGCATTCGGGGAGAACGTGGTAGCACTCGTACCGCTCACGACACCCTTCTCCGCGGCCCAGTTGACCGCATCGACATACCAGCTCTCCGTCAGATCCGTGAAGGGACTGGTCTTTGCGGCCTTCGGGCTGCCGGCCTGGCAGTAGAGCATCTCCACCAGCTGCGCACGCGTGGTCACGCCGTCCGGCGCGATGGTCGTGGCGCTCATGCCGCTCATGATGCCGTTCTGGATGCAGTAATCCAGGCCTTCATGTGCCCAAGAGCTGTAAGCCGGCATATCCGTAAAGCCCGCGCCCGGGCAGATGTGCGTATCGGAGGCGCTGGTTCTGACCGGGATGCTGTTGAGCATCTTGGCAAGCTCGAAGAATTTCTCCTGCAGCATGGCATGCGTGGACTTCTGCGTCTGACCAACCATGTTGATGTGATCGGTGTTGTCGATCTTCTCAATGTAGTTCCAGACGCCCATCTTGGTGCCGGACTTGAAGGTCATCTTGCCGTCAGCACCGACGCCGTAGTTCTCGTTGTACTGATCCGTGGAGTTCTCATGCGGACGGATGGCGGAACGGACGGAAACGATGCCGTCATTCTCCCACCACTCCGGAGTGATGTTCACATGGCCGACCGCATAGTTGACGTGTCTGCCCATGTAGGTGCCGCTCTTGATCATCATCGGGTTCATGCTGGCATTCGGCAGATAGTGGCCGGTCAGCGGATCGCGGTGGGTGTTCGAGCAGGCAATGGAGAAGTAATAGATATCATCCTGCGTCTTGGCATAGCCGTTGAGCACGGCCGCACCGTCGACGTCGAGGTCATAGACGCTCAGGTCATTGGTGTGCTGCGTCCAGATCTTGCTGTTGACCACGCGGTTGAAGTAGCTCGCGTAGGACTCGTTGGGCTGGCGCACCAGACCCCACTGATCCAGCTTGAAGTCCAGACCGAAATTGTTCTCGTTGACATTCGAGCCGGTGACCGTGCCGATGATGCCCATGGCATACTGCGCCAGGTCGCCGATGTTCTGATAGACCTTGGTGTCATACTGGCTGCCGTCGTGCGGCGTGCACAGCGTCGTGATGCTCTCGATCCAGTGACGGCACTCGCCGGTGAACAGCGGGCTGATATCGCCGCCGCGGCTGGCGTTGCGCTCGTCGGCGTCACCCATAACTGCGCCTATGCGTGCCGCTCCGGCAAGAAGCACCGACGTCTTCAAGCGAATCATCTCCATATACTCGTCGATGGTCACATCGGTGCGCGCCTCAAACTCCATGTCATACTGCTGTCCCTCGTAGACTCCGATTGCCGTTTCGTTGAACTCCTTCAACAGGCGCATCGCTTTTTGCGGCTCCCCACCGTCGGCCACGAGCTGCGTGGCGAGGGTGAGCATGGTGTCGCCCGACAGGATGGCGGTATTGTCGTCCCATTTGTTGCAAACCGTAGGTTTTCCACGGCGCAGGTCAGCCTTGTCCATAACGTCGTCGTGGAGCAACGTGAAGTTATGATACATCTCTATGGCTGCCGCTTGCGGCAGAGCCTTGGCACTGTCACCGCCTACAGCGTCGCACGCGGCGAGCAAGATTACCGGGCGAAGGCGTTTGCCGCCTTGCTCGAGTCCGTAGACTATCGGTTTGTATAAGCCTTCGGGATTTCTCCCTGCAGGGCACGCTATAGTGTCGACGGCATTTCCCGCCATTTTGATATATTCCTCAAGTGTATGCATCGCTTTTTATGGTTTTATCAGTCTTGAAACAACTCGTTTGATTCGATTAATCAATTATGCAAAAATAGCGATTTATTTTGCTTATGCGCACAATATCTCTGAAAATATTTTTTCTCATAAAATAGGCGACGCCTCGGATGAGCAAAATCAAACAAGTTTGTTTTGCTCTTGGATAAAACCGGCTGCGCCTCGGAAAAATTGAAGTAAACTTCATTTTTCTCTCGGCTTGCACTATCTTTGCACCTATGGACAATTTTTCGGTTACAATATTGGGATGCGGGTCGGCTAAACCCACCGTGCGCCACAACCCGAGCGCACAATTGGTATGTCTGAACTCAAAATCGTTTCTGATTGACTGCGGCGAGGGCACTCAGACTCAATTGATGCGCGCGCACTGCAAGTTCAACCGACTGCGCCACATATTCATCTCGCATCTGCATGGCGACCATTGTTACGGGTTGCCTGGGCTGCTTTCAACAATGGGGCTGACCGGACTCGACGGCGAGACTGTGATACACCTGCCGGAAGAGGGAGTGCG
>ENA-ORNT01002016-ORNT01002016.1-human-gut-metagenome-genome-assembly--contig:-NODE-2016-length-12911-cov-3.910159_pt1 | contig 12911 bp, 9 predicted proteins | sample MGYA00242120_ERZ509032 | MGnify/ENA primary metagenome ERZ509032 (study PRJEB26280, sample SAMEA2338729) | human gut metagenome | biome: human gut; feature: human-associated habitat; material: faeces...
CCCGTGCCAAGAACATCCTGATGGAGCACAAGGAAGGTCACAACGCCCTCGCCGAACTGCTCATCCAGAAGGAGGTCATTATGGCAGAAGACGTGGAGAAGATTTTTGGCAAGCGCCCTTGGATTAGCCGTTCACAGGAAATCATGGAGGACGAGCAGCCTAAGATCGACGATGATGCTGTCAAGGAGATACCAGAGGTGCAAGCTGCCATCAAGGAGCATGAGAAGAATCAGAACAAGGAGAACACTCATTAATATCAAGAGTCATGACAGATAAACAAAAGAATCTCATCGTAAGAACCATCACAGGTGTCTTATTCGTAGGCTGCATGGTATCATGCTTCCTGCAACCGAAGGCTATGGTTTTCCTCTTTGCCCTCATCACAGGTCTGAGCATCTGGGAGTTCTGCGGACTCGTCAATGAGGAGGCGGAGGATGTCAGCGTCAATCGCTTCATCTCCACCGTGGCAGGTGTGTATTTTTTCCTTTCCGTAGCGGGATTCCGAACGGGCATCACGGGCTACAACTTCGTGGTGTTCATCCCTTACATCCTCACCATCGTATATCTCTTCATCTACGAGTTATACACGGGCAACAAGAATGCCATCAACGATTGGGCTTACACGATGCTCTCACAGATGTACATCGCCCTCCCCTTCTCGCTCATCAACGTCTTGGCTTTCGAGGTTTCGGCAGAGGATGGTCAGGTACATTACGATATGCTCTTGCCTTTGAGCGTGTTCATCTTCCTCTGGACCAATGACACAGGTGCCTATTGCAGCGGTTCGCTGTTTGGCAAGCACAAGCTCTTCCCTCGCATCAGTCCGGGCAAGAGTTGGGAAGGAAGCATAGGCGGTGGCATCTTCGTCATCATCGTGGCTGCCATCGTGGGATACTTCGCCAATAATGGCGAGACGGCTCACACCTTGAGCATCGCAGGATGGATAGGTTTGGGACTCGTCGTCGTATTCTTCGGCACCTGGGGCGACTTGGTGGAAAGTCTCTTCAAGCGTACCCTCGGCGTGAAGGACAGCGGCAATATTCTGCCGGGTCATGGTGGCATGCTCGACCGTTTCGACTCATCGCTGATGGCGATTCCAGCGGCTGTCATCTACCTCTACACCATCCAACTCTTCGGATAATCAAGAGAATACAAGCTACTGAAATAGATAATGTTTTATACTATCGGGACGTACTTTCTTTGCAAAAGTACGTCCTTTTTTGTTTGTAGAGGGAAATACTTGTACTTTTTCTTGGTCAATTCTGCTAAAAATCGTAGTTTTGCAGAAAACATATTATAATCAAAAACCTATTTAAAAGATGAAAAAGCTATTAACCCTCCTTGTCGCCTTGCTGTGCATGGCACAAGTCAACGCAGCCGGTCCTGTAAAGCAATGGGGACAACTGCAAGTGAAAGGTGCGCAACTTTGCGACCAAAACGGAAATCCAGTCGTACTGCGAGGTGTCAGCCTAGGATGGCACAACATTTGGCCTCGTTTCTACAACAAGAATGCCGTGAAGTGGCTCATCAATGACTGGCATGCCAACATCATCCGTGCTGCCATGGGAATCCAGATTGAGGACAACTACCTGGAGAACCCGGAGTTCGCCCTCAAGTGTATCACCAATGTGGTGGATGCTGCCATCAAGAACGACGCATACGTCATCATCGACTGGCATGCCCACAAGATGCACACGGCAGAAGCCAAGGCTTTCTTTGCCAAGATGGCTCAGAAATATGGCAAATATCCTAACGTCATCTATGAGCTTTACAACGAGCCTGTGGAAGACAAGTGGGAAGACCTCAAGGTATATGCCAAGACCATCATCGACGAGATTCGCAAGTACGACTCCGACAATATCATCCTCATGGGTTGTCCTCACTGGGACCAAGACATCGACCTCGTGGCAAAGAGTCCTATCGAGGGCGTGAGCAACGTGATGTACACGCTCCACTTCTACGCAGCCACCCACAAGGATTACTTGCGCGACAAGTTGGAAGCAGCTGTCAAGGGCGGTCTTCCTGTATTCGTGTCAGAATGTGCTGGCATGGAAGCCTCCGGCAATGGTCCTCTTGCTCCAGACGAGTATCAGAAATGGCTCGATGTCATGGAGAAGAACAAGGTAAGTTGGGTCAATTGGTCAATCTCTGACAAGGACGAGACCTGCTCCATGATTCTGCCAAGGGCAGAGGCAAAGGGCAACTGGACTCCTGACCTCATCAAGCCATGGGGCAAGATGGTGAAGGATGCGTTGACAAGATATAACAAGTGATGACGCTTATTTGTGGGCATCTCTATAGAGCTTCACCGTGGTCGTCTATAGTGGCTTGTCCTAGTCGTCTATTACGACCGAGGCTTGTCGTCTATTACGACCCATCGAAACCGTCTATAGTGGCTTCACCTAGCCTCCACCAACTCTCTGATTTCGCTTGCAAAGATACGGCATTTATCTGATATACGCAAGAAAAAAGCAATTATTTTCGCCTTGTTGTGCTTTTTTCCTCATGCGTTACAATGTTACAGCGTTACAGTAAAAAATCTCCCTATCCCCCTAAAATACTCTTTATATTTATATATATAAATATAAAAGTAATTTTCGCATATAGGAGGGGCAAAAATTTTACTGTAACGCTGTAACGGTGTAACGAAGGTATGATTCTTTGGGCAGCCCGACGTAGCGACATTGTATTTATAGCCAGTGGATCTGCTACTTCGTGGATGGTGGACAACCTTATTGAGAACCAAGGAGGATTGCACGCCAGAATAACCAGCAGCATATACGTACGTCCTTTTTCACTTCATGAGACAGAAGAATACTTGCAGCGAAAGCATTGTAAATGGGATAGATACCAAATCTTGCAATGCTACATGGCATTCATATGTTGCAAGGCTACAATGGAAGAACCACCCTTACAAGTAATGTGATGAGTTTCACCACCCTGCCCAACGAGAAGCCAACCCTTGGCGAAGCTCAAATACTAAGCCATGGACCGATGAGCGTCGTTGTAGGCTATGAGATAACAGACAATGGTGGAGAAGCCGGCAGAACCTAAAGCCGACATCTACTCGCAGGGCAAGGTCATAGCAGATATGGCAAAGGCGACAGGCGACAAGAACTTGCAAAAGATGGCAATCATCTGCACAATTCCTGACACCCATCGCCGTCCTGATACGATCGAAAAGTTGCGCAAGCAACCAAGCCCAAGAAGAAAACAACTTGCTACAAGAGCAAACGCTCGATGGCGACAGCGTTCATTCCAAAGCCAACCAAGTGATGGATTATCAGCTTTGGAATCATTAACCGTCCCTTTTACCAAGTAATGCTCATGCCCAATGCCAAGCTAGCATTGGAGCTGAGAGGGATGAACTCCTTGCTGGTCTTGCCCAAGATGTGATCCATACCGATGAAGAAGTTATAGCCCTTAGGATGGATATTGAGCACATAACCCATGCTGGTAGCAAAACTGCTCACTGCGAAGTTGACACCGCCATCCAACCATTTCAATGGTTTCCAGTTGGCACTGAATCTGCCCTCGCTCCAAGTGAAATCGCCATTGATACGAGTGCTGCTCAAGAAACCAAATGAAAGTTTGTCGTAAGAAGGCAAGGCATACTCCAGACCCAAGTTGACAGTAGTGGCTAGGGCTGTGGTACGACTTCCTGCATCACCCTCATCCTTCAGATTGATGAAGTCTGTCAACTGGTCGCTATAGTAATCCCACTGATCGTCTATCGTATTGTCATACTCGCTCTTGACAGCGACATCGCTGAATCCACCGAAAGCAAAAGACTCACCACTATTGACAGCCTTCATATTGTTTTTCCAACTGATAAAGCCTAGGTCGAGTACAGCGAAACTCAACTTCAAGTCTTTCGTAATCTTGTATTCGGCACCGAGATCCAATCCCATACCGAAGCCTCCCAATCCTGCTCCATCGACATCCACATCGTCAATGTGCTCATACTTACCCTGTATGCCATCAGGTCCCGTATGGTTAGGATCCTTGTAATCAGAAGTCTTCGACTTATAGGTGAATCCCTTCATGGAGACTTGCGCCTGTCCCTTGCCACTCACCAGCCACATCGGATTGCCAAGTGCATCCAGTTGGTTGCCAGAGAGGTCAGCCACCACGTTCTGCATCTTCACATCGGCATCGCCCACGCCGAAGAGGAACTTGAACTTGGCACCGATGCGCCATTTATCACCCAACTTATGTGAGTTGTCCCAATCCCAGTTCCACGTAAGAACGAGCCATGGCACTGATGTCACCGATTTGGTAAGTTTGATTGCCAGTGTTCTTGGCAAACTCAAAGAGTTCGTAAGGCAAGGAAGCACCAAAGCTAGCCTTGGCATTCACCTCGATAGTATTGTAACCACCGAATCCCTTGAAACCTGCGGAGAGAAGGGCGATGCCAACATCACCAGCGATACGGTTCTGCCCCTTGCTGAATCCACTGAGTGCATCACTGGTAGAGATGTAAGGGTTCATGAAGGTAGTCATCTTCTTGGCTCCAGCCTCCTGACCATACATCGGATTGTGCATCACCACATCTTGATAACCGAAGTTACCCTGTAAGTTGACATTGATATTGCCCAAGGCTGGTATGGAGATATAGTTCTGCTTGTTCTCGAAAGCAGGGTTCATGTCGTGACGGAACTTATAATCCTCTGTGAAATAGGCAGAGTTCAGTGTCTGAGCCATCGCCGTGCCACCCACCATCAAGAGAGAGGCAACCAAGACGTGCTTATATATATTGTTCATCATATTTTTAGTCATAATCTTTGTCTTTGTGTGTTATTGTATCTGTTGTCTCACTCTCTTTAGTTGAAATCGCCGATAATCTTGCCCACCAGTTTCACCTTGATATTGTTCAGTTTCAAGGTGTGCTTATTGGCATTGAGGGTGATGCCCTCTACCGTGGTTCCATTGTGGGTAGCCTTGCCCTGTACCTTGTATGACAAGCCATCGAGTTGCTTCAGTCCACCCTTCACCTTCTCACGGATTTCAACCTCCAACGGAGAAGTGACAGCAGTCTCGCCATCTGTGGAAGCACTCACCTCGCCCTTCTTGATATTCACCTCTATCAAGTTGCTGATGTCTGCACCTCCCACACCCAACGGAGTAGCTTCGAGGATGAGCGCAGCTGGCACCTTGCTGATAGCATCGGCTGTCAGGCGCACATAGGTATTCTCGGAAAGTTCCAGGTCATCAATGTCGTCATTCCATCCATCGAATTGATCGGAATATTCGATGACAGCGTCCTTGCCAAAGGCGAGAGGAGCATACACCTCATAGCTTGGCGTGATATGATAAGGTTTGCCAAACTCGACGGTAGCCTCCTGACTTTGGTCGGCTCTCGCCTCCACATTTCCAATGCTCACATGGTCTGGTATCTTATTAATTAAGGTAGAGAGGTTGCTCACTGCATATACATTTTTCTCACCATACTGAGCAGTCAACTCTGGGGTTTTCTCACGACAGATGCAAATCTGGGTAGTAGGCGAAACACTGTTCTTTTCGATATACATCTCTGGCAGCTGTACAGTAGCGGTCGTCTGTCCACTCTTGGTAGCAGTGACAGTCGCCTTGACGGTGGCTGCTACATTCATTTCGTTGTTGATAGTCAGCAAGATTTGCGGATTAGCCAAGTCTGCCACCACATTGTCATCCGACAAGAAATCAGGCACGCCGGTCACATCCACCTCACCCAAGGAACCGAAGTTCACTTCTGGGTCGAAGATACCAGTGGCACTCACCAACTCGATGTTTTCCACCTCCACCTTGGCAGCAATGCTCATATTGGAAGCAGAAGGAGTGCCCGTCATCTCGAAGTCTTCTATCTTCAGACCGAAATAGCCATCCATGTCTATCTTGCCATCCTCAGCAATGGACAGTGTTCCGTAAGCATCTTGCTCCGAGAAAAGGAGTTCATTAGAAGTGATGGTCAATACCATGTCTCGACTGGTAGAGATGTCTGCGATGTCGATTCTAGAACTCGTAGGAATAGGCATGCCATTTCCATCGCCCACCACCCTATTCAGACTGAGATAGCCTGGCAGGGTAAGCGTGGCTTTCTTGATTTTGGAGATAACGGAGGAAATACCAGAGAAGCCTAAGGTCAACTTCATCGTAACAGGTTTCATGTTTGCCTTCGTCAAACTCTTCACACTCTTGTCAACGCCATGATACTCGAACATCTTTTCCTTTACCTCAGGAATCACCGAAGACGCAGTCAGCGATCTGGTCGCCTTAGCAGAAGCGGACAAAGATATCGGAATATTGGCATTATAGGATCTACCCTCCAAACGGATAGGTTCTATCTTAGGATTTGCCTCAGAGGAGCCGCTACCTGTCAGTTGGAAGAGATAGTTGCCTTCATCATCCAGCTTTACACTACCATTCTCCTCCAAGTCCAAAACGTCCTTCAAAGGTATGTCCATGGTAGAACTGGCAGGAAGTTCCAATCCATCCCCACCGAAGCCCATCGTAGCATCGATCTCATTGAAATCATAGTCACTGTTAGTACACCCGGTTACCAAGAACCCGCCCACGAGCAATGAAGCAAGGAGCAGTGTCACTCTCTTTTGTTTTCTCTTCATAGTCCTATTTTTGATTTGATAAATAATAATAAGTAATAGATACAAAGACACTTATCCTCATGCCATCAATGTAGCCTATTTCTTCGGCGAGGAAGGCAAATCACTCTTCCTCCATCGATTTTGTCAGCAAAACTTAAATAATTTATACTTTCGTGTCATTATTTCAGCTAGTCTTGCCATTTCTGGCAAAGAAGAAACGCCTATCATCAGCCAGCTGCCAATGGCACAAGAGTTGCAAATGGGGAGGGTGAAAGTTAAATTTAAAAATAGGAGGTTTTAATTATGTTATTAGCTCGTAGAAATAATAATTCAGATTGGTTGACAAATTGGTTTGAGGACAATTTCTTTGATACAGACTTGATGCCACGTACCAGCTCTACCGCTCCTGCTACAAACATCAAGGAGAACGAGAAGGCTTACACCATGGAGGTTGCTGCTCCAGGCTTGAAGAAAGAGTGGGTTCGCATCAATCTTGACAACGATGGCAATCTCTGCATCGCCATCGAGAACAAGATGGAGCACAAGAATGAGGATAAGCACGAGCACTACTTGCGCCGTGAGTTCTCTTACAGCAACTACCAGCAGTGCTACACACTGCCTGAGGATGCCGACCGTGAGAAAATTTCAGCCAAGGTTGCCGATGGCATACTTGAGGTCGAGATTCCTAAGTTGACTCCAAAGGAAGAGGCTAAGACAACCAAGAACATTGAGGTGAAGTAACATCACCCCAATGCTTTGAATACCACACATTTGATTAGATTGGTGAATAGATAGAGTACATTCATAGGTTAGTTAGTTAGTAAAAAAGGTAGATTCCAAACATTTGGAATCTACCTTTTTCTGTTTCATAAGAGGTGACAATCATTATAAATAAGGATAACATCTAGCGAGAATTGGCAGTACCTTTGCAGCCGAAATCATTTAGAAGTAAAAAGAATTCAATCATAAGCAAAAAAGAAAATCAAATGAATCACAAAATGTTAGTCCTCGCCATGGTTGCAGCAGGACTGCCCACTATGACCGAGGCACACACAGCCTATGGTATTACGGATAACTCCGCCATTTCCTTGCTCGCCGACAGCAGCAAGGTGTTTGACATCGACGAGGTGGTCGTGGTCTCACAACCCAAGGAAACCTACCGTCTTCGCCAACAATCGCTGAGCAGTACCTCGCTCGGCAGTTTTCAAATACAGAAACTGGGAGTTCACGACTTGCGCGAACTGTCTTCTTATATCCCCAACTTCACGATGCCCAACTATGGTTCGCGTCTTTCCAGCGCCATGTATGTGCGTGGCATCGGAAGCCGTGTCAACAGTCCTGCCGTGGGCATCTACCAGGACGGCATTCCCCTGATGAGCAAGGCTGCATTCAATCTGCACAACTATCAGACCAGTCGTGTGGATGTGCTCCGTGGTCCACAAGGCACGCTCTACGGTCAAAACTCGGAGGGAGGTCTCGTGCGCATCTTCTCTCGCAACCCATTCGAATACAAAGGTACCGACATCAAACTCTCATACGGTTCACGCTATTACCGCAATATAGAGGCGGCTCACTATCAGAAGTTGGGCACCCACGTCGCCCTCTCCGCAGCCGGATTCTATGAGGGACAGAAGGGATTCTTTCGCAACACACACACTGGCGAGAGAGCCGACAAATATGATGAGGCAGGTGGCAAACTGCAGTTGAAAACCAAGTGGAACAAAGGATGGAGCATCGACTGGCTCGCCAACTATCAGTATGTAGATCAGAACGGTTTCCCATACGGCAAGCTCAACTTGGAGACAGGCAAGACCGAACTCCCTGCCTCCACCTTTGCCGGCAACTACCGACGCAACACCCTCATCACGGGCCTCGACATCCAGCACCAAGGACGAGATTTCTCCTTCTCTTCCACCACCAGCTACCAATATCTCAAAGACCGTATGCTGATGGACCAAGACTATCTGCCCACCGACTATATGAGCATTTTGCAAGAGCAGTTGCAGAACGCTATCACCCAGGAGTTGACCTTCAAGAGTCGCAAGCCCGTAGGTGACATCTGGAATTGGACAGTTGGAGCCTTCTTCTCCTACAACTGGCTGAAGACCAATGGTCCGGTCTATTTCAACGAGGGGATGACCCGTCCTATCGGCAATGCCATCCAAAGCCAGATGTACACATCGATGGTCACCTCCATGGCGAAGCGATTCATCGCCCAGGGAATGAGCGAGGCACAGGCACAAGCAGCTGCGGCAGCAGCGATAGAGAGAGCGGGCGGCGTGAAGATGGACGTGGCGATGGGGGCACCAGGACTCTTCCACACCCCACAATGGAACCTTGGTGTTTTCCATGAGAGCAACTTGGAACTCACTGATCGACTGACCGCCACCATCGGCTTGCGATACGACTTCATGCACACTGCCATCCACTATGCCTCTTCCGCCTACATGGCGATGACTGCCAACGTGATGGGACAAGTGGCTACCAACACGCTCCGTTCGGTGCTCGATCACGAGACTAGCGACAACTATCATCAGTTGCTCCCAAAGATAGGTATCAACTGGAAGATAGACGCACAGGGCAGCAACGTGTATGCCATCGTGAGCAAGGGCTATCGAGCTGGTGGATACAACATACAGATGTTCAGCGACATCTTGCAAACCGAATTGAATGCCAACCGTCAGCAAGCGATGCGTGGCAATTACGACGTGCCGCATTCCGAAGAGGACTATGACAAGGTGAACAAGACCATCGCCTTCAAGCCTGAGACTTCATGGAACTATGAGTTGGGTGCTCATCTCAATCTCTTCGACCACATGATGCACCTCGACCTCAGTACCTATTACATGCAAGTGCGCAATCAGCAGCTCTCCGTGATGGCAGGCAACTATGGTTTTGGTCGCATGATGGTAAATGCAGGCAAGAGTCACAGTTGCGGCGTCGAGGCTGCACTGAAGGGGCAGGCTGTGAATGGAAAATTGGACTGGGCAGTGAGCTATGGACTCACCCGTGCCCAATTTGACGAATATGAAGACGGAAATGGAAGTGACAATGGCAACGGACAAGCGAATGGCAAAGCGGTGAGCTACAAGGGCAAGACGGTGCCTTATGTACCACAGAACACTTTGGCTGCCATGGTGGATTATCGACTCGACCTCCAGTCGGCATCGCCATCCCACGCTTGGTTGTCGATGAAGTCGCTCACCATAGGAGCCAATGTTCATGCACAGGGCAAGACTTATTGGGACAACGCCAATTCTTATGCCCAGAAGATGTATGCGGTGCTAGGCGCTCACCTCGACCTCGACTTGGGCGGCATGCTCATCAGTCTTTGGGGCAGGAATCTCACCGACACCCATTACAACACCTTCGCTGTCGATAATGCCGCCACTGGCAAGAAGGAATATTTCGCTCAGCGCGGCAATCCCTTCCAAATGGGAGTGGATATCAAATGGCACTTCTAAGCATTCTGCCTCATGAATGCTTAGAAGTGCAATATCAATCGCTTACACCGTTATCTCGCCCGAACCATAGCAGCGATGGTGGTTCTCATCATACACCACACAGAACTGTCCGGGAGCGACTCCATGTATGGCTTCCTCTGAATGAATCATCCATCTGCCATCCTCCAACTTCTCGATGGTGGCTGGATGATACTCCGGTGTATGGCGTATCTTGAAAGTGACCTTCTGCATCGGTACCTCACGAGTGAGGAAGTGGAAATCGTGCAGGGGGAAGTCCTTCTTGTAGGCTGTCTGAGGGTCATAGCCGTGACTCACGTAGAGGATATTGTGCTCCACGTCCTTCTTGATAACAAACCAAGGACCACCGCCAAAGCCCAAGCCCTTGCGCTGTCCGATGGTATGGAACCACAAGCCCTTGTGCTCGCCTATCTTCTTGCCCGTCTCCATCTCGATGACATCGCCCGGATGCTCGCCTAGATAGCGACGGATATAATCATTGTAGTTGATCTGTCCTAGGAAGCAGATGCCCTGGCTGTCCTTGCGCTTGGCATTGATGAGATGCTCCTCCTCGGCTATCTCCCTCACCTCGTTCTTGATGTGATGACCGATTGGGAATATCGCCTTTCTCAACTGCCACGACTCTATCTGAGCCAAGAAGTCGGTCTGGTCTTTCACAGGGTCGGGACTCGTGACGAGCCACTTGTCACCATTCTCATCCGTCTCGGTCTGAGCATAATGACCAGTGGCGATAAGGTCGTAGTCGTGCCCCATCTTCTCGTCGAAGGCACCAAACTTGATGAGGCGGTTGCACATCACATCGGGGTTGGGGGTGAAACCAGCCTTCACCTTGTCCATCGTATAGCGAGTCACCTCGCTCCAGTACTCCTTGTGGCAATCCACCACCTGGAGTTTGCAGCCATACTTGTGAGCCACAGCCGTAGCCATCTCCAAATCCTCCTCGGAAGAGCAATCCCACTCCTCCTTCTCCTCAGGACCTATCTTGATGTAGAAGCAGTCGGGATGCAAGCCCAATCGGGCGAACTCCCACACGACCACCGAACTATCGACACCGCCCGACAGCAAGACGGCGATGCGCTTATCCTTGATTTCAGCCAGAAGCTGCTTGTCTCTATTCTCTAGTATTTTTTCCATTTTTGGCAATATTCTATACCTTATTCTATTATTTAAGTCAAATTCTTGCTTGCAAAATTACAAAAAAAGGCTGATACAGAATCATAAATGAATAAAAATTAGTACCTTTGCACCCGAAATTTCAAAATTACTAGTAGTTATGGACATCATTAGAAACTTGTTTTACGGCTTCCCTGACCTTTGGGGAGGTGGCGTAGCCCACTCTGTCATGATCCTGGCATTGGTCATCACACTGGGTTTATCTCTAGGCAAAATCAGGGTGAAAGGTGTTTCGCTCGGTTTGGCATGGATTCTATTTATCGGTCTTATCTTCGGCCATTTCTCTCTCAACCTCGACGAGCACCTGCTCCACTTCCTCAAGGAGTTCGGCTTGATACTCTTCGTCTATTCCATTGGCTTGGAGGTAGGTCCTAGCTTCTTCTCCTCGTTCAAGAACGGTGGAAAGAGCCTCAACCTGCTCAGCATCATCGTGGTAGCACTGAGCATCATCACCACCCTCGTCATCTACTCTTTCTCCAATACCTCCATCACCTCGATGACTGGTATCTTGTCGGGTGCCGTCACCAACACCCCTGGACTGGGTGCTGCCCAGCAGGCTTACAGTGACCTGCGCCACATCGACGCTCCTTCCATAGCTACCGGTTATGCCATCGCCTACCCTATGGGTGTGCTCGGCGTCATCCTCTCCTTCATCGTCTTGCGCTATGCCCTCCGCATCAACAAGGGCGAGGAGGAAGCACAGGCCAAGCGTGGATTCGGACACTTGGAGGCGATGACCCTCAACACATTCTCCGTGAAGATTACCAACAAGATGATCTTCGGAGACACCGTCAAGGAGGTGCGCCATATCTTGAACCGCGACTTCATGATTTCCCAGATACATCGCTCCGAAGGTACTAGCACCAAGGAGATGGTAAACGGACAGACCATCCTCAACGAGGGCGACATCGTGTATGTGGTAGCCCATCCTTCCGTACAGGAGCCATTGATTGCCCTGCTCGGCGAGAAGGTGGAGATGGCTTGGGAGGAGTTCGGCAACGAGTTGATTACTCGCCGCATCCTCATCACCAAACCGGGCATCAACGGCAAGTCTATCTCCCAGATGCAGATTCGCTCTAACCTCGGCACCAACATCACCCGTGTAAACCGTGCCGGTGTCGATCTGATTGCCACACCAGACTTGAAATTGCAGTTGGGCGACCGTGTCACCGTAGTGGGCACCGAGCTTGCCATCAGTCATACAGAGAAGGTGTTGGGTAACCAGATGAAGCGCCTCAACTACCCTAACTTGATTCCTATCTTCCTGGGCATCATGCTCGGTTGTATCGTAGCCAACATCCCATTCTTCATCCCAGGCATCAATGAGAACTTGCGCCTCGGATTGACCGGTGGCCCATTGGTCGTAGCCATCCTCATCGGCTACTTCGGTCCGAAGTACAACCTCGTCACCTACAATACCATCTCAGCCAACCTGATGCTACGAGAAATCGGCATCTGCATCTTCCTGGCATGTGTGGGACTAGGCACAGGTGAGCAGTTCATCGAGACCGTAGCCACGGAGAAGGGAATGATATGGATCGTATATGGTATCGCCATCACCATGATACCTATCATCTTGGGTGGCATCATCGGCAGATTCGTCTTCCACATCAACTACTTCACGCTGCTCGGTGTATTGGCAGGTGCCAACACCAACCCATCAGCCCTGGCTTAC